>JAANMV010000204.1_pt1 | contig 73732 bp, 71 predicted proteins | sample 7279661 | NCBI WGS metagenome assembly JAANMV01 (sample SAMN14094540, study PRJNA606508) | bioreactor metagenome | isolation source: A lab-scale SPAN reactor treating ammonium-rich wastewater day 121 | place: Ireland: Galway | collected 2017-05-16 | reverse complement strand
AATGAGCGGCGCCAAGAAAACTCAAAGGACCAAGCCGGAAAACAATCTGAGAGCAATCAGCAAGATACTTCCAGAACCTATTTCAACGGCCTGCTAGTACTCAAGTCGATGTGCCGGACACCAAGTCGCGTTTCGTACGATTCGAGAAACTTGTCGCGGCGGCCTTCAGGGTCTGATGCGTTCAACGTTGCACGTTGCACGAAGTCGCTTCCGCGCACTCAGACGGCCGCTGAATCGACGTCCGGCGGGCCTTGCACGCATCGTGATTCATCACGGATCGTGACACTCGCCCCTTCGCGAGAAATTTGTTCGGATTTGTGACATCGTTTTCGTTCCTTCGCCCGTATCTCAGGTGGGGGCACGGTCGTTCATGTGAAAAGGGAGCCACATGGGCGGCGGACTGGATATCTGGCACGTTGCAATTCCTGTGTCTGACCTCGCGCGCAGCGAGGATTTTTACGTTCACAAGCTGGGTTTTGCCCTTGTAGGGCGTGAGGATTCGTCCCAGAAGCGGCAGATCTTTGTCAGTGTAAAGCCCGGCGGCTTTACGCTCGTACTGTTTCAGCAGCTCAAGGATGCGCTGGCGGTGCCGCGCTTTCCCGACCACCTGGCGTTTGAGTGCGAGTACATTGAGGAGTTCCGTGCGCGCCTTGTGAAGGCCGGGTTGGCCTACCTGCCCCGCGTTGAAACCTTGCCCAACGGCACGAGGCGATTTGCCCTCAGCGACCCCGACGGCGTTCAGCTGCACTTCTTTCAAGGCCGCTCAGTTTACGAGGCACAGTTGAAGACCGCCGAGAGTGCCAGTGCCTGAGCGCATGGCACTTACGATGGTTGAGGCTATGCTTGCGGCGTGACTGAGAACTTCACCCTCCCCCTGGTGCTGGACTTCGGCGCAACTTTCATTTGGTCCGTGTCCGGAGCGCTTGTAGCGGCACGCCAACGCTTTGACCTCGTGGGCCTCTCCGCCATTGCACTGGTTTCGAGCACGGGCGGCGGTCTGATGCGCGACGGTCTATTTCTCCAGTCGGGCCCTCCGGCGCTTGTGCAGACACCCTGGTACATTGCCATCGCGCTGGTGGCCGCGCTGCTGATTCACTTTCTCGGCCGCAAGGTGCAACACAGCCGGAACTTTACACTGATTGTTGGCCTGTTTGACGCGCTGGGCCTCGGCGCCTACGCGGTGATTGGCATGCAAAAGTCGCTGCTGCTGGGCCTGAGCGTGCCGGGTGTGGTTTTGGTCGGATTGGTCAATGCGGTCGGAGGTGGTGTGTTGCGAGACGTCCTTGTGGGACGCGAGCCCCTGGTTTTCAAGCCGGGCACGCTCAATGCCATTGCAGCGCTGGCGGGCTGCGCCTGCTACCTGGGTTTGACGGACTCCTTGGGATTCAGCGCGATGGTGGGCGCCTGGTCAACCATTGCCTTGACCTTTGCCATTCGAGCGGCCTCTGTGAGGTTCAACATCCAGACCACGGCCAGCGGTGACTTTGACGAACCGCCGACCAGAGTTTAGGGCGCCACCAGGCCTGCAGCTGCACCCCAAGAACCCGGATTTGCTTCGCTTTGAGGTCAGTCGGGGCGTTATGACTTAATCACAGTGCAGTGACCCGACTGCCAGAACAAACACCCTTCAAAGGAGAGCCCAATGCAACTGGTTGGAACCCTGCTTCTGGCTGCGGCGGCCATAGGCCCGTCGCTGGCCGCAGCGACTGCGCAGTTCGAAGCCCCGCAGAAAGTCATGGCGGGCGGCAAGGCCATTGAAGTTGAACAACCCGGTTATGCTTCTCCGTGCCTCGCGGACATGGACGGCGACGGAGTGCCGGACCTCCTCGTGGGCCAGTTCAACAGGGGTAAGATCGGCGTTTACAAAGGTTTGCGCGCCAAGGACGGGAAGCTGAGCTTTGGCGAGAGAAGCTGGCTCCAGGCGGGTGGCGCTGATGCCGAAGTCCCCGGTGTCTGGTGATGCACCAGCTCCACTCCACAGGTTGTGGATATCAACGGTGATGGCTTTGCCGACATTCTCTCGGGCTGCTACTCCCAGCATGGCTACGACTACATGGTGGGCTCGTTCTGGGTGCTGTACGGCGACAAGGAAGGCAAGTTTGCCAAGGCTGTCGAGTTGAAGGGGAACGACGGCAAGACGCTGATGATTCTCAACGAAAAGGATGCCAAGAACTCCAACCTAGACATCAAGAACATCTGCACGCGGCCCTTTGCGGTTGATCTCAACGGCGACGGCAAGCTCGACCTTGTTTCCGGCAATTTCGAGGGCAGTTTTTACTTCTTTGCGGGCGAGGGCAAAGGCGCCTTCCAGCCCAAGGCTGTTGAATTGTCGGACGATGCCGGCAAGCCTTTGCGCGTCCAGAGCGGCCACAGCGACCCGTTCTTTGTGGATTGGGACGGCGACGGCGACCTTGACCTGCTCAGCGGCAGCTCGGGTGGCGAAATTGTGTGGGCGCAGAACAAGTCAACCAAGGGCGAAGCCGCCATGGCGAAGTTCGACGCCTTCACCACGCTGATTGCGGCTCCGGCGCGCGACGACAACGGCAACGCGGCCGACGGGCCGGCCTACTCCGTGCGCATTCATGTGGCGGACATCAACGGCGACGGCAAGCTGGACATCCTGGCCGGAGACGCGAGGCACTCCGGCGGCGAGCCTCGCGCGGACCTCACCGAGGAAGAGAAGAAGAAGCACAAGGCCCTGCAGGACGAGATGGACAAGGTCAGCGAGAAGTGGCAGGCGATCTACAGCAAGTACTGGAAGGACTTCGAGGATGCCGTCGAAAAGGCCGGCAAGAAGCTGACCGAAGAAGAGCAGGAGAAGCTCTGGAAAGAACTGGTCGAGGACAAGATGGAAAAGGACGAGGAGCTCAAGGCGACTCAAAAGCGCATGGGTGAACTGCAGGAAGAGCTGGGCAAGTACCTCACACCCTGGGTCAGCACCGGTAATGTCTGGGTCTACATTCAGAAGTAGCCGTGCGTGTCAGGTCTGTTGTGCGGCCCGGGCGGTGACGCCCGGGTTTGGCATTTGGACGAGTTCGTACGTGCTGCGAAGCGCGAGCGGAGTTGTGGGCCTTTCATGTGCAAAGCATCCGGCTTCTCCGTCTCGCCATTTCTGTTGAGATGCGTCGCGGGTCGTTACATAGTGCCCGCCCTGTGAAAACCCGCGCGATGTCGCGCCCGAAGCGGCGCGCACGCCGCGCCCCTACAGAGGAAGAGACATGGCAAAGCGTAAAGTGACCCTGATTCCCGGCGACGGAATCGGGCAGGAGTGCACAGATGCCACGCGCAAGATCATTGACGCGACGGGCGTGCAGATTGAATGGGAAGTTCGTTACGCGGGCGAGAGCGTATTCAAGCAGGGTGTAGCCTCGGGCGTGCCGCGCGAGACGATGGACAGCATCAAGGAAACGCGCCTGGTGCTCAAGGGCCCGCTGGGCACTCCGATTGGCTACGGCGAGAAGAGCGCCAACGTCACGCTGCGCAAGCTCTACGAGACGTACGCCAACATCCGCCCCGTGCGCGAGTTTCCCGGCGTGACTACGCCCTATTCGGGACGCGGCATCGACCTGGTGGTTGTGCGCGAGAATGTGGAAGACCTGTATGCGGGCATCGAGTACATGCAGACGCCCGGCGTAGCCGAGACGCTGAAGCTGATTTCGCGCAAGGGCAGCGAGAAGATCATCCGCATGGCCTTTGAGTTTGCGCGCAGCGAGGGCCGCAAGAAGGTGCACGTCGCCAGCAAGGCGAACATCATGAAGTTCAGCGAAGGCATGATGAAGCGCACGCTCGAAGATGTGGCCAAGGAGTACCCGGATATCCAGAGCGAGCACATCATCGTTGACAACTGCGCCCACCAGCTCGTCAAGAAGCCCGAGCAGTTCGACGTCATCTGCATGACGAACATGAACGGCGATATTCTGAGTGACCTGACAAGCGCTCTCGTCGGTGGCCTTGGTTTTGCGCCCAGTGCGAACCTAGGCAACGAAGTCGCCATCTTCGAGGCTGTGCATGGCTCGGCGCCGAAGTACGCGGGCAAGAACGTGATCAACCCCACGGCGGTGCTGTTGTCGGGTGTGGCGATGCTGCGCTACATCGGCGAGTTCGAGGCGGCCAGCAAGATCGAGAATGCCGTGATGGTCACGCTGGAGAGCGGCTGCATTACGCGTGACATCCTCGGCGACGCCAAGGGAGTGCCCACGACAAGATACGCCGAAACCATCATCAGCAATCTGGGCAAGCAGAGTCAGAAGTGGAAGGTACGCGAGTACAAGCCCATCAAGATGCCGCAGGTCAGGCCGGTGCAGGACTTTGTTGTCGCCAAGACGCGCAAGACTATCGGCGTGGACGTGTTCGTGGAGAGCGCTGACGGCCCGGAAAAGATGGGCAAGGCCATTGAGCAGGCGGTTGCTGGCTCTCCCCTGAATCTCAAGATGATCGACTCGCGAGGCACCAAAGTCTATCCGCCTACTGGCGCGATCACGGACAACACGGACGCCTTCCGCTGTCGCTTCTTCATGAAGGACGCCGCGTCCGAAATGACCGACGCCCAATGCTTTGACCTGATCGGGCGTGTGGCCGGAAAGTACAAGTGGACGCACATCGAGAAACTGCACGAGTTCGATGGCAAGCCGGCCTATACCAAGGCCCAGGGCGAAGACTGATCAGCCCGCTGAAATGGCGATGCCGCGCCTGAGGGTGCGGCATCGCTTTCGTTATGCAGGCGATTGAAAACGGGCAACTGAAAACTGATAACTGGGTCATGACCCAAGCACTGGTTGGCATCATCATGGGCAGCAAGTCGGACTGGGAGACCATGGCCCACGCCGCGGAGACGCTCGACAAGCTCGGCGTGCCCTTTGAAACGCGCGTGGTCAGCGCCCACCGCACACCAGACTTGTTATTCGAATACGCCTCGCAGGCGGAAGGGCGCGGCCTTGAGGTGATCATCGCTGGTGCGGGAGGCGCTGCCCACCTGCCCGGCATGTGCGCGTCCAAAACGGCTCTTCCGGTGTTGGGTGTGCCCGTAGAAAGCAAACACTTGAAGGGGCTCGACAGCCTGCTCAGTATCGTCCAGATGCCAGGCGGTGTACCTGTGGGAACGCTGGCCATAGGCAAAGCGGGCGCCATCAACGCGGCGCTGCTTGCTTGCGCAATCCTTGGCGCCAAACATCCCAAACTGCGCGAGGCCTACGGAAAGTTCCGCTCGGAGCAGACTCGCACTGTGCTGGACCACCCTGATCCGCGGCAGGAGCCCAGGCGGTGACCGCGACTTCGCTGGTGGGGGTGTTGGGCAGCGGCCAACTCGGGCGCATGATGGCGCTGGCCGGATACCCGCTTGGGCTGCGCTTCCGTTTTCTTGACCCCTCGCCCCATGCACCGGCGGCGCAGGTGGCGGAGTGCATAGAAGCCGGATTTGACGACCTTGCAGCCTTGCGGCGCTTTGCGGGCGGCCTGGCAGTGGCCACCTATGAGTGGGAAAACGTGCCGGTAACGGCCGCGCGCGTACTTCAGCAATTCGTACCGGTATACCCGCCGCCTCAAGCACTGGAAGCTACGCAGGATCGGCTCATCGAAAAGCATTTCTTCAAGAGTCTGGGCATCTTGACCGCTCCTTTTGCAGGCATTGAGGGCCTCGAGGGGCTGAATGCCGCCTTGGCCAAGATTGGCAGCCCTGCAATCCTCAAGACGCGGCGCATGGGTTATGACGGCAAGGGCCAGGTCCGTATTCTCAGCGCGGACGAGGCCTCTTCTGCCTGGACAAGTCTGGCGGGCGCGCCCTGTATCTTGGAGGGATTTGTGAACTTCTCGCGGGAGTTGTCGGTGCTCGCCGTGAGGGGACGAGACGGCCGGATTGCGTTTTGGCCCCTGGCGGAGAACCTGCATGAAGGCGGGATCCTGCGCCGCACCATTGCGCCAGCACCCAACGTGCCCCTTGAGCTGGAAAAGCAGGCGCGCAGCTTTGCCACGCGCATCATGGACGCCCTGAACTACGTCGGTGTGCTATGCCTTGAGATGTTCCAGGTGGGCGATCACCTGCTGGCGAACGAAATGGCCACGCGGGTTCACAACAGCGGCCATTGGACTATGGAAGGTGCCTTGACAAGCCAGTTCGAGAACCACGTGCGCGCAGTCATGGGCATGCCCCTGGGGTCCTGCGAAGCCCGGGGTGCCTCCATCATGATCAACCTCATTGGCGAAGCCCCCCCGCAGGAGAAGGTGCTCTGCCTGCCAGGGGCCAAGCTGCACCTCTACGGCAAGGAGCCGCGTCCGGGGCGCAAACTTGGTCACATCAATCTTCATGGGGCCGACATTGCGGAGGTCAAGGATCAGCTTGGCAGGCTGGCCGAGGCCATCGGGGAGCCTGCGGCCCGTTACCTAAGTTGACTCTTCTCCCATTTCGTCTCATCTGCGGCTATCATCCGCCGCAGGAGACACTCATGGGCGAAACGGAATTCAACAAGGCGGTCGCGAACCGCCACTTTGCCGTAGCTTTCAACCAGCTGACGTGGGAGTTGATGTCCCAGGCCAGCCGCACTCGAACCGATGAAGACCGCATGCGCTATGCCGCCTATGCCAGCGCCATGCATTGGAGCATCGTAGGCACACAGGTAGAGATGACTCGGGCGGAGTGGCTGATTTCGCGCGTGCATTGCGTGCTTCATGAGCCGGTGGAAGCACTGCGCCACGCCCAGCGCTGCATGCAGATCATGGAAGCCAGTCTGGAAGGAGAGGGCTTCAAGGAGGGCAGCGGCTTCAAGGACTTCGACCTGGCCTACGGAGCAGAGGCTATGGCCCGTGCCCACGCTCTCGCCGGGCAGCGAGAGCAATCAGACCAGTTCCACAAGCTGGCGCAGGCCTTGGGTGACGCCATTGCTGACCCCGAAGACAAGAAGATCTTCATGGGTGATCTGGAGTCAGGCCCCTGGAACCCGCAGGGTGAGAGGTTCTAGCCATGCCCATGACCTCCGAGTTCCTCGGTTACTTCCAGGCCATGGGTCTCAACCCGGCATTGAGGCCTCGCGTGGAGCAGGTCATTACGGAGTTCGAGACTGCGGCCGGCAATTGGATGCCGGGCGCCGTGGCTGAGAGCGTGATGATTATTCCGGTGAAGGATGTAATGGGCAACCCGGCCTTCGAACTCAACGTCTATGGGGCTGACACCATCATGCGCGCCGGAGTGCTTTACCTGAAGCCGCCCCTGGAGCTGAGCGTGGAGTTCGAGTCCATCCACAAGCGCGTCGAGAGTGTCAAGATGCGCGGCCGCAACTACGACCCCATGAACCCCGACGCACCCGTGAGCGATGCCGCCGAACTCAGTGTCGAATACCAGGTACGAGGCAAGGCCAAGCGCGACGACATTGTCGTGCGTGGCGTCAACTGCCGCCATGTTCAAGGCATCGTAACGCGCCACCTGCTGGCCAATCTGGCTTGACGCCAATGGGAGCCCACGTGCCAAAGCGTGCGAAGTCTGTGAAGAAATCCAAGGTCGCCGGTGCGGGGACGGGTCGCAGAACGAAAACCAAGACATCAAACCAGGCGCATCAGGGTTCAGGTGGATTGATGTCGAAGCAGCAGTTCATTGACTCCTGTCTTCATGAGATCAAATGCATCAAGCACATCGCGACTAAGATTCCCTCTGACCAGTTCGAATACCGGCCCACTTCCGTACAGCGCAACATGACAGAGTTGCTGCGCTATCTCACCTGCTGTGCATCCGTGCCGCTGTGCAACATGCGCGACGGCAACTGGGACGCCGCTGACCCCCTGGAGCAGGCGGCCGATGCGCTGGATGTGCGATCCGGCTTTGCCGAGGCCATGGACAGGCAGGGCGAGTTCATTCGTGCCACTGTCGGCAGCATGAACGAAGGAGATTTCGACAAGGCCGATCGGCAGATGCCTTGGGGCACACCCTGCAAGCTGGGTCAGGGCATCATCGACACCGTACTCAAGCCGCTGGTGGCCTATCGAATGCAGCTCTTTCTATATGTGAAGGCCAGCGGTCGCCCTGACATTGGGCCTGCGCAGTGCTGGGTGGGTGTGGACCCCAGGCCTCGCGCTTGAACCCATCGCAGGATAAGAGAGCAACAAGCGGAGATTGGATCATGATCGACAAGCAAATGGTGCTGGACTCGATGCTGAAGGAGATTCACGCAATCAAGCATCTGGCTTCCAAGGTTCCGGCCGGTTTTGAGAACTACCGCCCCGGAGAAAAGCAGCGCTCGATGATCGAACTGCTTCGATATCTAACCTACTGCGGTATCAGCGGCCTGAAGGCGGGCCTCAGCGGCAACTGGGAGATCGGCAAGAGCCTGGCCGAAAGCGCAGCGAAACTGGGCCTTACCGAGATTCCTGCGGCGCTCGAGCGGCAGGCCTCGGAACTCAAGGGCCTCTTTGCCTCGATCGCACCCGACGATTTTTCGAGGAAGATGGTCCAACGGCCCGGGCAGGAGGCCCTGCCGCTGGGGCGTTTCATACTGGATTCTGGTTTCAAGTACCTGCCGAGCTACAAGATGCAGCTCTTCCTGTACCTCAAGCAGAGCGGACAGCAGAGTCTCAACAGCAGCAACCTCTGGCGCGGCGAAGATCCCAAACCGAACTAGTCTTGCTCAGACTTGTTCAGGCCAGCGCGATGCAGTCCACCTCGACCAGGGCATCCTTGGGTAAGCGCGCGGCTTCCACGGTGGCGCGGGCCGGGCGATGTTCACCCATGGCCTTGGCGTAGGCCTCATTCACGGCCGCGAAGTCGTTCATGCTCTTGAGAAAAATGGTTGTCTTGACCACCTTGGCGAGGCTGCTGCCGGAGGCCGCCAGCACCGCCGAGAGGTTGTTCATGACCTGGACGGCCTGCTCTGCCGCTGTGGTCCCGACGAGATTGCCGGACTTGGGGTCCAGTGCAATCTGGCCGCTGCAAAAGACGAAGCCGTTAGCGGCGACGGCCTGACTGTAAGGCCCGATGGCCTTGGGAGCGTTCTCAGTGGCGATGATCCTTGCGGTCATAGTGGCCTCAGGACTTGGTTGGTGCCGGGGGTGGGACTCGAACCCACACGCCCGTGAGGACTGCGGTTTTTGAAACCGCCGCGTCTGCCATTCCGCCACCCCGGCACTGGCGCGGAGTGTACAGACGCCAACAAGGCTCGCAAGCAACCGCTAACGCGCCAGCAGAGCGCTGGCCTTGTCAGTCAGTTTGCGGCCGCGCGGTGTCTTCTGGAGCAGGCCCTCGCGAATCAAATGGGGTTCGTAGGCGTCTTCAATGGTGTCTTCCTCTTCGCCCACGGCCACCGCAATGGTCTTCAGCCCAATCGGGCCCCCGCCCTGCTCAGCGATTACGCGCAGGATGCGCCGGTCCAGCTCAGTGAGTCCAATGGCGTCGATGCCAAGCATGCGCAATCCCTGCTCGGCCAGCTCAAGCGTCAGGCGTCCCTTGCCGCGTACCTGGGCCACGTCGCGCAGGCGGCGCAGGATGCGGTTAGCCACGCGGGGTGTGCCGCGGGAGCGTGCGGCGACGAGAGCAGCGGCCTCTGCATCCATGGGCAGATCCAGCAGTCGGGCGCTGCGCGTGACTATCTGGAGGATGTCCTCAGCGGGGTATGGGTCCAGTCGCTCGAACACGCCAAAGCGCGCCCGAAACGGCGCCGATAGCAGGCCTTCGCGTGTGGTAGCGCCCACCAGCGTGAAGTGCTTGAGGTTCACCCGCACGCTGCGCGCCGCTGGGCCCTGATCGATCTGGATGTCGACGTGGAAGTCTTCCATGGCGGAGTAGAGGAACTCCTCCACGGGCGCGGGCAAGCGGTGTATCTCGTCAATGAACAGGACGTCGCCCTGCTCAAGATTGGTCAGCAGGCCTACGAGATCGCCGGCGCGCTCCAGCGCGGGCCCGGAGCTGGCGTGCATGTTGGCGCCCAACTCGGTGGCGATCAGATTGGCCAGGGTCGTCTTGCCAAGTCCAGGCATGCCCGAGAACAGGATGTGATCCAGGGGCTCTTCCCGCTTGCGCGCGGCTGAAATGTAAACGCTCAGGTTCTCCACGACGGGGCGCTGGCCGATGAACTCAGCCAGACGCTTGGGGCGCAACGACAACTCGAAGTCACGCTCCTGCCCACTGCTCTCACGCTCGTAAACAGAATCGGTCATGGGCACAGCATACCCCGCCCTGACGACGGCGGCAGGCGTGGGAGGAATGTTGAAGCTCTATTGCGGCGCTTTCAGCACCGCCCAGTACATGCCGTCACTATGGCCCGGACGGGGCAGCACGATGTGCTCCACTTTCATCTCCCAACCCGTGTCCTCGCGCGAGGGACTGCTTTTCTCGCCGCCAGGTTCATCGGCGTGGGGCCGCGAAGCCATGAACTTGCGTGTGATGTCCACACCTTCCTCCATCAGCACGCTGCAAACGCTGTAAAGCAGGGTCCCGCCGGGTTTGAGATTCCGCGCCGCATTCCCCAGAATGGCAGCCTGGGATTGGGTCAGTTCACGCACAGTGGCTGCGTTGAGGCGGTGCCTCGCCTCCACTCGGCGTCCCAGCACGCCGGAGTTGCTGCAGGGAGCGTCTATCAACACACGGTCAAAGCGCTCTGGAAAGCGAACGCTTCGCGCATCGGCTAACACGGTCGCGACGTTCTGGTAGCCCATGCGCGCCACGTTCTCCTGAATGCGCTCGACTTTTTCAGGTCCCACGTCACAGGCCAGAATCTTCGCGCGGTCGCCCGTCAGCTCGGCCAGATGTCCGGTCTTGCCGCCGGGTGCGGCACATAGGTCCAGGAGGGTTTCTCCGGGCTTTGCGCCAAGGTCCGGTGCGACCTGCTGTGAGGTGAAATCCTGCACGTAGAATGCGCCGGCTGCAAACCCGGGCAGTTCGACTATGCGGGTATGCTCGGGCAGGCGCAGCGCGTCGCCTTGGCGCTCCACATCGAGCCCTGCCATCTTCCATTGGCCGGCCAGCTCTTCGGGGTTTGCTTTGAGACGGTTGACCCGCACCCAAAGGGGCGGCGGCTGGATGGAGGCTAGAGCCACGGCTTTGGCGCCCTGAGGGCCGTGCTGCTCCAGCAAGACATCGATGAACCATCGGTCCAGTCCGCAGGCCGCGGCCAGATGTCCGGCGAGGTCCTTGTCGGGGTCTGGAAAGATGGGCAGCTTTGCCACCACGAAGCGGCCATGACCCAGGCGGGCCTTTTCACGCCAGAAGGGGGCGCTAGACGGGTCCAGGTGATCGGACTCGTCCACGCGTTGGACGAATTCGCCCAGGCGCCTGACGCAGGCATTGACGAAGCCGCGCGAGGGGTTGTTGGGCGGCAAGAGGTCCACGGCGGCCTGCCCATGGGCATAGACGGCTTGAGGGGAGTCGAGCAGGTACCAGGACAGAAACAGGTGCAGGGCGGCGCGCACATCGCGGTCGAGCTTGGCCGGTGGCCGGGTAGACACGTGGGCGATCAGGGCGTCAAACAGCAGTGCAAAACGTGTGGCATCCTCAAGCATAGGCAGGATGCGATGGGCCAAGCCCGGTTCATGTCCCTGGCGACGCAGTTCAGTCTCCACGGCCTCGTCCAACAGGTCGCCGGGGGTGAGCCGCGACAGCACAGCGAAGGCTAATTTGCGTGGGTCCAGTTCGTGGCTGGTGCGGCTGTGCTTGGGCTGAGGCGGGCGAAAGCCCTTGCGGTCCGGCTTGCCGGACGGCTTGGATTGAAAGTGGCGTTGCTGTTTGAAGGAGGGTTTGGGCTGGCGGGCTTGGCCGCGTCCGCGGTCGGGCATGGTGGGTTCCTTTGTCATCCCAGTTACCGGATTTTGGCTAACAACGCCAGAGAGGGCGCGTCGGATCAGGGGACAATTGCCTCTACCCAGGCCTAAGCTGCTTGCTAGTCTGTCGCGGGAAATCCCCTTTGCCCTTGGATTTAGGGCAACCTGGCCGGCCGCATTTCGTTTAAGAATTGCGCCCGCCGGTTACATTGTTTGCAGGTTCATTGGAAGAAGGGCCAGACGATCCTATGAAGAAGCGGACTTTGATCCTCAGCTTGGCGGCAGCCTGCTTTTCCAGTCTGTTGGGCGCCGGCGACTTCAAGAAAACCGTGGATGAATTGGGTGATCGTAACACCGCCGGCAGCGCATTTTCGAGGCTGACGGAGGCAGGGGGCGACGCCTTTGAAGATCTTCTTGACGGGGCTCGGCTTGACCCCGCCTCCGAAAAGGACGCTGCCAAGCAGGCACAGAAGAGTGCCATTCGGCTTGCCTGCGTGCGTCTGTTGGGCACATTGCGCGATACCCGCGCCACAAACGACCTGCTCAAGTTGGTGCGTGACGATGCCACCCGGGCAGCTTACCCCGAACTCGTCGCCGCCTGCTGCACGGCTTTGGCCAAGATCGCAGGTGCCAAGCCTGACGCCGTCGGCAGTGCCGACGCTGTGGCGGAAATCAAGAAGCTTGCCCAGGACGAGAAAGGCGGCCTGAACCTGCGCTATGCCTGCCTCATGGCGCTGGCCGAAGTCAAGCAGGGCGGTGAGATTGCCCGTCCCTTTCTCAAAGAGGGCACTGATGAGACTTTGCGCCACGCCGCAGTTCTGGTGATTGGCGCCAGCAAGCACACCGCTGCAGCTGACGAGCTCTTCGCCATTTGGGAAGCGCAGCGCAAGGGCGAGGCCCGCAGTTACACCCTTTCGCTGGGTGTTTCGGCTCTCTTTGCCTTGGCTAACTTTGGCGATGAACGCGCCATCCAGGGGTTGGTGGACCTTTCCACGCTCCTCGAGTTCGACCGCGAGAACGCCTACCGCGACCTTGCCCGCGGATTCCTCAAGGAACTGGCTGCCAAGGCCATTCCTATCCTGGTTGAAATCATCAAGGATGACGCCCGCGCTGCGCAGCACAACGCTGCGGCCCGCCTTCTGGGCGAGCTCGGTGCCGAGGGTGTCAGGGCTCTGGTGGATGTGGCAAAACTCGACAAAGCGGGGGAGACAAAATACGGACTTCGGGTGGAGTCCCTGCTCTTCCAGCTCACGAACGATGACGCCATTGTCGCGCTGATGGATGCCTATAAGGCCATGACTCCCGAGGACCCCAGCCGCGCGCGGCTCCTCAAGAAGATTCTGGCTCAGCGGCCACGCAGCGCACTGGATTTCTTCAAGACCATCGTGTCGGACAAGGCTGTTGCCGCCACTGAGCGCGCCATGGCCGTGGAGACCTACGCTGATCTCAAGGGCAAAGACTCCTTTGAGGACCTTAAGGCTTGGGCGTCGGACGACATGCCCGAGGTTCGGCGCGCCGCCACGCGTAACCTGGGCCGTGAGTTTGTACCGCTGTCAAAGTCCGAAGAAGTGCTCAAGGTCAAGCTGGATGATCCCGACGCAGAGACACGCACCCTGGCGTTGCGCGGCTTGCAGCGCAGCGACAAGAAGGAAAACCTGCCTCTGTTCACGAAGCGGCTCAAGGAAGACACAGAGCCCAGCGTGCGTCGCACCGCCATCGAGGCCCTGGAGCAATTCAATAACAATGCCAAGCTCGATGGTGAGGGGGTTTACGACGTCGTCAAGGCCGCCTTTAACGAGGACAAGGATTCGACCGTGCGTGCCCAGGCTCTGCGCTTGGGCATCACCCTCGCCGAGATCAGAGGCGACAGCGCGACCACCAAGGACATGGTGAACAAAGCCCTGGTGGACAGCGAGCTCGTAGTGCGCACGCAGCTTTACAGCATGCTCTTCCGCGCAAGCATCAAGAACCAGATTGACATGCAGAAGCTCATCGATGCCGCGCTTAAGGAGACCGAACCCCAGGGCAGGGGCGATGCAGTACAGGCCTTGAGCTACATCGAGGCAGAGAAGTGGGCGGGCAAGCTGGAGCGTTTGGATGCCGTGGCGGACCTGGGTCTGGCCGTGCTGGGCGAGCGTAACTCGCACTTCGCAGTCGCGTTGCTGCCTCGTTTGAGTGAAAAGGGCGGCCAGTTCAATCGCATCGCCGAGAAAGCGCGCGCCATGCTGGACGAGGCCTTGAAGGCCGCCAACCCGAGCTTCACGAAGATTTCGGTCATTCTTGACGTGCTGGCAGGTGTGAGAGACAACAACGGCGCTACCTTTGAGAACGCGCGCAAGGCGGCCAAGCTCCAGAGTGTCGAGGCCCGCCGTTCGGCCGTGAAATTCATCGCGGCACTGGGCGACAAGAACGATATCAGCTTTCTGCGCGAAGTCAGCAACCTCGGCGACGCTACGGCTCCGGCTTTGAAGCGTGAAATTGAGGACGCCATTCGCGCCTTGGAACTGAAGTAGGTCTTCTGGCGTGCAGGTCGAAACCGCAGGGAGGGAGTCATGAAGACAGCTCTTCGCCTTGCTCTGGCAGCCTGCCTGCTCTGGCCCGCGGCCTTGGTGCCGACGGCCCAGGAGGCTGATGACATCGTCATCAACCCCGAGCTGCGGCTGGAGTCCGACCGCGTTGACAAGAAGGTTGTGTTCAGTCTGCGTGAAGCCGCCCACTGGCAGAACCAGGCCCGCGCCTTTGAGCGTGAGGGCAAGACGGACAAGGCTTTCGATGCATGGCGCGAGGCCTTTGCGCGCTACGAGAGCCTCTGGCGCGACTTCCTGGGCCCCGAAGTTTCCGGTTCGCGGGAACCTCTGGCTCGCAGTACGACGGTTTCAAGCAACTGGCGGCGCGACGATTGGCCCATCTACATTGAGACTTGGGTTCCGCTGCCTGACTACATAAACAGCCAGTTGCGGGCGCCGGACTGGCCTCGCCAGTTCCGTGAGCGGCTTACCATGCGGCAGGGTGGCCCGGGTAGCGAGCTGCTGAGGTCTGCGCTTGAACAGAATGATCTGCGCCTGTTGCGGCGTTGCGCCCGCTATTGCCAGTTCAGCACCGCCGGCGCCAGGGCGCTGCGTCTCTTGGCGGAGTTGAGCCTTGAGCGTGGCGACAGCCTCCTGGCTGCGCGCTGGCTGTTTGAACTGGGGTTGAGCCACCCGGACGAGTTTCGTCGCGACCCAAGCCTGTGGTTGCTGACGATTCGTGCCTATCGTGAGTGCGACAACCGGTACTACCTCGACAAGATGCTGCGCGACCTTGGACGAGTGGCCAAAGATGCCACGGTGGACGTGGAGGGCCGCAAGGTCAATGTGCTGAACTATGCTCAGGAACTGGCCCAGGCCCCTGCCCCTGTGGAGCGCAGTGAACTGCGCCCGGCGGGCTGGCTTACATTGGCAGGCGATAACACGCGCAACCGTGTTGCACCGCCTGTGCTGGGTTTGGGCGAGATGATCGATCTGGGCACCGCCGAGGGCGTGCAGGGCTTCCAGCTTTCGGAGCAATCGGCCAACCCCAACGAGCGCGAGCGCTACGGCTACGGCAATGCCCAATCGAAGACGCTGCAACTTGTGTTTCCGGCGGTGCATCAGAGCGGCTTGTATGTGCACCAGTCGGCCGTGGATAACCCGCAGGGTCCCCGTCCCGAGCAGGTGCTGGGGTTCATGCATGGCGCCGAGCAGCGCCCCATCCCCATGACCATCAAGGCGGGCGCGGCCTACACCAAGCCCAAGGACGAAGGTCGCTACCGCTATCGCTACTACTATGACCGCCAGAGCCGCGATCGCTGGCGCGTGCTGGCTTCCACCGTGGGGCGTTTGACCTGGGCGGTAGAGCCGCGCGAGAGCGACGTGCTCTTCGCCGTGCTCGGGGAGGGTAACCCCAGCAGCGACGATAACGCTGTGCGCACGGGCAATCAGATTCAGGCATTCGACCTTGGCACTGAGGGAAAGCACCTGGTGACCCTGCCCAACGAGAAGGTCGAGAGCGCTGAAGACTGGAAATTCCTTCAGCGGGTGGTGTTCAACGGCGCTCCCCTGGTGCGCGACAACAAGCTCTACGTGACGGGCACCTTCGCGCGCCGCGGCTCCACGGAGGCCTGGGCCTTCTGCTTTGATGTGACGCCGCGCGGCGATAACGCCACGGGCGAGGGCAAGCTGCAATGGAAGACCATGCTCTGTGCACGCAAGACCGCCAGCGCCATGTGGGGCGGCGACGATACCAATGCCGATGGTGTTGAAGTCTCCAGCTTCGCCGAGCAGGGTGGCATGCTCTATGTCTCGACGCATCTGGGCGCGGCGGCAGGTCTCGACCGCGAGAGCGGCGAGCTCTGCTGGGTTGCGAAGTATGAAAGACCCAACCTGCCGGACCTCGCCTGGCAGGGCAATTCGCCCATTGCCGCCGGCGGCATGGTGGTGCTGGCGCCCGATGACTCCCGCTTCGCCTTTGTCCTTGACGGCATTTCTGGCGTGCTCAACTTTGAGCACCCCAAGCGCGGCCGCGGCGCGGCTGCGGAGTTTCAGTATGCCTTGGGGGTGGTGGACAATCGCCTGATCATCCAGGGCAAGCGGAAACTCTACTCTGTCGCGTTGACGAGCTACCGCCCCGGCGGCAAAGGCAAAGAGGCGCAGTGGGCCTCCCTCAATTATGAGAGCGTTGCCTTTGGCACGGCTGTGGCGGGGCGCGGCGTGATTGCCGGCAATCGTGTGCTCGTTCCGCTGAAGGATGGCGTGGCGTTCTTTGATGTGCACACTGGCAAGCTCACGACCAAGGCTCCCTATCCCGAAGGTGTAAACCTGGGCGAAGAGGCATTCACGCTGACGGTGTTCTGCCGCGGCGAAGCCATCAAGGATGCTGAGGGTCTTGTCAGGGGCTACAAGCCGGCGGCGGTAACTGACCCAAAAACCGGAGCGGTTTATTCTGTGGAACACCTGCCCAATGGCGAAAGCCTGACACTGCCCTCCGGAGCCAAGGCTTCGGTGGTGAAGGAGACTTTTGTGGCCATGACGTCCAGCAAGTGGTTGTATCTGTTCAAGGCGGCAGACAGGTAGACTGCCCGTCTTGGGCGCCTGACACGTATCAGTTACACACGATGGAGCTCAAGGACTTGCAAGGAGCAATATGCAGGGAACAACCAGCGAAGCCGAAGACCTGAAGGCCGTACAGGAACTGCGCGGCGCCCATGATCGTATCGTCAAGGAGCTGCACAAGGTCGTTGTCGGCCAGGATGACGTCATTGAGCAACTGCTGATCGCGATTTTCGCCCGTGGCCACGCTCTGCTGGTGGGGGTGCCGGGGCTGGCCAAAACGCTGCTCATTCGCACCTTGGCCGACACGATGTCGCTGAAGTTCTCACGCATCCAGTTCACGCCTGACCTGATGCCGTCGGACATCACCGGTACGGAGGTGTTGCAGGAAGACAAGACGACGGGACGTCGCGAGTTCCGCTTCCTGCCCGGTCCGATCTTCGCCAACATCATTCTGGCCGACGAAATCAACCGCACGCCGCCCAAGACACAGGCCGCGCTGCTCGAGGCGATGCAGGAGATCCAGGTCACGGCCGGCGGCAAGCGTCACCAGCTTGAGGCCCCCTTCTTCGTGCTCGCTACACAGAACCCCATTGAACAGGAGGGCACCTATCCCCTGCCCGAAGCTCAGCAGGACCGCTTCATGTTCAACATCAAGGTCGAGTACCCCACCGAAGAAGAAGAAATGATGGTCATGAAGATGACTACGGCAACCTACAAGGGCGCCGTGGAGCGGGTGCTGGACGGTGCGACCATCATGCGGTTGCAGGAACTGGTGCGCAAAGTGCCCATCTCTGAGCATGTCATCAAATACGCCATGCAGTTCTCACGGCTCACGCGCCTGAACAATCCGCAGGCGCCGGATTTCATCAAGCAGTACCTCGCCTGGGGTGCGGGTCCCCGTGCTTCGCAGTTCCTGATCCTCGGAGCCAAGGCGCGCGCCGTGCTGCAGGGCCGCTATTACGCCAGTGGTGAAGACATTCGCGCCGTGGCCCACCCTGTCCTGCGCCATCGCATTATCCCCAACTTTTCGGCGGAGGCGGAAGGCATCACCAGCGACGTGATTATCGACAAGCTGATCGCGGCCATCCCTCGCGCGGAGGCCGAGTCGCTCACGGATCAACGCCTGCCCAACGTCATGAGGTAGCCGGATGCCGGCGCGCGCCCCGGGTCCGGCGTTACGGCAGCCGAATCGCGACCAGTGGCCCGGGACAGATCACCCAGTTCAGACATGGCCCTCAACCGGGACAGCAGCATCGAAGACCGCAAACGGGAGATCGACGAGGAACTCGAGGAGTATTCGTCGAGGGGCATCGTGAGCCCGGCCGCGCTGAAGGCTGCCCGCTGGATTTCAAGGGGCCTTTGGCTGGCCATGTCGGTGCTGGTGGTCATGCTGATTTATCAGGTGAACCAGAGTGTCAGCCAGACCAGGTACGACGATTTGCTCAAGCAGCACCAGGACTTGCAGGCCGAGTTCAAGAAACAGGAAGCAGAGCTGGGGGAAATGACCGGACCGATCTTGGCCGAGGGATCGCGCCTGGGGCTGGTGACCGGGGCCAATTTGGGCGAAGTCAGCCTGTCGCGCCTGGCGCTGTCCATCATTGACGAGGGCCGCAAGGCGCGAGCCCGCGAAGTGAAGGATGCCCTGGTACTGGTGGAGATGTCCGATTGGCGGGCTTTGCGGCTGATCGAGTCCGGCCAGGCCGGCGCGAAAGTAGAAGAACAGCTGGATGCCTATCGCAAGGCGGCGGCGGAACAGAAGATCGCGGAGCTGGCACTGGCGGCCCGGATCGCCGATGGGGCCTCGGAGACGGCGCGTCAGTTCTTTGTGGCGCTTGCCCTGGCCCGTGACGGCAGAGTGGCTGAAAGGGTGGTGGCAATTCGCTGGCTGGCCAAGCATGGCCGTCCGCACGAGGTTGCCAGAAAGGCGCTGGAATCGCTGCTGCTCGATGACCGCCCCCTGGTGGCCAACGAAGCGCGACAGGCACTGGACGCGATCAAGTAGAGGCAGGGCAGGATTCCCATGGCAGAACTGGCAGGCAAACAATACCTCGATCCCAAGGTGCTGAATCAGATCCGGCACATGGAAATGACCGCACGCAATGTGGTCGAGGGGTTCATTTCCGGCCTGCACAAGTCGCCCTATAAGGGGTTCTCGGTTGAGTTTGCCCAGCATCGCGAGTACGTGCCGGGTGATGACCTGCGCTACCTTGACTGGAAGGCCTACGGAAAATCTGACAAGTACTACATCAAGGAGTACGAGGAAGAGACCAATTTCCGCGCGTTGATTGCAGTGGATACCAGCGAGAGCATGCGCTTTCAGAGCGGCGAGGCTCCCAGCAAGCTGGAGTACGCCAAGACCATGGCCGCGTCACTGGCATACCTGATTCAGCGTCAGAGCGACGCTGCGGGCCTGGCGCTGTTCGACGAGAAGGTCTACGACTTCATTCCGGCTGCCACAAGCCACGTAACGCTGTTGCGAATGCTGGCGACGCTGGAACAACACGCGCCCCAGAAGAAGACGAACATCGGCGAAGTGCTCCATGACGTGGCGCAACGTGCGGGTCGCCGCTCGCTGGTACTCGTCATTTCGGATCTCTTTGACGACATCAAGCACCTTAAGAAGGGGCTCGAGCATCTGCGGGCGCGCCGCCATGATGCCATCGTGTTCAATGTGTTGGACGAGCAGGAACTGAACTTCAATTTTGACCGGCTTACCCAGTTCAAGGGACTTGAGGGCTACCCGCAGTTGCTGGTGGACCCGCGCTCGTTGCGCAAGGCCTATCTTGAGGAGGTGGCCAATTTCACCAGTGAGGCGAGGCGGCACTGCCTGCGCAACCGTACGGATTTCGTCCAGGTCAATACGCGTTCGCCGCTGGGCACCGTATTGGAGGCCTATCTGGCCAAGCGGATGGGGACACGCTGAGGCATGACCACGGGAACCATGATTGGAATCGGCATTGGCGTACCGCTTGCGGCGGCCAGCGTGCCCGTGATTATTCACCTGATCAACCTGACGCGTTACCGCAAGGTCGACTGGGCAGCCATGGGGTTCCTGCTGGCGGCCTACAAGAAGACACGCAAGCGCTTGCAGATGGAGTCACTCATCATGTTGCTGCTGCGGGTCTGCGCCATCGTGTTGCTGGCGCTGGCGTTTTTTCCGTTCGCGGCCGAGCAGGTCAAGGCGTGGTTCAGTGAGGGGCTGGGGCTGGGTCGTGTTGCTTTCTCCGCCAACGCTCCTCTCCATCTGGTGGTGGTGCTCGACAACAGCGCCTCCATGGCCTACACCCAGGAGGGCCAGACTTCCTTTGAGCGCGCCAAAAAGTACGGACTGGGAGTTGTCGACGGACTTACCCAGGGGCGCGACCGCGTCAGCATCGTGCGCCTGAGCGACATCTACGTGCCGCGCGGCATCGGCGGCAGCGCCATCAGTGAAGAAGAACAGGCCAAGAGCCGCCGCCGGCGTGTGGGGCAAAGCGCGAATCTGGATATCGAAACGGCGCGGCGCCAGTTGACAGAAACCACCGTGGCTGCCGTGGATACGAACATGCTGGTGGCATTGCGCGAAGCCTATCGCCTGATGGATGTCACGCCGGCGACGGATGCTGCGGCACTGGTGGTGGTGTCGGATTTTGCGGGCAGCGGATGGCAGGAGCTGATGAAAAACGGGGCCCAGACCGGTGAGTTCCGTGATGTCATGGTCAAGATCAACGAGCGCATGGCCAAGACAGGGGGCGCGCCAGTCTTCTATGACGCCGGCTTTGATGAAGCCCAGAACCTGGCCATCACTTCCTTGAGCTGCGATGACCGCGTGATCGGCGACGGCATGGAGACCCGCATCAATGTGGAGGTCGCCAATTTCTCTCGCGGCGGCGAGATCAAGAACATCAGCCTTGTTTACAGGGTGGATGGGCGGGAAGCAAAGCCGGCGGGTGGCAAAGTGCAGCTTGCTGCGGGGCAGCGCAACGGCGACATCCAGATTGTGCTCAAGCCCGAAGACCTCAAGCTGATAAATGAGCGCGAGAAGAAGACAGGGGCTTCACGCCACATTGAAGTCGAAATCGTGGAGCCCGACGGTCTTAAGAGCGATAACCGGCGAAACCTGGTGATCAACGTGGTTCCGGACGTGCCGATCCTGGTCGTCAACGGCGTGGCGGACAAGAACCCGCGACTTGACGAAACGATTTACCTGGAGACGGCCTTGGCGATTTCGGACAACCGCACCGAATCCGGTGCGCGCCGCGAGGAAGTACGCATCACGCCCAACCGAGTAGTCAGCATTCAACCCTCGCAACTCACGGCACAGGAGGGCTTCCTCGATTACCGCCTCGTCATTCTGGCGAACGTTGCGTCGTTGCCTGAAAGCACCGTCACCAAACTTGAAGAGTTTGTGGCTGCGGGCTTTGGACTCGTCATCTTTGATGGCGATCGCGTCGATCACCAGCGTTACAACCGCGACCTCTACAAGGACGGCAAGGGTTTGCTGCCCTGCCGCCTGAAGAGCCCCGAGGGCAGCACTGATGTCACGGCCAAGCTTTACAAACTCGTGCCCGCGGATGAAAGCCACCCCGTACTTTCCATCTTCATGCGAGACGTGCAGTCGCGTGCGCTGATCACCGACCCTGAGGTCATGCGCAACTGGCGCGGCGTGGACTTGCCCCAGGGAGCTGAGCTCGATCCCCTGAGGCCCGCTCGCGTCGTATTGGGGATCAATCGTGGCGCCACGCCGCAGCCCTTCATGGTGGATCGCGGCTATGGCCGGGGGCGAGTGGTCTACATTTCAAGCACGGCCTCTGAGCGCTGGAATGAACTCTGGTCTTCCGGCAACGGCCTGCCGCTCTTTCTGTATCACGAAACAGTCAATTACCTCACGAACAGTGAGGCGCGCTACGCCAACCTGGGCATTGGTGAGTCCTTCCGCCGCGTCTTGAGGGTTCGGGACATCGCTCCGGTCTACCAGATCAAGGATCCAGCAGGCGCAGTCAGTGACATTCCGGCGACCAGCGAGGATGGATTGCCGGTGATCGAGTTCGCGGGAACAGCCGCTCCGGGCGTCTACACGCTGATTGCATCGGAGCGAGGCGAGAACGGGCAATTGACACAGAAATGGCAGGAACGCTTTTCCGTCAACGGCGAAGCGCGCGAGAGCGACCTCGTCAAGGTATCTGGCGAAGAACGGGATGAAGAAGGTAAGAGCAGGGACGTCGGGGCCCTGCTCAAAGACACGCTGGGCGAAGTCCCGTTCAATTTCCAGAAGGCGGGCGGGGAACGCGAGGGCAAGGGGTTGCTGGCCGACGACTCGGGCAGCGGCCTCTGGCTGTGGCTTGCCGCACTGGCTGCATTCTTCTTCCTTGCGGAAACAGTGTGGAGTCTCGTGATCTCGAAGCCGGAGCAATGATTCGTGTCGTGCCGCAGCCAGGAGTTCGCGGTGCGGATGACGGAAGCCTTTGAATGAGCAGAAGCCTCAAAATTCTCCTGTCCCTTGTCGATCTGGCCATTCTTGCCTTGATCGCGGCCATCCTGTTTGCGGCCTTCGGGCTTGGCGATGTGATCTCGCGTGTCTGGTCCGGTGCCACGTTCAGCTGGGATAACTTCAATCCGTTCTCGCGCGAGCCGGGTCTGATGGGGCTCACGCCGCTGGTCTGGACGGCGCTTGTGGCTGTGCCGACGGCGCTGTTTGTTCCTGTGGCCGCATACTGGTTTGAAAAGAAGCAGGTGCCGGTGGGGGTGCGCTTTGCCCTGGTGCGGCTGCGTGCTCTGGCACTGCTGGTGCTGTATCTGATTCTGGCTGGCCCTTCGCTGGTTGACAGCGAGTTTTACAAGGAGGGCTCCAAGGTTGCCGTGCTTATTGACGACAGCCTGTCCATGGGTACGGAGGCCCGCGAGTTCAGCATCTTCAACGTGCTGGATGACCGGGAGGCCGACGATATCAGGCGACTGCGTGAGCAGTTGGAGTCCCAGGGCTTGCGTATCGACAATCCGGCCAGCAAGGGTTTTGTGACCTTGACCCCGGAAGAGCTTTCCGTGCGCAACTTCGTGCGGCAGGTGGTGCGGGAGCGTGCCCAGCGCCTGCTCAAGCGGCTGGGTGAGTTGCACGGTCGCCGTTTCGACATCGCAGCCTGGCAGCTCAAGCGAACGGAAGTTGAGCGCCTTCAGCGTGAAGCCGACATCAAGCAGTCTGAGCTATCGGCTGAGCTGGCTAAGGACGAAAAGCTACAGGATGCTTCGACGCGCCGTCGCCTAGAGACCGAGTTGCGCGCCGTGCTTGATCGCCTGGCCGGTGCCGAGCGCAGTTTTTCAGAGCAGCTCGAGGGCGATGTGCGTGACCCCAAGATTCTCCAGAAGCGGGCGCTGATCGGTAACCTGCTGGAAACGGTTCACCCCGAAGGTCCCCGCCGCTGGGATATCGCCTGCGAGCTGGTTGCTCCGGGCAACCGCCTGGCCCTGCCCCAGGGCCAGAGTCTGTCTCTGATTGACCTGGTTCGGCAGCGAGCCGAGGAGGCCGAGGCCGCCGGTGATCCCGAAAAGCGCAGCAAGCGCAGGCCCATGCCGTCCGTGCGATACTTTGTCTTCTCGACCAAGTTTGGTCGGGAAGTCACCACGGACGAGGCCATCCTCGAGGTGCAGCCGGACGACCTTGACTTCCGCACGCCCCAGGGACGCCTGAGCGAAATTGACCAAGCTCTGGCGGAGGTCCGTCGCTACTACACAGCCGACGACGACTTGGCCAGCATTGTCATCCTGACCGACGGGCGTGACACCTCCGGTACGGACGCCCGCGATGAGGGCCGACGCCGCCTCGCGATGCGCTCGACCAAGGGAAAACGTAGCAGCGAAGTGGTTTGCGTGGCCATTGGCAACCCCAAGCCCGTGAAGGTGCTCGAACTGCTGGCCGTGAGCGCCGACAAGGAAGTGCTAAAGGGCGATTTCGTCGACTTCAAGCTCAAGATCAGGGCAGACAAGGCCTATCGCGCGGACAAGGCTGGTGGCCGCTTGGGCCAGCGTGTGAAGATCATTCTCTGTGAGGATTCGCCGGGTAATCCGGTTGTCTATGACGAACTCAACGGCCGTCCCGTGCGCGGCCCCGCTGACACCGAGTTTGAATTGCCGGAGGAAGAGCTTTCCGAGTGCAAGGTTCGTTTCAAGCCCAAGACAGCGGGCAAGCACGTCTACTTCCTGAAGCTCAACGATGACCGCCTGCCCGACGAAGACACCTATCGCAACAACGTGGCTGAGCACTATCTCGAGGTCATTGATCGCAAGATCAAGGTGCTGTACATCGAACAGAGCTTCCGCTGGGAAGCGCGCGCCCTCAATGACGCCCTCAAACGCGACAAGAAGCTTCTTTACCAAGGTTACTTCATCGATGCAGACGAAGGCTGGCCTCAGCCCACATCCAACTATGACGAAGAGGTCAAGAAGCAGGTCAAGCCGTTGCGAAACGCCTTCTCCGACGGGGCGAGGCTGATCCGCGAGAAGGACGAGTGGCTGAAGCTCAATTACGACGTGATCATTCTGGGCGACATCGACCCCGACGGCAGGGAGTTCCGCCTCGAGCACTGGGAGTGGATCGAAGAATGGGTCAGCCGCAATCAGGGCGGGCTCATCTTGCTGGCGGGCATGCGCAATAGCCCCAGGCGCTACGCCAATTTCGAGCGCGCCAAGGCGCTGTTCCCTGTCGAGATTGAAAACCTGCCCCGTGACTATGACACCCGTGTCGATGTCACGCGTATGAAGTACTACCGGCTGACACCCGCGGGACGGGCCCACGAATTGATGCGGCTTTCCAGCAATCAGCAGCGAAACGACGAACTCTGGGGCAGTGTGGTGGATGGCAACTTCAGGCGGGGCCAGCTGAACGGTTACTACTGGTATGCGCCGGGGGCCGCGCTGAAGCCTGCGCCGGCTCAGGCTTTGGTGCGCGTTGTCAGCGAAGGCCAGGTTACCGCGGAAGGCGACGTGCTCATCGCGTCCCAGCCCTACGGCAACGGCATGGTGCTTTACGTAGGCAGCGACGAGACTTTCCGCCTGCGCGAGACCGTCGGTGACACCTATTTCTGGCGCTTCTGGCAGAATGCACTGCGCTTTGTGGCTTCGCGTCGCCTTGCGGGCAAGCAGCAGCGTGTGGATGTTTATACCGACAAGACCGAGTATCAGGTCGGCGACCAGGTCAGGGTCTACTGCGAGCTTCTCGGCGACATTTACGGCGAAGTCGTCCAGAATCAGCTCAACGAACTCAACGCCCTGTCTGATGGCGGCCGAGGTAACGATCAGCGTCGGATCATTGTTGATGTGCAGGCTCGCACGGGCGGAAGGCTGAGCAACCGTCGCGTGATCCTGACCGAAGTCAGTTGGAGGCCAGGCCAGTTTGAAGGCAACGTCGAAGCCAACGAGCCAGGCCAGTTCGACGTCTGGGTGCGCGGCTACGAAGAAAGCCGCAAGAAGCCGCACCGTTACACGGTGGTGGCGCCGATAGCTGAGTTGCGCCAGCTTCGACTGGACTTTGATGCATTGAAGGAACGCGCGACAGAGTTGCCGCGCGGCTTGGCGCCCCTGCCTTATCAGGATGGCAAGCGGGTCTACCTGATGCAGGACATGGGACAGGCCGCTGTTGAGTTCCGTGAACGACAAAACGAAGTAAAGGGCCTGACCAAGCTGGTCTGGGATACGGAGCGAGAGCCCATGTTGCTGCGGTCGCTGCTTCTGCTCGCATTCCTGTTACTGATGGCGGGCGAGTGGTTGACTCGCAAGTTGGTTCGCCTGGTTTGAGGCGGACGTCTTCGTTCAATCGGGCCCGTCAATGCCCAAAGCTATTGCCGCTCTGAGCTATCTGCGTGCGCCGGACTCACTACCGGCGGCGCCAATCTATGCCGTCTACGGTGATGAGGAGTGGCTTCGCAAAAGGGCCATGCAAACGCTGACGGACAGTCTGAAGAAGCGCGGGCTTGATGTGCGGCGCATTCATGACCTGGAGAATGCGGCGCCCCTTTTGGATGAGTTGCGTTCCCCCAACATGTTTGGCGGCGCCCTGGTCTGTGTTGTGGTGAACCAGCGACAGGGTCCCCGCCAGGAGGCAAGCACCCGCTTCAAAGAGGAATTCGCCGCCTATCTCGAAAAACCCTCAAGGCGCAACATCCTTGTGTTTGATGCGGCGACTTGGCAGCGCAACCTTACCGTGCCCAAGCGCGTCGAGGAACATTTCCCCACGGTTGTTGCAGAAGAGTTAAAGCCCTGGGACTACCGTAGTTGGGAGCAATTGGCTCAGATGCAGGCGGCGGAGCACGGCATCAGCCTGGATCCTGAGGCCGTGGGTGCGCTTCGAGATGCGGTGGCAGGCAGTCTGTCGCGCGCCGAGATGGAGATTTCCAAGCTGGCACTGCTGGCGAAGGGGAAAGTGGTGACAGCGCCGGACGTGGCCTTTGCCTGCGGCTATGAGGGAACAGACGTGACCTTTGCCCTGTGCGACGCAATCCTGACGGGGGATTCCAAAACGGCTCTACGTCACGCGGCTAAAATGGCTGGCAAAGCCGAAACGGGGTCTATACTGTCGTTACTCGGACTGTTGCGGTTACAGGTGGCGACGCTTGGGCGGGTGGCGCTCAACCTGTCGCGGGGAATGGCTGGCCCGGAGGCGCTTGTCTCAGGCGCGCCGCGGGTCAGGGAAGCGCTGAAGTCGGGGTTGTTGCGGACCGCGAAGAGAGTGAACAGGCAGGCATTGGCTGGCGCTCTTGGCATCCTGCTGGCGGCTGACGAAGACATGAAATCAGCCAGTCCCGACCCGGCGGCGCTGCTGATCAGCGTAGTATCGCGTCTGTTGGAATGTCTGGGTTGTGCCAAACCGGAAGCACCAGCAGTACGTTCATAGGTCCATGCAACCAGGAAAGACAGTGCCTCAAGCTCCCCGTTATGACGACGATGATGTGGTTGAGGAGTACGACGTCCTCGATGCCACTCCGTCCTCCAGCAGATCTCCCTCAGGCAAGTCATCTTCAGCCAAGCCCCCTGCCCAGGGCGGGCCGGTATTGCGTAAGCAACCTTCGCAGCAAGGCGCTGCGCGCCGTCCTTCTGCACCTGTCACGCCGGGGCCCGAAGCCCAGGCTGAAGGTGATGTGCAGTATGTCGAGGAAGCTGGCGGTCAGGGTGCTCGCAACCAGATCTCGGCCAAGAATGCCAAGATGATCTGGGCCATCTGCATCGGCATTACGGTGCTAGGGCTCGGCGCCGTCATTGGGGACATCGCCTTTGACATCTTTGGCCGGCGCGCCGGCGGCCTGCCGGTGTCCAACACCAACACCAGAAAGAGCGGCGGGACCCCGAAGGGAACGCCGGAGCGGCCCAAGAACCCGGATGAGGTCAAGGCGCTTGAGTTCAAAGGCCTTGTGCAGAACGAGATGCAGCGCATCCGTCAGAAGAAGGTTTACAAGTTCTTTGAGCAGGCCTACGCCAAGTTCCGCGAAGCGCGGACCAATGCCTTTGACAAGAAAGCTTCCGGCGATGGCAAGGATGCACGCGATGCCGCGTGGGCCGAGGCTATCAAGGGCTATTACGAGGCGACCTACGCACTTCGACTGCTGGAATGGACCTACAAGCAGGGAGCAGACGAGGATTTCATGACGGCTGCAAAGCTTGATGACCTCGAAGAACTGGTGGGACTTGTGAAGAGCAACGCGGCGGCTCTCAAAAAAGAGGCCAACATCCGGTATCAGGCGGCCTACTCGATCATCAGTGCCTACTCCCGTGACATCAAGGATTTCCGCAGCGGATGGATTTCAAAAGATGTCGAGGTCAACAACGTCTACTCTTCGGACAAGTACAAGGCCGTGTTCGCAGATGCCAAACTCAAGTGCGAAAAGGCTGAACAGATGAGCCCCGAGTTTGATCCCAAAGACCTTGAGGCAGTGAAAGATTGAAACTCTCGCGCGCGGCCGAAAGCCGCGCGCTTTGCTTGGGGTTGTGCTTGTTAGAATGCCGGTGTGGTGTTTGCCTGAATTGATCCGGGTTTGAGGACGACTGCCATGGCCAAGCTTGTGAAGCTCATGACTTATGTGTTCGCCTTCGTTGGCGTGCTGGTGACAGCGGGCGGAGGCTACATCTACGCCACCAACAGCGAGCTGGTGAGTCAGTTCTGGGCTGTGAAGGACGACTTCAGGTCCGTTCAACCGGATCGCCGTCAGGAAGTGTTTGCGGAGCTTCCTGCGCGCATCAAGTTCGAGAATGAAGTGGGCGCGGATATGAAGGACCTTCCCGCGGAGCGCCGGAAGGAACTCTACGAACAGCTGGCCAAGAGCCGCGACACGCTGTTTTCAAGCTTCAAGGAGCGAATCAAGGCTGAGGCCGAGATCACGCGCAAAACGAAGGACGTCAAGGATGCCGCGGGCGAAATCGTGAAGCAGCTTGGCAAAGTCGAAGTCGCCGTTGACCTCAGCGGCGGCAAGCGGCAGCCGCAGCCCAAGGCCGATCCCTTGGCTGCGACCTCTGGCGCCCACGACAAGGTCGTTGATGCCGCCATTGCCTACGGGGATGCCAAAGACACGCGGGACAAGCAGAAGATCGTGGCGGCTGCCGTCAACGTGCTGAAGGCGCTGGATAAGCTGGGCGACGAAGTTGTGAAGGCGCGCAAGGCGAGCCTCGGCGATGATGACAGAACACGTCTCAATCGCCTGATCAATGACGCCAAGAGCCGGCTCTACGATATCAAGCAGACGCCGGGACTGTCCGAGGACCCCACGGCCAAGCCCTTGCTCGAGAGTATCCCCAAGAAATTGAACTCCTGAGCCAGCGGCTCATCCGCTGCCCAGTGCCATATCGATGAACGGGCGGGGAACCCCAATCTCTGCCACTTTCACCACCCCGCAGCAGGCCGGACCAGCGGCTTCGTAGAAGCCGGGCTTGGGCGCCATGAAGGTCATGGTAACTGAAGCCCGCACCGCCATGCCCAGCACGGCGCCGGTATCGGCGTTGAGGCCGCTTGGAATGTCCACGGCCAAAACAGGCGCTCCGCTTTCATTGATGGCCTGCACTACGGCCAGCCAGGGATCCTCCAGGTCGCGTGTCAGGCCCGTGCCGAAAAGAGCGTCCACGATCACAGGGGCCTGGGCCAGACGGGGCTTCAGGGCCTCGACTTGGGCTGGCGCCGCGACCTCAGCCAGGCCCATTGCCAGCCCGCGCAGCAAGTCGGAGTTGTGGCGTACATCGGCTGATGCATCGGCCAGCGAGGCCAGATCACCCACGAAGAAGCACTCCACGGCATGGCCCCGGTTGAAGAGAGTGCGGGCAATCACCAGCCCGTCGCCTCCGTTGTTGCCTGGGCCGCAGAGGACAATCACGGGCTTTGGGCTGCGCGTCAGCCCATCCTTCCATGCGTCCAATTCTTCGAGGGTGCGGGGAATGTCATCGCGGCTTCCCCCCTGAGTCAATTTGTCCAAGGCCCTGGCCACTCCGCCGGAGAGCAGCATCTTCTCCACCTCACTGGCGCAGGCGCGCCCGGCATTCTCCATGAGCACAGCCGAGGAAATGCCGTACTCCTCTATGGCCATCCGGTCTAGGCGGCGTACTTGTTCGCAAGTGAGTGTGCGCTTGGCTTTCATGGCGCCAGCTTGAAGCCGTCCGCCCGCTCTTCAAGTCAAAACCGGCGGCCTTTCCTGCTGCGCGTGTGTTGGTAAAACAGGGCATGCCCTTTGAGACAACAACGCGGGTGCGCTACGCCGAAACCGATCAGATGGGCGTGGTCTATCACTCCAACTACATCATCTACTTTGAGATCGGGCGTACGGAAGCCATGCGCTCCTTGGGCTCTGCTTACGCGCGGCTTGAGGAGCGGGGACTTGTGCTCGCCATTACGGAGGTGGGGGCGAAGTACCATGCTCCTGCGCGCTACGACGACGTGCTGACTGTGCGCACCTGGCTGCGGGAGCTGACCAAGGCGAGGCTGCGCTTTGAGTACGAGATCTTGTGCAACGGCCAGCGTCTGTGCAGCGGATTCACCGTGCTGGCGTTTCTTGACCGCGCCGCCGGCATGCGCCCAGTGCGTTGCCCCGACGATGTCGAGAAGCTGATGTTGCCAACCGTCGAGCCGAAGTAACCTCAGGAACCTACGAAAGGGGGGACATATGCAGGCACTTCGCGGTGGAATTGCGCTGCTGCTGGCCGCCTGGATGCTGGCCGCGGCCGCTTGCAGTGCAACACCAGAGCCGGCCACAGAGGTGAAACAGGGGCCGGCCTATGCCAGCCTCAAAGACCCGGCGGTTGTCAAAGTAGTGCCGATCATTCTCCCCGAGAGAATCGACGGCTCCAAAGACCCCGGAGACGAAGAGAAGTGGCGGCTGGAGTGGCCGCAGCGCGGGGCCAACATTGTGTCAGACGCCATCATTGACTCCTCGAAGGGGCGTGTTACGGCCAGGCCCGTGAAGGATCGCCCGACGGAGGGCTGGATCGTTGAAGTCAAGGTCACCAGCCTCGACGTCGGAGATGCCGGCAAGCGCCAGACCTCGGCCTTCAGCAGCGACAGCCGGGAAGGCTGGAGCCGTACCGTGGCCGACTGCCGCGTCATCAATGCTTCGACTGGCGAGTTAGCAGCGACCCTCACGCTTGAACATCGCACCGGAAGTGTCCTTGCGTGGAGCGTTCCCTTTGAGAATGACATGGACATCATCGGTGAGCGAATCGGCGCATGGCTGGCGCAGCGCTAGAGCAATGCAGCCTGAACGAGGCGCGGCTTGCCGCGCCTCGTTTCGTTGGGGCTGCACCTACTTTAGACCAGTCTCTTGGGCGGCCTGCCCTTTGCGGTAGGTTTCGTAGATGAAGATCGGGATCTTCAGGTCGCCCAGAACCTTGGCGATGACGGGCTGGACATCCTTCCAGTCCAGGCCGCCCACGCCGGTGGCGACACGCGGCAGCGCGAGACTGGTGAACTTCTCCTTCTCCAGCATCTTCTTGAGGTCGTGCAGGGCCCGGTTCACGAACTCGAGGTGGGCCTTTCCGGGGTGCTCGCCGTCCTTGCGGGGAGGTTCCTGAGTCAGCAGGGCCGCGATTTTGACCGTGCTTCCGCCTTGTCCCACGCCGGCCCAGAGCCAGGCTGTTCCCGCCTTGGGGCTGAGCGTCTTGCAGTAGTGGCGGAAGTCCTTGTACATGGAGGGGTACTTCTCGCGTAGGGCCAGCGCGAGCCCGCTTTTGAAATCGTCCATGGGGGCCACGCCGTGGGCTATCAGGTCGGCCTTGCTGAGAAGAATGTCGCCCGAAACACTGTGAATCATGGAGACGTTGTCCTTTCCCGGCGGCACACCGGGTTGCCCATTCTCGCTGCCTCATTTTGCCATGAACCAAGGGCAACCGGCGCGCAATTCGCGCGCCGGCTGCATGACTGACGTATGAGCTTCAGGCGCCCAGACCGAGATCGCGCACCAGCTCTTCATCCTGCTCTTTGGTGCGGCCAGGTGTGGTGAGGTAGTTGCCAACCATCATGCCGTTGGCCCCCGCCATGAAGAGAAAGGGTTGAAGCTGCCGTAACTGCTGTACACGTCCGCCGGCCACGAAAATGTCGCTCGTGGGGTTTGTCAGGCGGAAGACCGCAAGGGCCATCAGGCACTCCAGAGGTTTCAGTGGTTCTTTGCCGGCCAGCGGCGTGCCGTGAACGCTGACCAGGAAATTGACGGGGATGTGCTCGGGGCGAAGGGTGGCCACTTCGCGCATGAACTCCGCGCGCTGACGCAGGGTCTCACCCATGCCCAGAATTCCGCCGCAGCAGACTTCCATGCCTGCTTCCTTTGCGTAGCGGACAGTGTCGTAGTTTTCGCGCCAGTCACGCGTCGTGCACACTTGCCTGTAGTAGCTCTCGCTGGTTTCGAGGTTGTGGTGATAGACCACGCAACCTGCTTCCTTGAGCTGCTGCATTTCTTCACGGCCGGCCACGCCGAGGCTGACATCGGGCAGGATCTTCCCCTCGGCCTTGATGCGGCGGATGCCTTCGCAGATCTGGTCAAGCTGGGGGCCCTTCTTGATGCCCTTCCATGCAGCCACCAGCCCGAAGTTGCTGCTGCCGTAGGCCGTGGCCTCACGCGCAGCCTGCGCCATCTGGTCGGGCGACATCAGGTTATAGGTCTTGGTTCCGGCCGCAGTCTGGTAGAAGACGCTCTGGGCGCAGAAGCCGCAGTCTTCCCCGCAGTTGCCGCTCTTGATGTTAACGATGCCGCAGCGGTGCAGGGCGTCGCCCACGAAGTGGCGCTTCACCAGGAAGGCGGCATACATCAGGTCGTAGGCGCGGCTCTCGGGCAGGCGCAGCAACTGCTCCGCGAGACTGACATCCACCTCGCCGCCATGGATGACGAAATCGGCGAGCTCAAGGAGCGGGCCTTCAGTGATGCGGGGTGTGGTAATGGTGCTGCCTGCCATGTTCGTCCTCCCGGTTCAATGGCTTGTGGTCATGCTACTTCATGCCGCGCCAGCCGATGTCTTTGCGGTAGATCATCTTGTCGAACTTGATCTTTTCTATGGCCGCGTAGGCCCGGGCGCGGGCGTCTTTAAGGTCCTGCCCCAGGGCGGTCACACTCAGGACTCGACCACCGTTGGTAAACCACTCGCCATCCACCTTCTTGGTGCCAGCGTGAAACACCATGACGTCGGGGCCGAGGTCGTACTCCAGTCCGTGGATCTTGTAGCCCTTGGCGAAGTCGCGCGGATAGCCGCCGCTGGCCAGCACCACCGTGACGGCGGTGCGCTCATCCCAATCTGCCTGGACCTGGTCGAGCTTGCCGTCCACAGTCGCGCTCAGAATCTCAAACAGGTCGCCTTTGAGCCTTGCCAGGATGGTCTGTGTCTCCGGGTCACCAAAGCGCACGTTGTACTCCAGCACGCGAGGACCCTGCTTGGTGAGCATTACTCCCACAAACATCGTGCCGCGAAACGGAACTTCCTCGCGGTTCATGGCGTGAACACTGCGAACGACAATCTCTTCTTGTATCTGGTCTGACGTGGCTTCATCAATTTGGGGCAGGGGGCTGTAGGTGCCCATGCCGCCGGTATTCTCTCCGGTGTCGCCATCGCCCACGCGCTTGTGGTCCTGAGCCAGGCAAAGCGGCAGGATGGTGTGGCCGTCCGTGATCGCGTGGACGCTGATTTCCTCTCCCTGAAGGAAGTCCTCCACCAGCAGGCGCCTGCCCGCATCTCCAAAGCGCTTCCGGACCATGCACTCCTTGACTGCTGTTTCAGCCTGGGCGTAGTCCTCCACGATGCTGACGCCTTTGCCCGCGGCCAGGCCGTCGGCCTTGAGCACGACGGGGTAGTCGCAGTGGGTCAGATACTCCAACGCTGGCTCGGACTTGTCGTAGGTCTTGTGTCCCGCCGTCGGAATGGCATGGCGCCTCATGATGTCCTTGGCGTAGGCCTTGCTTCCTTCGAGGCACGCAGCGTTCTGGCTTGGCCCGTAGATCTTCAGGCCCTTCTTCTGGAAGCGATCCACGATGCCCGCTACCAGCGGGTCTTCGGGGCCGACGACGGTCAGGTCTACGCGATTCTCGCGTGCAAAGGCCAGCAGTTTGTCAATTTCCCCGACGCCAATGGGAACCAGCGTGGCAACCTTGGCCATGCCGTCAGAACCCGGCGCGGCAAAGATCTGCTTGACGTGCCTGGACTGCTTGAGTTTCCAGCAAAGCGCGTGCTCCCGGGCGCCGCTGCCAATGACCAGAACTTTCATGACTCTCCAGCTTGCGTTTCACCCGGTTCAGGTGATCCGGGCTTCACTTCCAGCGCACGCCGCCGTGACCTCGGCGCTGCAGGTGTGGCGGGTGCTTCCGGTGTGGCTGAGACGCGGATCATGGCCTGCAGTGTCTCGCGCCGGTTGGGGTCCACGGGAAGCAGCAGCACGAAGCGGCTGCCCGCACCCTCCACCGACTCGTAAGTGACCTGTCCGCCGTGCTCTTCCACGATCCGGCGGACCATGGGCAAACCCATGCCCGTTCCACCCTTCTTCGTCGTGAAGTAGGGGCGAAACATACGTTCCCGGTTCGCGTGCGCAACCCCGACTCCGGTGTCGATGACCTCGACCATGACCACGTCGCTGTGACGTCGCGCCCGGATGATGACTTCACCGCCACCCTTGGGCTCCGTGGCTTCGAGCGCATTCTTCAGCAGATTCGTCAGCGCCTGGCGTATGTAAGTGGCGTCGACGATGATTCCGTCAAGCTCCCCCTCAAGTTGCGAGCGCAGCGTGACTGACTTCTGGTTGGCCTCCGCGCCCAAGAATTCCACGAGTTCACGGATCATGTCCCCAAGGTCAGTGCGCTGAAACTTCAGATCGTGGCCACGCGAAAGACGCAGGAACTCCTGCACGATTTCATCAAGATGGGTGATTTCCTTCAGCAACAGCTCGATCTTGCGCAGTGAGCGCATGGCAAGCGCGGACTTGTCCTGCGAAAAGTCCTCCTGCAGCAGCTGCAGCGTAAGCTTCATCGTGCTCAACGGATTCTTGATCTCGTGGGCCAAACCGCCCGCGAGTTGGCCAAGGAACTCCAGTCTTGACGACGCGCCGTTGCTCACGACTGGTTCTCCGGCTGCGGTTGTGCCTCAGGTTTGGGCGCAGCCGGGATGTCATCCACCCCCAGAGCCCGCGCAAGCACGCGCAGGCTGTCGGCGGCGTCTTCGCGGCGAGACTGGGCCTTGATGGCGGATATCTGGGGGTGCAACAGCTTGTTGACGAGTTGCTCGGCAAACATGGCGATTTCCGCCTTCTGGTCAGGCGGCAGGTCGACGAAGTGGGCCAGCAGCCGGTTGACCTCTGCCTCCCGGATGGCGTGTGCGCGCTCGCTCAGCGCCTTGATGATGGGTGCGGCCGAGAACGACTGGAAGCCCGCAAGGAACCCGTCGACTTCCTGCGTGATGATTTCCGTGCAGCGCTTGATTTCATGGCTGCGGGTGAGCGCATGCTCGGCTACCACCTGCTCGAGGTCATCCACGTTGTAAAGATACACATCCGGCAGTTCGTCCACGTCCGGCGCGACGTCGCGCGGCACTGCCAGGTCCAGCACGAAGATTGAGCGCCAGCCGCGCTTCTTGAGGGCCTGCTTGAACATCTCACGAGAGAAAATGGGCCGCTCGGATGCCGTCTGGCTGATGACAATGTCGGCGCGGGGGAGATAGTCCTCAATCAACTCCAGGGGTACAGCGTCACCGCCGTAGCGCGTGGCGACCTCACGTGCGCGGTCAAGCGTTCGCGAGCAGACAATCGTGCGCCCGATACCGCTGTCCTTGAGGTAGTTCAGCGTCAACTCACCCACTTCGCCCACGCCCACGAGCAGCGCGGTCTTGTCGGAAAGGTTCTCAAAGACCCGCCTGGCGAACGTGACAGCCACGCTCGAGGTCGAAAGCTGCCCGGTGGAGATGCCCGTCTCGCTGTGCAGGCGCTTGGCTACGTTGAAGGCGCGGTGAAAGAGACTGTTGAGCGCCTTGCCCGTGGCATTCTCACTTTGGGCCAGGAGGTAGGACTTCTTGACCTGGTTTACGATCTGGGTTTCGCCGAGCACCAGGCTGTCGAGGCCGCCGGCGACCCGCAGCAGATGCTCCACGGCGTTGCGGCCGCGATGGAAATAGACGTAGCGTGCCAAAAACTCCGATCGCAGGCCGTGGTCATCGGCCATGAGCTTGAGAAGGCGCTCTTGGGGGGCGGGGTCGGAGGTGAAGGCATAGAGCTCAACACGGTTGCAGGTCGAGAGGATGACAGCCTCTTCGCACTGGGCCGCCTCGCGCATGCTGCGCAGGGCGGCGGGAATGCGGCGATCGGGGTAGGCCACCCGCTCGCGGATTTCCAGCGGCGCGAACTTGTGATTGATGCCGATGACGCAGTATCGGTTCATCGGGCCTCCAGCGCAGTGTGCGTCGCCTGTTGGGCGCGCACAGACATCAGGCCCAGCCCGACATACGAAAGAATCACGAAGCAAAATCCCACCAGCACCCAATAGAAAGGCCGGCGGCCGTGCAAAAGCCCGGTGACTCGGCCCAGATAGATGCCGATGAGCACCAGCCAGAGCACCAGGCTGGCGAGTACCTTGGGGTTTGCAGGCAGCGACGCCCAATCCTCTTTGCTGAATGCCAGAAATCCCAGCACAAATCCCACGGAGAGCAGGGGCAGTCCAACGATGATGCAGGTGTTGACCAGCTTGCGCAGCGATTCCAGGGAGGGGAAGTCCTTCATGAAGCGGGCTTCCTTGTGCCGCTTGATCTGCCGCTCTTGCAGCAGGTACATGACGGCGGCTGCGGCCGCGAGGAAGTAGACTCCGTATGAAAGTATGACCAGCACGATATGGGCGACCAGCAGCGGCTCTTCGGGTCCGTGATGGCCGGGCCGCACGAAGGTGGGGGCCAGCAGGTAGTCCACGATGAAAATGACGGCCAGAGCCGGGTAAGCGAAGGCGCTGACGCCCTGCATGGGCTTCAGGCGCGAAGCTACGAGGTACGCCGCGGCCAGGAACAACGCGGACAGCGCCACGACTTCAAACATGTTGCTCAAGGGTTCCGTCCCAGCCTCTGCAAAGCGCCCCGCAAAAAACAAGGCCAGGGCCAGGGCGGATGCCACACCGGTGATGTCCGCCGCGCCTGATTTGACGCGGCTGGGCAACAGCAGGGCCGCCAGGGACAGCACGGCAGCGACAAAGAAACCTCCAATCGCCAGATGCAGCATGAGGGCCGTGAAGGTCCCCATGGTCTGCTGGGAGAACGAATGGCAGGTGTCCGCGAGCATGGTTACTGGAAGAGCTGGAACAGTAGCGAAGCGAATGTGGTGATCGGGGCCTGCTCGCGCAGGTCCTCAAAGCCGGCCCTGAGCGTGTTGATGCCGTTCAGGAGGTCGTTGTACAGCGTGTCGTCATTGACGATTTTTCCCAGGGTGCCTTCGCCACGGTTGGCCTTGCCCGCGATGTCAGCGACCTCGGCGAAGGCTCGCCCGACTTCGTCCAGTGCCTTATCGGTCTTGCGGACGATGGACTTGGCGTTCTCGGCCGTCTCTTCATCATTTACGGCCATTCCGATGAGTCCCTTACCCTCGTCGATCTTGCTGGCAATGGATCGGCCGGAGCGGGAGATCGAAGCCGCGTTATCCGCTGTATCCTCGACGTTCTTGACGGTGTTCTTGACGCGCTGGGCAAGGTCGGGGTCGTTGAGGAGCAGCGCAGCGGTTCCATCGCCCTTGTTGACCTTGCTGGTGATGTCGCTGATGTCGCGCGTGATGTTCTTGCCGTCCTCGCTCATCTCGCGGATGTTGCGGGTAGTTGCGGCAATGTCGTCCGCGACTTTCTCATCGTAGAGGACGGTGCCGACGGGGCCTCGACCCGCGCGGACGTCCTTGATAATGGCATTGACGTCCTTCAGTGTATCCAGGGCGATGTCGATGCCCTGATCGATTTTGCCGATGCTGCGGCTGGCCTGCGTGAAAATGTCCTCCAGGATCGTGCCCTGGATAGGCTTGCTTTCGCTCAGCTCCGGTTTGCGCGGGCTCCCGATGTTGATGGCAATGGTACGCCCGCCAAATGCGCTGGAGGAGATGATCTCGGCTGAGCAGTCTTCTCGCAGCACGATCTTCTCGTCCAGGGTGATGGTGACTTCAACTTCGCCCGTCACGCCGTCGACGTACATCTTGCGAACCTGTCCCTTGGGGACCCCGCTGACCCAGACTGAAGCGTTCTCCCCGAGGCCGCCCACATGCGGAAAGCGCACGGTGTAGGTCTTGTCGCGCGCATCCCACGGCATGCGAAGTTGAGCCGCGCCTCGCAGAGTCACGGCAAAATAGAGCGCGACGCCAATGGCGCTGAAGAACAGCAAGCCGACGATGATGTCCCGTGATCTCATGTTTCTTCCTCTCAACGTCTGCCCGTGTCAGGGTCTTCGGGCTGAAGTTCGGGCGCCTGCTCCTTGGGTTCTACACCTCTGTCCGGCAGTGCGTAGGTGCCGTCTTGCGCGGTTTCCTCGGGCTCAAGGTCGTTTACGACAAAGCGGCCGGAGGGCGTTGTCAGCGGGGCGACTTCGAGCCTTGCTCCTGTGGCTGCTTCCCGGGTCTGGCCTGGCTCTTCACCCGCCGCCTGCACGGGGGGCGCGCCCTGGACCGTAAGGGGGGCCAGGCCGTGACGCGTCGTTTCGCCGTCTTCCACGGGTGACTCGCCCAGCACGGTTTCCTCTCGGGGAATGCCGCGGGCCGTCTCCTCGGCGCCGGTGCGCTTCTCAGGCGGCACCTCGTCCAGGAGCACATACCCCTGCAGGATGGTTGTATCGCCCGACGGCGGATCCAACCGCATGCTGGGATGGGCGAGCCCCGGCGCCCGGCCTGTTTCCAGGGCGGCCTGGCTGCGCAAGCTCAGACTGCCTTCCTTGCCGCCCGTAATGAAGTGCCGCACTTCGGGCAGCGTTGTATTGCGTATCTCCGCGGGCGACCCGACCTGGATCATCTTGCCGTGATAGAACATCGCGATGCGATTGGCGATGTAGTAGGCACTGTCCATGTCGTGGGTGACGACAATGCTGGTCATGCCCAGTTTGTCGCGCAGGGAATTGATCAGCTTGTCGATCTCATTGGCAATCACGGGGTCGAGGCCGGAGCTGGGCTCGTCGTAGAGCACGATCGCGGGGTCCAGAGCAATGGCACGCGCAAGCCCGGCACGTTTCTTCATGCCGCCGGAGATCTCGGCGGGGTACTTGTCTTTGTCCGGCCACAGGTTGACGAGCTTGAGTTTCTCCTCAACGATCTGCGCGCGAGCCTTTCGCGAGAGTTTGCGATGTTCCAGCAGCGGTAACTCGACGTTCTCGTAAACACTGAGCCATGCAATCAGCGCGCCGCTCTGGAAGAGTACGCCAAACTTCTTGCGCATTTCTTCCAGCTCGCGCCCGGACATTGTGGTGATTTCTTCGCCATCGACGCGGATGCTTCCGGCATCAGGCCGCATCAATCCTACCAGGTGGCGTAGCGTCACGGACTTGCCCGTTCCCGAATAGCCAATGATCACGAAGGTCTCGCCGCGGCGCACCTCGAAGCTCAGGGCGTCTAGAATCTGTCGCCCGCCCAGGCGCGTGCTCACGCCGGTGAATTCCACCACGACTGGGGACGTGGCCCCGTCCTTCGTCTTCGCCGGCTGTTGAGCCGCCTGTGCCATGATCTTGATGCCTCAAACGCCTGTAATCAGCGTTTTCACGATTCTATAGAAGCTGGTGAGCAAATAGTTGAAGAACACGATCAGGGTCAGGCTCACGACGACCGTGTTGCGGCTGGCCGCACCAACACCCACGGCGCCTCCACGCGTGCGCATGCCGTAGCTGCAGGCCACGCTGGCTGCAGCCAGGCTGAAAATGAAGCTCTTGAGCAGACCCCAGTAGATGTCAAGCGGCTCCACGCCGTTCTTGGCGTTGCGCAGGAAGTCGACCAGCGGCACGGAAAGCTGAAGCCGCGCGACCAGTGCGCCCCCGGCAATTCCCACGCAAGTGGCAATGACAGTCAAGATGGGCCCCATGATGGCATAACCGAGAATGCGCGGCATGACCACAAAGCTCGAGGGGTTGATGCTCATGACCTCCAGGGCATCGATTTCCTCGCTCACCTGCATGGTGCCGATTTCTGCGGCCATGGAGCCGCCCACACGGGCAACCAGTACAAAGGCCGTCATCCAGGGTCCCAACTCACGCACCATGCCCGCGGCGATGATGATGCCGACGAGGCTGGTCTGGTTGAAGCGTGACAGCTCGATGCCGGTCTGCAGCGCAAACACCATGCCCACGAGCATCAGGAAGAAGCAGGCAATCAGCAGGGACTGCACCCCGATCACGTACATCTGCGTGAAGAGAGCACCGGAGCGCTTGAAGAGGTCCGTGATGTGGCCCAATGCGTTGAGCAGAAGCATCAGGGTGTACCCTGTGCCCTTGAGCGCCTGTGCCGGCCAGCTGTCGGTCAACGTGCTCACGGTCGTATCTTCAGCCCCCAGAAGAGTCTTGTGTAGCGGTCCTCTGGGCCGTGATGGTAGCCGAGGAGACCATAGAGGAGGTTGAAATCTTCGACGTCGCCGGGCTGCGGGCCATACACATCGGGCAGGCGGTCCTTGGCCTGCTTTTCAACGGTCCAGTGGAACAGTGGGGCGAGGCTCAGGTCAATGTGATTAGGATCTTGCTCGTAACTGAAGATGTTGAACAGCAGGTTGACTGCCGTTTCCCTGGGGCCGGCGCGCACAGTGAAAAACTTGAAGAAGGGGCCGTAGGTCCTGTCGAACTTGTCGTCGTTGAAGGGGAAGATTGAAAGCATTTCAAACGTGACGGTGTCGTCCACGTCTTTGCGGTACTTGAGCAGGGGCCAGACGCGTACCAAGTCGCGCGTTCGCACGGTTCCGTCGGGCTCGGGCAGGTAGCGCTTGAAGTTCGCGAAGAACAGCGGGAAGACCTGATAACGCTCTTCACGGTACCAGGGAGTGACGTCGTCAAAGTACCAGAAGAGCGGCCAAAGCACCGTCAAGGCGGTGTTGCCGTTGAGCACCGAGTAATCCCAAAGCGGCCAGAGGCGGTACTGCTCAAAGTTCTTGCCCTGCGCGAAACGGAATACGGGCCAGAAGAGGTCGAGAATCGTGGTGTCCGTCAGCTCGGCTCGCGTGTAGCTGAACATGGGGTAGTTCAGCACGAAGATCATGCTGAAGTTGAAAGTCACGGCCGTCTTCGTGAAACCAAACAGCGGGTAGCTCAGCAGTGCCTCGCGGGGATACTTGCGGTCCATGCCGTCCCGGTCATAGCGAAAGAGAGGCCAGAGCACTGTCCATCGATCGGCGACGGGCACTTGCCGCTTGCCGCCGGTGACGGGGTCATCCACTTCGCGCCAGACTTCAGTCCGCGAGAAAAACGGCAGCACTCCATAGGTGCGATAGCCCGGGCCGTAGCCCCATTTCACGATGGGAAAAGGCAGGTAGTAGGTCGTACGCCCCTGTCGATGCAACTCAACGTAAAGCGGGAACATGACGAAGCGGATCTCGTCATTTCCAAACACGCCCTTGAGGTTGCCGCCAAAGGGCGCCACGGCGAAGTGGGATCCCTCAAGGGTGCTGCTGCCGCCGAACACCAGGGGAAAGAACCAGTAGTCCAGTTCGCGGTGCCCCGGCGCAAAACTCACGTCGTTCCAGTAGAACACAGGAAGAAACTGGAGCTTCCGCTCCAGGCGTCCATCCCAGCCGCGCCGCTCCTTGTCTCGATACAATCCGATGGGGTAGAAGAACGTTTGCTCTTCCACAAAGCGGGAGGGATCGCGCGTGTAACTGTAAAAGGGCGCCACATTGACCTGCGTAAAGCCGTCGCCGCGTCGGGTGGCATTGAAGAACGGCCCCGCGGCGCGGGTGCTGGTACTGTCTGCGTAGGGGTCGTAGTCCTGGCGAAAGGCGGGCCAGGCGTAGGTGCGCGAGCGCGGTCCCTCCGGCACAACTGCGCAGCCGCCCGCCAGGGCAGCCATAGCGACCAGCAGGAGTTTTACGAGGTGTGGGCCGTTGGGCATGCTGCTCGTGGCTCAGGTCTTTCCCGGGTTCGCGCTTCTCAGGCTCAACAGCGGGCCAGTCAACGGACTTGCAGCCAGCATCAAAAGCCAGTCTAGCCGTCCGCCGCCACAGCCGCCAGCGCGGCTTCCTCGCCAAGTTCCTTCTCAAACAAGGCTTCGGTCTCGTCGAGAATTTCGTGGAACTCTTCGCGGGTAGAAACGCGGTTCATGCGTGCGCGGATGGCGGGGCTGCCCTTGACGTCGCGGATGTACCAGGTGGCGTAGCGGCGCACGACCTGGCAGGCGTGCGTCTCATTGAAGGCTTCCAGCAGCAGCTCATAGTGCTCGCGCAAGATCGCAAGGCGCTCCAGCGGGCCGGGGGAGGGAGTCAAGACGCGGCCAAGGGCCTGCATCTCGGCAATTTCGCGGAAGAGCCAGGGGCGCCCCCAAGCGCCTCGCCCGAGCATGATTCCATCACAGCCGCTCTGGCGCAGAACGCGAATAGCATCATCGGGTTCCTTGACGTCGCCCGACGCAATAACGGGAATCTTCAGAGCTGCCTTGAGTTCGCGGGTGCGGTCGTGGTTGGCCAGGCCCGTATAGCCCTGCTCACGCGTGCGCGGATGAATGGTGACGCCTACAAGGCCGTGCTCCTCGGCCAGTTTGCCGATTTGAACGAAGTTCAGGTGGTTTTCGTTCACACCCGCACGGAACTTAACCGTGACGGGGATCTTGACTGCCTTGACCATGGCCTCAAAGCACTTGGCTGCCCGCTCCGGATACGCCATCAACGCGCTACCCGCGCCGCACTTGCCAATCTTGGGCACCGGACAACCCATGTTGAAGTCGATGATGTCGTAGCCCTCGTCCTCGGCCATCTTGCAGGCGTCTGCCAGCCAGAGAGGGTTGTTTCCGGCGAACTGGATGCCAATGGGACGCTCATCGTCGCGGAAGTACTTCAGTGTCATCATCTTCCGGTTGTGGTGGAGGAAGCTCTCCACCTTCAACATCTCCACATACACCAGCCCGGCTCCGTAGCGTTTGCAGAGCAGCCGATAGGCCCTGTTGGAGATGCCGCACATGGGGGCAGCGACGAGGTTGTTGCGAAGTTGGAGTGTTCCGAGCTGCATGCAGGCCCCTATGTCGAAGCGCAAATTATGCAGGGCTAGTCACTTGCGGTCAATCAGCGGCACCTTCAAATTCGTACAAAAAGTTGGAACATGGGCGGCGTCCATGGCGTAGAATAGGGGGCCCACTTGTGGGTCCCCTGCCGGTTGGGCTGTGGTTCAACAGGCCGGGGTAGACCAGGGAGACCAACATGAAACTGCTTTCAATGATGCTGGCGACATCGAGTTTGCTCTGTGCGGGTGCAATGAGTGCGGCGGCGACGGGGCAGCCTGCGCTGCATCTGCTGGGTGAAGAGCCTGTGCGTGTGCATATTGATGGCGGGAAGAGGCAAGTTGAAGTCACCAACTCCGGCACTCGCGTGACGGTGCAGGATGGTGCCCGTTCGGTTCAGTTTGAGAAGAAAGCAGGCGGGGCCGTCAGCGTGCGCATCACTAACGGGTCGGAGGTCCAGTGCTGGGAGTTCGAGAGCGAAGCGGCACTTGAAAAGGCTGACAGGTCCTTGTTTGAGCTGTTTGCCGGCAGGGGCTTTGCTGTACGCGTCTACGGCGAGGCTGATCCGGCTGAGCGTGAAGTTCATACTGGAAATTCCCCCGAGTACCGCGGCGGCAGCGAACGCATGCTTGAGTTTCGTGCTGGCGTTGAGGCCATGCGCCGCAACATGGAAGATCTCCCTCGGGCGTTGGCAGCCGGCGACCTGAGCGAAGAGGAAGTCAACCGGCTCTCCAAGGAGGCGCGTGAAAGGCTGGAGCGCGACCTGCAGCGGCTTGAAGAGCGCGAACGGGAGAACCGCACGGAGCGCAATGCTGAAGATCGCAAGGAAGAAGAAGTCGGCATCACGCGGGACCGCTACATGGCCAGCCTCCGCGCCTTGGAGCGTTCCTTGCTTGAGCGCGTTTCGGGCATGCGCGGCGGTGCAGAGTCGGACATGCTGCGTGCCTTAGACGATGTTGCCGGCAAGATCAAGGACACCTACGCGGACCTCAAAGATACCGTGCTGGACAGTAAGCCGGCCCTGTGGTCGGAGGCGCTTTCCAAGGGACGCAAGTTCTTTGATGAGTACTCGGCCCAACTGGATGCATGGGAGAAGAAGGGCAAGGAGCCGGGCCAGGTCGAAAATCCCTACGAAGACATGCGCTCCACCCAGCGTCAGCTGCTGCGACGCGTGAAGAACCTGCGTAAGCCAGGCGGAGACAAGTTTGAGAGCATCCTCGACAACTACGAAGACAAGATCAAGGACACCTACGCCGACCTGTTTGACAAACTCGACGACGAAGGCAGGCGCGCCTACAAGACGGTGGCGGAGTTCCACATGAAGTTCGCCGCCCAGATGGTGGCAGATCTCGACAAGGTTGAGCGCCAGATTGCGGAAATGAAACAGCCGCAGAGGCGCGAGAATACCGAGCCGCGCGAGGAAGATCCCAAGCCGGAAACGCCCGAATGGAAGGACAGCAACTCTCCGGAGCGCGACATCGACCTGCCTCCCGGCGAGCAGGCCGACATTGTGGCGGGAGTGCGTGTGGCGCGTTTGGCGCCCCTGGTCAAGAAGCATATGAATCTTGAGCATGGCCTTTCTGTCAACGAGATCGTGGACCCCGACGGCCTGCTGGCGGTGCTGGGTCTGGAAGTCTACGACATCATTCTGGAGTTCAATGGAAACAAGATTGACACGAGAGACGGCCTGCGGCAGCTGTGCAAGGAGATCAAGCGCGGCGACGAATATCGCGTCGTGATTCTGCGTGACGGAAAGAAGAAGGTGCTCGAGGGCAAGCGCTAGACTTCCTGGCAAAACCAACTTGACGCGACGGCCCCCGGCCGTCGCGTCTTCTTTGTCACACGGACAAAGTCTGGGGGAAAGTTTTTGAATAGCGGGGACAACACCGCAAGGGCCGTCCAGGCAAGAATCTGCGGCAAGCGTGCCTGCGAGTGCTCTCCCGACGAGTTGACCTTCCTTGAAGGAGTCTTAAACATCCAGTACTCCTCGCGAGGTCAAGTTATGGATGCCGCGACACTCAACGCGTTCTGCGCCGTCAAAGAACTGACGTTTGTAGAAACGGTCGTGCGCTCCGGAACAAAGGGCGCTTGGTTTGAGGACCGCAAGCGCGTTCGCAAATTTTTCGCCGAGAACGAGGTCAATGACGCGGTGCGGCGCATGAGTCCCATTCCGCCCCTGTTCATGACGCGCAAGTCCCCTGATGCCAAGGCGCCGGCAGCCTAGGCCGGTGCTTATCCCATTCTGAGACATGCTCACTGCTTGCGCGCGCCTTGACCGCTCGCCAGACTTCGCGCCATGAGTGAGCGGCCCCAGGTGATTTCACTACCCAAGACGCTCAAGGCGGCCAGTGCGGCTTGGGTGCTATACGATGTCGCCAACACGGTCTATGCGGCAGTGTTGACTTACCTGTTCTTCCCGTACATCGGCGACCTTTTTGGCTTTCGCACCCTCCAGGGCGTCGTGAACAGCGCCTCGATGATTGCCGCCGGCATCTGCGTGCCGGTGTTTGCGTCTCTGGCTGACCACACAGGGCGGGCTCGGATGTACCTCGTGGTCACGACGCTGGCCTGCATTGGAGGCCTTGCGCTTTTTGGCGCGAGTTCGACGCCCTTTCTGGTTATGGCCGCCTTCTTTGTAGCCAATGTCGGCTACAACGCCGCGCTCGTGTTTTACAACTCGCTGCTGGCGAGTGTGGCCCATGATCGCCATCAGGGGCTCGTTTCCGGGCTTGGCGTGGGCTTTGGCTATATTGGCACGATCATAATCGTCGTGCTGCTCGACCTGCCCCAACAGGTGGGATATCCGGCAACGTTCGCCATCTCGGCGGCGATCTTTCTTTCGCTCGCACTGCCTTGCTTTCTTCTGGTGCGTGAGCGCCGAGTAGCCACGCACAAGAGCTTCACGTTTGAACTGGTACGACAGCAGTTCTCTTCCTTGGCGAGCACGCTGCGCGGGCTACCGCGCGACCGCGCCGTGATGTGGTTTCTCATTGGCAACTTCTTTTGCGTGGACGTGCTCAATACGGCCATCGCCTTCTTTGGCGACTTCACGCGCAGCACCTTTTTTGTGAACGCCGGCAGCGCGGCCTCTCCCGTCTGGCAGCCCGTGGGGGACTTGACTTTGCTGGGGGCGGTCATTGAGACGCCCGGCCAGCTGCTCAAGGTGGCCGGTCTGACGCTCAATGTTCTGGCGTTGATTTTTGGGGTGCTTCTGGGATTCATGACAGACCGCTTCGGCGCTCTTCGCATTATGCGGCTATCCGCACTCTTCCTTGTCGTGGGGTTGCTGGGATCGGCGCTTTTCGGCGGCGTGAGCGTGACCGGCTATGTCTTCAGCATCTGCGGTTTTGGAGCCCTTGGCCTTGCGGGTATCTGGACCGCGGGCCGCAAGTTGCTCATTGAGTTGTCGCCTAGAGAGAAGCTGGGCGAGTATTTTGGTCTTTACGGCATCACGACCAAACTCAGTGTACTCGGCAGCGCCATCTTCGCGGTGCTCTACGACGTCACGTCGGAACTCACCGGTGACTCTCTGGTCGGCTGGAAAGTGGCTCTCGCGGCACAGTCACTTCCCCTGGCTCTGGGGTTGCTGTTCCTTTGGCGCGTACAGATGGTCAGGGACAGAACTGACGAGTTATCGACACCTTGAACAATGTCCGCTCAGCGGGCATCTTGCCGGCTTCCAGCACGAAACCGCCGGGGATGCAGACCTGCCCCGCAGCAATGGATCCACCATGAAAGCCACGCGTGATGCCTTCGGACAAGCCCTCCTCGAACTCGGACGCGAGAATGCCAACGTTGTTGCCCTGACAGCCGACCTGGGCGAGAGCGTGAAGACCGGCGCCTTTGCAAAGGAGTTTCCTGCGCGCTTCTTCCAGATGGGCATCGCCGAGGCCAACATGGTCGATGTCGCGGCGGGCATGGCCACGGTGGGCAAGATTCCCTTTGCCACGACCTTTGCCATCTTCGGTACAGGCCGCGCCTGGGAAAGTGTTCGCAACACCGTGGGCTACCCCAAGCTCAACGTAAAGATTGCCTGCACTCACAGCGGCCTTGGCGTCGGCGAGGACGGAGCTTCACATCAGGCTCTCGAAGACGTGGCGGTCATGCGCGTCATTCCCGGCATGACGGTCGTGGTGCCGGCGGACTATCCCAGCGCCTACAAGGCCACCAAGGCTGTGGCGGCTCACGTTGGCCCCTGCTACCTGCGCCTGGGACGCCCGGCTGTCAAAGTGGTGTACGAGAAGGAATTCGATTTCACAATCGGCAAGGCGAACCTGCTTCGCGATGGCTCCGACATTGCCTTTGTCGCCAATGGACCATGTCTTGCCTTTGCCCTGGAGGCAGCCGATGAACTTGCCAAGCAGGGGGTTAAGGCTGCTGTTGCCGACTTCCATACCGTCAAGCCCCTGGACGTGGATACTCTGGTCAGGCTGGCTGAACGCTGCAAGCGCATTGTCACTTGCGAGGAACACAACGTAATTGGCGGTCTGGGGTCGGCCTGCGCTGAAGCGCTGGCAAAGAAGCGTCCCACACCCATGCGAATGGTCGGAACCCAGGACACTTTCGGAGAAAGTGGCAAGTACCAGGATCTCTGGAAGAAGTACGGCATCGACGCTGCCGGGATTCTCAAAGCCGCGCGCGAGTTGCTTTAGGGACACCCGAGGGGCCAGATCACCCGGTGATGCCAAGCTGATTCATGATGTCCCGGGCTTCCGTAGAGCCCAAGGCAACAGCCTTCTTCAGGTACTCCGTTACCTTCCCGCGGTCGAGGGGCACGCCTTCACCGCGATGGTACATCCGCGCCAGTTCGACCCAGCTGTTGGCGTCGCCTTTGGCCCCTGTCTCCAGCAATATCTGTAACGCGCGCGCGACGTCACGGGAGCCGCCCAAACCCCCGCGCAGCATGCGCGCCAGGTTGGTTGCGCCCAGATGCAGACCGGCTGCCCACGCGCTCTCGAACAGTTGTCGAGCCATTGCGGGGTGCGTGGGAACGCCTTGCCCGGATTCATGCAGCGTCGCCAGGTTGTTGCTGGCCATGGGCACACCGCGCTGCACCCCGTCTGAGTAATAACGCGCGGCCAGTGTCGCATCGCGCGGGACTCCAATGGCCCTGTCGTGAATCACCCCAATGGCCGTGGAAGCATGCCCATCTCCCGCGTCGGCAGCTTCCTGCAGCCACCGCAGCGCCAACCGGGTGTTGGAAGGTCCCCCGATGCCGCAGAGGTGGCTGATGCCGAGCAGGAACTGAGCGTCGCGATGGCCGTTGCGTGCGGCTTCTTGACACAGTAATGGCAAGTTGTGAGGGGCTGCAGAGGTCGACCAGCTCATGAGAGCGCCACTGCTGTCCAAAACTTGGCGGAGTCGGGCGGCTAGTTCCGCGAGGGGGTCAGGCGCCGCTTGCGGACCTTTCGGCGCGGCCATTGTGCTGCTCTTTCTCCGAGGCTTGTAGCCGCAACTGGGGCAGACCTCGAGATCTTCGGAGAACGGGGACCCGCAGTTACGACAGGAGGTCATTGCCATGCCAGCCCCTTGGCTTACTCGGCCTTCAGGTCGCGGGTCATCAGTTCCAGCACGGCGGTCTTAGGATCCACTGCCTCATAGAGCACGCGGCAGGCCTGAGACACGATGGGCATCTCCACTCCCGCACGTTCAGCCAGCTCTTTGAGGGCCCGCGCAGTGTTGTAACCCTCGACTTCCATTTCCTGGCCCGCCAGGATTTCCTCCGGACGGCGGCCGCCGCCAAGCTTGATGCCAAACGCGCGGTTGCGCCCAAAGGGAGACGCACAGGTCGTGTAGAGGTCGCCCACGCCGCTCAACCCGTAGAAGGTGCGCTCCTGTGCTCCGAGAGCCATGCCAAGCCGGGCGATCTCCGCCAGGCCGCGCGCGATCAGCGCGGCCTTGGCGTTGTCGCCAAATCTCAGACCCTCAAGAATGCCGGCCGCGATAGCCACGACGTTCTTCGCGGCCCCGCCCAACTCAACACCCAGCAAGTCCGGTGTGAAGTAGGCCCGGAAAGAGGGAGTGCTTACAAGATGCTGCAGCGCCTTGGCCTTTTGGGCATCTCCGGCCACGACAACGCTGGCAGGAAGCAGCCGCGCCACTTCCTCGGCGTGGCTGGGACCCGAGAGCGTCAAGACATGCTGCGAACCCACCACCTCTTTGAGCAGCGCGGTGGGGAACAAGAGGGAGTTCTGTTCGATGCCTTTAGTCAGGCTGACCAGCGGCAACGCCGGTGGAATGGAAGGTGCGAGGGCTTGGAACGTGGCGCGCACAAAGCGGGTGGGCACGGCGCAGAAGCACCAGTCAAAGGCGCCGAAGTCCGGACGCTGCGCAGTGGGGGTGAGGCGCTCGGGCAATGGGACGCCCTCGAGAAATGTGGCATTTTCACGGGTGCGCTGCATTTCCTCGGCATGCTCAGCCCTGCGCGCCAGAAGGGTCACCGAGGCGCCTTTGCGCGCCAGTAGGACGCCCAAAGCCGTTCCCCAGCTTCCCGCGCCGACGATCACGATGCGTGCGCTCACGGCCTGGCCTCGTTGACGGGTTGATTATCGGCAGGAGCCACCCTTTTTCCAAGCCTGGGTTCAGTTCCGGCGAGTATGCGCTTCAGGTTGGCCCGGTGCTTCAGCACCACGGCCGCAGCCATTACCGCAAAGAAGGCCAGACGGGTCTGGTAGAACGACTCACTGACGGACGGACCCAGCCACAGCCCATAAGCCACGGGCAGCGCGAGCGCTGCCGTGACGCTGCCGGCCGACACCATGCGCAGCAGGCCAAGCACCAGCAGGAAGAGCGCAAGGGACGCCAGGGCTGGCCAGGGAATGGAAGTGCCGGGCGGTGTGGCCAGCACGAGAATGACACCCAGACCGGTGGCCACACCCTTTCCGCCCTTGAAGCGAAGGTAAAGGGGGAAGAAGTGACCTATGATCGCGCCAAGCCCGCAAAACAGGGCCAGGTCCGTGCCGACCTGCGGCGCCAGCGCCAGACCTGCCAGCGCGCAGCCCGCGCCCTTGCCGGCGTCGAGAACCAGAACGATCCAGAACCACGGCCGGCCCAGCACGCGTCCCGCATTGGTGGCGCCGATGTTATGGCTGCCGTGCAGGCGGATGTCCACGCCGCGAAGGAGCCCGGCCAGCAGGCCGAACGGAACGCTCCCCACGAGGTAGGCCGAAACGAAGGCGGCGGCAGTCCAGATCCAGCTCATGCGCGCGCCTTGACACGCAAAGACCGGGCAAAGGTTGTCAACTCCGCGATCATCTCGTATCGGTCCATGGGCGTGATCAGGTAGAAGCCGGCAAAGCTGTCCGCCACCTGCTCCATCAATTCGCGCGCGATGGCAAGACCCTCCGCGCGCCCCTTTTTGCCGCTCTTGCCTGCCATGCGTGCGCGGATGGCCTCCGGAATCTGTATGCCCGGAACTTCATTGTGCAGGAATTCCGCGTTTCGCTCACTGACCAGCGGCATGATTCCCAACGCGACAGGCATGTTCAGGGGCGTGATGGCGGCGGCCACGGCGCGGGCACTCTCAACGCTGAACACGGGCTGCGTCATCACAAAGCCGGCGCCGGCCTGCTGCTTGCGCAGCAGGCGCTTGGACTCGTTTTCCAGACTGCGCGTGGCGCTGTTGAATGCCGCACCGATATAGAAATTCGTGCGCAGTTCACCGTCGCTTTCGGCCGTGAATTCCCCGCGGTTGATGCGCGAAATCAGCTCGATCAGTTTGGTGCTGCTCATGTCAAAGACGCCCGAACTGCCTTGGTGGGCCTGGGTTGCAATGGGGTCTCCGGTCACGGCGAGGATGTTACTGATGCCCAGTGCGTAGGCCGCCAGCAGGTGGGACTGGGTTCCCAGCAAAGAGCGATCACGGCAGGCGACATGCAGAACGATCCGGGCCTTGAACTCGGCCATGAACAGCTGGGCCAAAGCCAGGTTGCCCATGCGCATGACGCTCAACGCATTGTCCGCGATGGTGATGGCGTCGATGCCGGCATCCATCAGCAGACGGGCTCCGGCCATCTGCTCTGTGGCGTCAATGCCGCGCGGGGGGTCCACTTCGGCGATCACGACACCGCCATGGGCAAAGTCCGTTGCCAGGGTTTTCTGAACGCGCGGGCCGGCGGGCACGGCGGCCTGCCGCCTGCCACTGGAAGAACTGACGGCCCTGTGCCGCATGGACGGGCGCCGGCCGGCCAGGAGGCTCTTGAGTCTTCGGATTTCCTCAGGCCCGGTGCCGCAGCAGCCCCCGATCAAGTTCGCGCCGAGATCCGCCAGTCTGCGCGCGCTCTTGGCAAAGTAGTCTGCGCCTTCGATGTAGACCGGTCGTCCGGTCTCGTCAAAGTCAGCCAGTCCGCGGTTGGGAAACACGCTCAGGGGCTTGTCCGTGTGGTCGGCCATGCGCCTGACCACTTCAATGGCCGCGCTTTCACCTCCGCCGCAGTTCGCTCCCAGCACATCGACTCGCAGCGCCTTCAGTCCTTCGATCATGCGCTCGGGCGAGACGCCGCTGGTGGTCGTGCCGGCGATTGAAAAGGCCATCTGCGCGACGACCGGCGTGTCGGGTGCGGCCTGGTTAGCGGCTGCGATGGCCAGTTGCAGGTCTTCCAGGTCGCTGAAAGTCTCAAACAGCACGGCATCGATGCCGCCTTCTACCAGCCCCTGCACCTGCTCGGCGTAGGCGGTGTGGCGTTGTTCAGGTGTGAGTTTCAAGCCAGCGCGACCCAGTGGCGCTACACTGCCAAGCACGTAGGCCTTTTGCGCGGCGGCTTCCCGGGCAATCCGCGCGCCTGCGCGCCAGACCTCTCTGGCTTTGTCGCCTACGCCTGCCGCCTCGAGAACAGGGCGCGAAGCGCCAAAGGTGTTGGTCTCAAGCACTTCAGATCCGGCCCGCAGGTACTCTTCGTGAATGGCCCGAACGAAGCCAGGCTTGGCAAGGTTCAGGAGGGGGGAGACCAGCCCCGGGCTGGTCAGGCCGCGGCGCGAAAAGAGCGTGCCGTAGGCTCCATCTCCGATGAGCACGCGCTTCTTCAGGGCTTCGAGTAGAGGCTCCATGGGGCGTGTTATAGCAGGCCAATGCAGCGCGCGAAGGGGCGCTGCTTTTCAAGCATCACAAATCCACGCGTACGAACCTCTTGCCCGGCATGCTTCGAGCCAGCCGCTTGAGCTCGAGGGTCATCATTCCCGCGGTCACCTGGGCGGCCGGCAGGCCGCAGCGGTCTATGATCTCGTCAATCGTCAGGGGGTCGCTGGGTCCAAGGAGCCCATAAAGCGAGGCTTCGGTAGGGGATAGGCCCGGCGGCAGCTCAGGCTTCGTTGGAGCGTCCGGCCCGCGAGGGACATCTTTGAGCGCGGAGATGTGGGCATAGACGTCTTGGGGGTCCTCCACCAGATGGGCGCCCTCCTTGATTAGCTTATGGCAGCCCCGACTCGCCTCGTTATCCACCTTGCCGGGAATGGCAAAAACTTCCCGACCTTGCTCGGCCGCCGTGCGAGCTGTGATCAAAGAGCCGGAGCGTAAACCTGCCTCTGCCACCAGCAGACCCAGGCTCAGGCCACTGATGATGCGGTTGCGTCGCGGAAAGTTGCGCGCCACGCCCGGAGTCTTGAGCGGGAACTCACTGATGACGGCCCCCTGCTCACTGATCTGGCGCACCAATCGCTCGTTCTCCGGGGGATAGACATCCAACAATCCAGAACCGACCACGGACAGAGTTCGACCACGGGCTTCCAGCGCGGCCTTGTGCGCAGCTGTGTCGATGCCACGCGCCAGACCGCTGACCACCACAGCGCCGCGCGTGACGAAGTCCCGTGCGAAGCGAGCGGCCTGGTTGTTGCCGTAGATCGTGGAATTGCGGCTCCCGACAATGGCCAGTGCGAGGGCGTCATCGGGGCGCAGGTCCCCTTTGACGTAAAGCAGCGGAGGGGGGTCAAAAATGCGGGCCAGTGCCGGGGGGTAGTTGCCGTCGCCCAGCATCAAGAGGGATATGTCATGGCGCTGACAGTCCTCAATCTCACGCAGGTGTCTGCCCTCGCGTATGACTTCTGCAAGGGCCGCCGGGGCAGAACGGGCTACCTTGGGCACGCTCAGGAGTTCCTGGGTGCTTGCACCCACAATGGCGGCCGCCGAGGGGAATCGTTCGAACAGATGCCTCAGCGCGAGGGGAGTAAACTTGTCTGAAACAGTCAATGCGACGCGGGCCTCCAGCTCGTTCATGGTTGCTCCAGCAGGCAGTCGAGCAAGGCATCGTCGAGCGCCAGGGAGGCCACTTCCGCGCGTCCAAAGCGCGGTGTGACCACGAACTGTATGCGCCCGGCTTCGCGCTTCTTGTCTCCTCCCAGCCCCGCGAGCAGTTCTTGCCGCGTCAATTCCGCCGGCACCTTGACCGGCAGATTGCACGACGCAAGCAGTTTGGCGAGGCGCGCCGGGCTCTGGGCATCTAGGCCTGCAAAGCGACGGGAAACCCGACACGCCGCCACCATGCCGATGGCCACAGCTTCGCCGTGGAGGAAGCGGCCCGGACAGCGGGTTTCAATCACGTGCGCCAGGGTGTGGCCGAAGTTGAGCAGCACGCGGCGGCCGGTTTGCTCGCGCTCGTCTTCGGCCACGACGCGAGCTTTGTGACGAATGCAGGCTGCCACGATCTCGTCCAGGCGTCCGGCCGTGCGCGCCTTGATGCGCTCTTTATGGGCCTCAAAGTCCTCAAGGGCCGGTTCCTGGCCGATGACAGCATACTTGACGATCTCGGCGAGCGCCGAATTGAACTCACGCGCCGGCAGCGTGTCGAGCAGTGTCAGGTCGCACAGCACCGCCTGGGGCTGCCAGAAGCTGCCGATAAGATTCTTGCCCGCAGGATGATTGATGGCTGTCTTGCCGCCAATGCTGGAGTCGACCATGGCCAGCAGGCTCGTGGGGATATGCAACAATGGAAGGCCGCGCAGCAGTGTTGCAGCGGCAAAGCCCGCAAGGTCCCCGACCATGCCGCCGCCCAAGGCCACTACAAGGCTCGAGCGTTCCAGCGCGGGAGGCGCGAGAGCCGCGTCGTAGATAGTGGCCAGTTGCATGAGGCTCTTGCTTGACTCCCCTGGCGGAACAATCAAACGCTTGATGGCGCCAGCCCCGGCCAATAGCGCCTCGTAGCGCGCACCATGGCGCGCAAAAACGTTCTGGTCGCTTACGAGAAGGACGCCGTGCGGCTTGATCGTCTCAATGCAGCTCAGCAGTTCACGGTCCAAGTGGCGGCCGAGAATGATCTCGTAGCTGCGCCCGCTCAGTTGCACCGGAATACGCTCAGGCATGTCGCGAAGAATACGATTCGCTGCGACGTTTTGCTATGCGGGCGGAGGCTCCGCATCCTTGGGGGCGGCATCCTGCCGGGGCTTGGCATCCGGGAGTGGCTTGAGTTTGAGGCTGCCGGTCTTCTGGACCCGCTCGCGAATGCGGGCAAGGTTGTCCTGTTCGAATCGTGCGCGCGCGCGGCCGTCGCTGTAGAGGAACCAGGCGAGCGCCCCGAACATGAAGAAGCCGCCGGCCAAAAGGACGAGGGCGAAGATCCAGTCCTGGCTGTCGTCGGAGCGGTAATAGCGCTCCACTTTGTGGACGACGAGCAGAGGGCGGATCTGCGCGGTGTTGTTCTCGGCTTCGAAAATGTTGCGGTAGTAGCGCGCCTTGAACTTGACCGGAGCGCGGGCTTCCAGCCCCGGGGGCAATTCAATCATGTCTACAAGCCAGCGGTTGGGCGTGGCGAGGTCTGTCATGCTGCCAGCCACGTAGCAACGGAAGACACGCCTCAGGCCGCTGATGTTGGGGGGCAGGATGACGGGGGCGTAATTGTCTCCGATCATGCCGTAGACCTGGATTCCCTGTCCGCGATAGCGGGGGCCCGTTTCGCGGTTGGCCAGGTCGAAGTACCCCACTTCTTCGATCACGTTGAAATCCTGCGTGCCCTCGGCCGCCCGCGCGAGCATGGCGTAATAGGCCGCTTCATCCTGGAGAAACTCGATATCGTCGCGCAGGGAATCACGTACCTGCTGCAGCAATTGCTCCGTGAGCTGATAGCCCTCCCGCTGAACCGGCTCCAGGTCGGCCGTAAGCAGCAACGGCACAAAGGCCTGACTCTCGACAGCCTTTTCAGGCGTGGAGAACGGCGCTACCGGGCGGCTGTACACAAAATTGCGCAGAAACACGCCGCTGCAACGCACGAAGACCGCTTGCTTGGCCAGCTTGTCCTCGTGTGTCAACGCCGTGCCGCCATTCAGCCAGGGGTTCAGGGCTTGGGGGCAGGTGAGCGACTGAATCAGTACCTGTTGCTGTACAATGGGAAACTCGCCGAAACTGCGGCCTTCGCGCAGGAAGACCACAATGCCTTCGTAGTAGCGCTCAATGGCCGTGCCATCCGCCAGAACGACCGGACGATCCAGCTTCACTTCATAGAAGTCAAACAGGCGGCCTTCGGCTTCAAAGGCGCGGCCGCGATAGGCCTCGACGGCACTTTGACCGTAGCCGAAGTAGAAGCGCCCCTTCTCCACCTTGTCTTCGAACTCTTTGCGATTGGCGGCACCCGGCGCCGGAAGCTTGCGCAGTATCTGGAAAGCCAGTTGCTCATAGGGCGGGGCCTGCCGACCACGATTGGCGCTGCGCTCACTCATAACATGGCTGCGATAGGCAGGCCGCCAATCCTTGATCGGCTCGAACGTTGGAATGGTGGCGAGTTCGTCGTCAATCTTCAGGTAAACGCCCCGGCGCAGTTCCTCGATCAGTTGAATCTCGCGTTGCTCGCGCTCATCGGGCGGCAGTGCGGGCGGGGGGGCTGGAGGAGTTTCAGTGGGAGTTCCCTCGCCCGGAAGCGCCGGCCGGTTGGTCTCCGGCTTGGGCCGGTTGGCGGGTGGGTCATCGGCGAACTGGACAGCATCCCGATACTGCTTCATGGCCTCATGGAAACGCCGGTCATTTTCCTCGATGGTGTAAATGGGCATGAAGTTCTTGCGGATATCGCGCGACTCCCATCCCCACTCGGGCTTGCGGTCTGAGCGGGCGTAGGAACCCAGGATGATCACCAGGCCCGACAGCGCCAATGCCCCCATGATCAGCGGCACCAGGCGCGACAGAAACTGGGCCTGCGTCTGGGGAGGCCGTTTGGCATAGAAATCAAACTTGAGCTTCTGCACCCTGAGCCTCTCATTGGGCAGTTTGGGCCGACCGGCAGGCCATGACCAACCCAATATAGAAACGAAGCCGCGCCGTGGCGGTTCAAAGACCTGCAGAGTGTTGCGGCCCAGGTATCTCAGGGCTGCTTGGTCGTGAAGTGGAAGATCCGTGCGCCCTTTGGATGCTTCAACGTGATGGCGACGACAATCTCATCCCCGTCGCGCAGGGGCTGAGGTTCATGTACGGGCAGGCCGTTGAGGTAGGTACCGTTGGTAGAGTGCAGGTCTTCAATAAAGAAGCCGCCGGCCTGCTTGCGGATGGTGAAGTGGCGCTTGGAGATGGTGGGCACTGGGTAGAGCACCGTGGCCGGAGCTTCACGGCCCACGACGATGTTGTCCTTGATTTCGTGGCGGTTGCCCGTTTCGTCATCCAGCAGCGCGCCGTACTCGGACTTTCCGGCAATGGTCGTGTCGCGCGTTTTCTTGCCCTTCTGGTCGGGCTCAGGCGCGAGTTCAGTCGGGCCGTCGCCGCCGCCCACGGTCGGAAATACACTCTTGCGGTTGCTGACGGTGTCTATGTCGCTCTCGCCCAGTTTGAGCTTGGTGGCTCCGGATGCACCTGAGCGCTCGGTCAACTCGCTAGCGGGGGCGCGCGTGGCCGCTGATTGGAGTTCCGCCTCGACCTCATCGGCCTCAGCGGCGATCTCACCACTTTCGATATTGCGCTTGATGATCTCGCGGGTGTACTTGTCCTTCTTGTCGGCGGTCATGCGGCGCACGATGTCCACGTCAACGACACGGAACAACGAGCTGTGCCGGAAGTAGCGCTCCATGGCATCAGGGATGCGGATCAGCATCTTCTTGTCCGAAGCCTCCCCGCTTACGAGTTTTATGGCGATGCTGCGGAAGGCGTCCTCCGAGATGTTCCTGCTCTTGGTGATGTCCATTTCGAGCTCCTCGTACGGGAGCTCGAGTAACTGGGGGAAAAACTCGGTCACCGCCTTGACGAACTCTTCTTCGCCGTCAGCGGTGATGGTCAGCCTGTTCCAACGCAATGTCGCGGTCATTTTCGCCCGGGCCGTTATTCTTCAACGAACTTCATGACTTCGTTCTGGATCTCGTTCATCACCGGGTCGGACTTGCCGTTGGCGGCCTTGATCAGCGCCTGCAGCAACTGGCGGAACTGCCCGACGCGGACCTCATCTTCGACCAACGTGTCGTTCAACAGGCGATACATAGCTGTAGTGTTGATCGGCACGGCATGGACCAGGTCATCAAACTCTGTATCCGTCAGCTTAAACGAGCCGACATGGGTTTCAAGCGTGGCAGAGCCGTCTGGGTGGCGTGTGAACTTCATGGTGTGTGCTCCGAGCTAGCGCTTCTGTGTGATGCGGCTTGACAGGCCGGCGTCCTTGAGCCGGTCGCGAACACGGTTGGCTTCTTCCTCCGTGACGCCCTTGACCACGGGAACAATCATCTTGCCCGCAAGCTGGAGGGCTGCGTTGATGTCGATGCCCTGGACCTCGGCGATGATCTCAGCTGCCGCCTGCTTTTTGTCGGCACCCTTGGGCGGCGACAGAAACACGGTGAAATTGCCCTCAGGGGCTTTGGCGGCAGGCGCTTTGGCCGAGACCGACGCAGGGGCCGGCTTGGCGGGAGCAGGAACAGGCTTGGCCGCCACCGGCGCAGGCTTAACTGGGGCCGGCGCGGGTTTGGCGGCGGCCGGCGCGGGTTTGCCGGGCAGGGGCTTCTTGGCGGGAACGGGCTCCGGCGCCGGCTCTTCGTCCAGACTCAGGCCAAGATCCATTGGCTCTTCTTCGGCGGGCGGGGCAGGAGGCTGCTGGCGCGCTGAAATGGCGCTCTTGTCCAGTTTGGCCGTCGCCGCTTTCTTGGCCTCCAGCTTGGGGTCGCGGTAGTCACGGGCCCTCCCTGTCCACGGCGGCAACTCCTCAGCGCTGCCCGGAGCAGGCGCGGCTTTGACAGGTTGTGGCGCTGGGCGAGCCGGGGCAGCCGGCGCAGGACGGCGTTCTTGCATGTCGGATTGCTCCAGGTTGTCCGTAGACGGATCGTGGAATTTCACAGGTGCGAGGGAGGCGCTGAGTGCCTCCAGAGGCTGGGCGCTTTCGGGTTCAGCCTCCATTTCCAACAGAGGCTCAGGTTCGGGCTGTTGAATCACTTGCGGCGTCGGCGCACGACCGGATCTCGAAGGAGGAACCATAGTCAGGCCCTGCTCATTGAAATCCGGTTCGTCCAAGGAGAGGTCCGGCTGCTGGTGCTTGGATACACCAGGCACGCCCGTAAGTGAAAGGCGGTCCGCATTGCCCAGGGGCTCCGCGGCGAACTCGATGGAGGAATCATGTTGCTCAACAGGAGCCTCGGCTTGCTCCTCCTGCTCTTCGTCGAGGGCGAAATCGTCGTCGTGGACGTCGGCGCCTTCGTCAGAAACCTCCACCGGGGACTCCTGAACCGGGGCCTCAGCCTCGGACATGTCATCCATCGGCAGGTCCACGGCCTCCACAGCTTCAGGTTCAAAGGCGGGCTCTGCCGGGGGTTCGGGCTTCTTTTGCGCCGCTGCCTTTTGCGCCGGAACTTCCATCGGCTTGCCGATGGCAATGCCCTTCTCGGTCAGACGCAGGTCAAGTTGCAGGGACTTTCCGGCCAGTTCGACTTGAAGCGTAATCGAATCCCCTGGCCGCAGAATGACTTCTTGTGACGCCATACCTTTGCCACCGATGCTCGGCGTGGAGCGCAATGGGAGCAGAAAAGTGAAGTCGGGATTCTCTGTCGCAAATGCAAGCCGTGTCAAGTGCAAAGAAAACTAGCAGGGTGGGCTGGCGTTGTGATTGTTGTGGATATGGCGACTTCTTCATTGACCTACCACATGATTGCCACGGTGGTGCTCTCTTGCTTGGATAGTCCCGTGCCAGAGCCTCAGACGCCCACATCTCTTGCGGCACCGGCCGTCGCCATTGCCGTGCGGAGCCTCAGCAAGGCCTACCCGGGCGGCATCAACGCCGTGCGTGACATCAATCTGGAGATTGCCCAGGGCGAGATGGTGGCCATTATGGGCAAGTCCGGAAGCGGCAAGTCCACACTGCTGAACTTGATTGGCAGCTTGGACAAACCGGATTCCGGCAGCGTAAGCTACCATGGTGTCGATCTGCGAGAGGTTCGCGACCTGGCTCGATTTCGGAGTCGAGAAATCGGGTTCGTCTTTCAACTTCACTACCTGCTCCCTCACCTCTCCCTGCTCGACAACGTAGCCCTTCCGCTCTTCGGGCAACGAGACGCCCGCGAGCGCGCCGCTGCGTCGCTGGGGGAGGTAGGCCTGGCCCATCGTGTGCACCACGTTCCGGGCAAGGTCTCCGGCGGCGAGAGGCAGCGTGCGGCCATTGCACGGGCCATTGTGAACAACCCGCGGGTGTTGCTCGCTGACGAGCCCACTGGCAACGTGGACAGCGTCACGGAGGCTGCACTGCTTGAACTGTTTCAGAACCTGCGTTCGCGCCACGGCATGACACTGGTGGTGGTCACGCACGAACCGTCCGTTGCTGCGCGTGCCGATCGGATCATTCACATCAAGGACGGCGCCATTGATCGCATCGAGGCTGGCAAGGGGGGTCGCGAGCTGTGAAACTGCTGACTTTCTTTGCCGCGGCGGCAGTTCTGTCAGCCGCAGCCTGCGGAGGAAACTCCGTCCCAATGGCCAATCGCCCCGCAAGCGGTGACGAAGGCGCAGCGGCTGCCTTTGTGGCCCTGCCATCGGCAAGCGAGCACAAGGAGTTGAGTGTCCGCGGCGAAGAGGTGTACAAGAAGTTCGTCTGCGGTTCCTGCCATGCGCTGGGCGGTGATCGCCAGGGGCTGACAGGCCCGCCCCTGGGCAATACAGCTGAGCGGCATCTGGTACGATTGAAAGGCGACGAGTTGGCCGTGCGCCGCTGGCTGTGGTCCCACATTCGCAACCCCGAGGCGCATCCCGGTGTCTACCATGGCGACAGCGCCTACAGCGCGAAGATGCCGGGGTATCCGCAGATTCCCGATGAAGAGCTGCGTGCGCTGGTTGAGTTTCTGATGACGAAGCGGTAATAACACCGCCATGCCTCAGGCAAGGACAACCAACGCCCGGGACCTCGCATTTGTGCCGGGCACCGAACTCGTGTTCGGACCTCAGGCCGCGCGCCGGCGCCAGGTCAGCGATACGATTGCGAGAGTCTCACGGGGCTGGGGCTTCACCGATATCATCTTGCCCTCGTTTGATGATCGCCGGACCTTCGAGGGCGGCGACGCCCACGATGCGGACCTGTACCGTTTCATGGATCGTGAAGGGCGCTGGCTTACGCTGCGCGCGGACTTCACCCTCATCGCCGCGAAGGCCCTGGCCGTGGAGTTGCGCCGTGAGCCGCGAACTATCAGGGCAAGTTATGAAGGGCGCGTCTTTCGCTTTCAGCCATCGGGGCACGGCGCTCGTGTTGAACAGAGCCAGCGCGGCCTGGAATGGGTCAACGCGCCGGGCACGACCTTCGACGCAGCGACACTCTGCATCGCGGGCGAGTGCCTGTCGGCTTTGGGTCTTCATGATGCCGTTCTCGTTGTCGGCCATGCGGCGTTCATTGGGGCTGCTCTGGGTGAAAAAGGGCGCGGCGACCGCGCGCTGCTTGAGGCCCTGGATCATAAGAACCCGGCCCGCATCCATGAGTTGGCCAAGCGGCGCGGTCTCGACGCTACGCGCACAGAGCTGCTGGCAAGGTTGCCCGGCTTGTGCGGGGGCCCCGAGGTCATTGCCCTTGCGCGAACCATCGCCCCGGAGCCCGAGGCGGCTGCCGCCCTGGATGAGCTTGAAGCCCTGGCGCGTACGCTCAGGGAAAGCGGCGCGTCGCTCAATGTACTGTATGACCTGGGGGAAGTACGTCAGTTCAGCTACTACAGCGGCATGATGTTCAAGGTCTACCACCACGGCGTGGGCGAAGAACTGGGCGGCGGTGGTCGCTATGACCGGCTGTTTGACCGCTACGGGCTTGACGTTCCCGCCATCGGCTTTGGCTTTGACCTCGCGCGGCTTACGGAAGCTCTGCCCAGAACGGAGGTTCATGGCGCGGCATCCGTAGCCTCGGCTACGGCGGGGCAGGGCGCACAAGGGCTGAAGTCGCTGCTTGAGGCCAGAGGCCGAGGAGAGCAAGCAATACTGGCGGGAGGTGCATGATGCTGCGCATAGCCCTTCCAACGGGACGGATTCTGAAGGATGCCGAGCGTTTTCTGGCGGCAGCGGGTCTTCCGCCTGCCGAGAATCTGTCCCAGACTCGCAAGCTGATGGTTCCAAGCCAGTGCGGTCGGGTGGAGTACCTGTTGGTCAAGCCGGTGGACTCTCCGCTTTATGTTGAGCAGGGCGTGGCTGAGCTGGGCGTATCCGGCAAGGACGTCCTGATGGAGCTTGCACCCGACATCCTCGAACCTCTGGACCTGGGCTTTGCGCGCTGCCGCATGGTCGTGGCCGGCCGCCCGGAAATCCGGCGCAGCCTGGACAACACATTGAGCCCCGTTCGAGTGGCCACCAAGTACCCGCGCGTGGCTCGATTGCACTTTGAGAAGTCGGGCGTGCCCAGTGTAATCCTGAAGCTCTCGGGCAGTGTCGAAATCGGCGCAGTGCTTGGGCTAAGCCACTACATCGTCGATATTGTGGAGACCGGCACAACATTGCGCGAGAATGGCCTGGTCGTGCACGAAGAAGTGGCCCAATGCAGCGCACGGCTCGTGGTCAATCGCGCGGCGTTCTACAGCCATCTTTCGGAGATCGGCGCCATCCTGGACGCATTCAAGTCCGCATTGGAGAAGGCACATGCCTGACCCTGTCAATGTCTACGAAATCGGTAGCCCTGAGTTCAACGCCTTCTTCAAGCGCATGCGCGAACGCGCGGACGCCGGCGGCAGCCCCACGGGAGACGTCAACAGCCGGCTGCTCGCCAGGGTGCGTGAAAGTGGTGACAGCGAGTTGATTCAGTTCGCGCAGCAGTTGTTCGAGGGATTGCACCCGTACGCGGAAGCTACCGTCGAAAGAATCCTTGACCTTGTCGCAAGGCAGGGCGATGCCGCGCTTACGCAGCTTACGCGGGTGTTTGACGGCTATCCGCTGACCAGCGCCACCATCCGTGTGTCCCAGAAGGACCTTGATGCACTTGCCCAGAAGGCGGACCCCGAACTCCTCGACGCCTGTCGCAGGGACGTACTGCCGCGATTGATGCGCTTTCACGAGCGGCAGAGGCAGGAGGGCTGGCAGCTTGAGGAAAAAGGCGGGAGTGTAGGCATTCGCGTGCAGCCTCTGCAGCGTGTGGCTCTGTACGTGCCAGGCGGAAAGGCGTTCTACCCCAGTTCGTTGATGATGGCCGCAGTGCCCGCCAAGGTCGCGGGTGTGAAGGAGATTGCGGTTTTCACGCCTCCCGGCGCATTGGAGCAAACGCCCCTGTTGGCAGCGCTGCTCAAGGAATTGGGAATCAGCGAGGTCTATCGGCTCGGTGGTGCCCAGGCCATTGCGGCCGCGGCTTTCGGCACAGAAAAGGTCGCGCGCGTCGACAAGATCGTGGGGCCGGGAAGCGAGTTTGTGGCCTTGGCCAAGCGCATGGTGTTTGGCCGGGTAGACATTGACAACGTGGCGGGTCCCAGTGAGGTCGTGGTGCTCTTCGACGGCAGCGCCAATGCGGCATGGGTCGCGGCGGACATGCTGGCGCAGGCCGAGCACGACGAACTGGCGGCGGCCGTGGGCGTAACTGACAGCGCCGAGGCAGCTCAAGCAGTGGTGGCGGAACTGGCAAAGCAACTGGCGAGTCTGCCGCGAGAGGCTACGGCGAGGCGCAGCCTGCAGAACTTCGGGGGCATTGTGGTGGCGCCTAGCATGGGGTTTGGAATCCGCTTTGCCGACACACTGGCGCCCGAGCATCTCGAGATTCTGACCGAGCAGGCCGAGCAACATGCCGCCCAGGTCAAGAATGCGGGCGCCATCTTCGTGGGTCCCTACGCCCCCGAGGCATTTGGCGACTACTGCGCCGGCCCCAACCACGTGCTGCCCACGGTTGGCACGGCGCGCTTTGCAAGCGCGCTGAGCGTAGGCGACTTCCTGCGGCAGGTCAGTATCATTCGAGGCAGCGCGGAATTGCTGGCGGCCAACCGGCAGACGATACTGAAGTTGGCCCGCGCGGAAGGCCTGGAAGCCCACGCTCGAAGCGTTGAACTGCGCTCCTGACGCCTCGCCCCGGAACACGCCATGAGTGACAACACCCTTTCTTTCCTCAAGCGCCAGCTCCAGGACATCGTCGGCGGGTACAAGCTGGACGTGCCCGAGTGTTCGGTCAAGCTTAACCAGAACGAGAATCCCTACGACTGGCCCGCTTCATTGAAGCAGGAAGTGTTTGAGCGCGTTCGCGAGGAGGCCTGGAACCGCTATCCGCCGTTTGTGCCGGCGGACTTCACGTCACACGTGGCGCGGCATATTGGCGTTGAGCCTACGCAGATTCTGGTGGGCAACGGCAGCAACGAACTGATGTACGCCGTCTTTGCGTGCGTGTTGGAGCCCGGTCGCAAACTGGTGATCACCCAGCCGACCTTCACCCTCTACGCTTTGTTGGGCAGGGTCTTCGGTGCCGACGTTGTCGACGTTCCGCTGACCGCAGACATGCAGTTCGACATTGCCGGCATCGAAAAGGCAGCCCAAAGTGCCTCCGTTGTCGTGATTGCCTCGCCGAACAATCCCACCGGAACGGTCATCGAGCCGACGGACCTTGAGCACCTTGTGGCGGGTAACGCCGCACTCTTTGTGGTGGACGAAGCCTACTTTGACTTCCATGGCGAGACCGCACTGGAGTTGACTCGAAACTACCGCAACGTGGTGGTTCTGCGCACTTTTTCCAAGGCCTTTGCCACGGCGGGACTGCGATTTGGCTTCATGGTGGCGCACCCCGATGCGCTGCCCTTTTTTGCCACGGCGAAGTTGCCCTACAACGTAAACATCTTCACCATGGCGGCCGTCGAGGTCGCCATGGAGCATGCTGTGACCCTGAAGGGACGCCTTGAGGAGATCAAGCGCGAGCGAGAGAGGGTCCTGAGGGTGCTGAAGAGCTACCCCACGATTCGGGCCTTTCCCAGCCGCGCCAACTTCGTGTTGTTCGAAACGGACCGTCCGGCGCGCAAAGTCTGGCACAGCATGGTGCGGCGGGGTGTGCTGATCCGGGATGTCTCAAGCTATCCCGGTCTGGGGCGAGCGCTGCGCGTGAGTATCGGGCGCCCCGAGGAGAATGACGCGTTCCTCAAGGCCCTTGAATATGCGATGGTGGAAGTCGCCCCGGAGGGTCCATGAGCAAAGCCAAGGTCAGCCGCAACGGCAAGTGCGAGCGAAAGACGCGCGAAACCAGCATTTCAGCGTCGGTCGAGATTGACGGCGAGGGCCGTTACGAGGTCAATACGGGCATCGGTTTTCTTGACCACATGCTTGAGTTGTTCGCACGTCACGGCCTGTTCAACCTGCGCGTAACCTGCAAAGGGGACCTGCACGTCGATGCGCACCACAGCGTCGAAGACATCGCGATCGCCCTGGGAGAGGCGTTCAAGCAGGCGGCGGGCGAGAAGCAGGGAATTCTGCGCTACGGACATGCCTACATCACGATGGACGAGTCCCTGGTGCGCGCCTGCCTGGACCTGAGCGGCCGCCCCTACTTGGTGTGCAGCCTTGGCACGCTCAGGCGCGAAGTGGTTGGCGGCATGCCTACGGAAATGGTCGAGCACTTCTTCCGAAGCTTCAGCACGCATTTTCCCATGAACCTGCACATTGATCTGCTGCGGGGTGAAGACACTCACCACATCATCGAGGCCGTTTTCAAGGCGGTGACCCGCGCTCTGCGCACCGCATTGACGACGGACGTCCGCGAGGCAGGCGTTCCCAGTACGAAGGGCGTGTTGTGAAGCGCTCCGTCACAGTCATTGATTCAGGCATTTGCAACCTGGGCAGCATCACCTGTGCGCTTCGGCGTGTCGGGGCCGAAGTCGAGGTGACCAGTGAGCCCGATGCCCTGAATCGAGCTCAGAAGCTCATTTTGCCCGGCGTGGGCAGTTTTCCCGCGGCAATGGAGGCCTTGCAGGGCCGCGGGCTGGTACCGGCCCTCAAGGCCTTCGTCGCCAGCGGGCGCCCCCTGCTGGGCATCTGTCTGGGCATGCAGTTACTGCTCGAGGAAGGCGAGGAATTCGGGCTGACGCAGGGGCTCTCGCTGATTCCTGGCCGCGTTCGCATGTTTCGCGCTGGCAACCTGCGTGTTCCGCACATGGGATGGAATCAGGTGGCCGGCAAGCGGCCTGACCCGCTTCTTGAAGGCATTGACGGGCGCTACTTTTACTTCGTGCATAGCTACCTGTGTCAGCCCAGCGACCCGCAAGACGTTCTGGCGGTGACTGAGTATGGAGAGACCTTTGCCAGCGTAGTCCGGCGGCGCAATGTCTGGGGCATCCAGTCCCACCCGGAGAAGAGCCAGCAGGCGGGGCAGAAGCTGCTGAGCAACTTTCTGGAGTTGTGCCCGTGACCCTGACAGTGTTCCCCGCCATTGACCTGCGCCACGGCAAAGTCGTGCGCCTCACCCAGGGTGAGGCCGGGCGCGAAACCGTGTACGGCGAAGACCCGGTGCGTCAGGCCCTGGATTTTGCGTCTCAGGGGGCGAAGTGGCTGCACGTAGTCAATCTTGACGGAGCCTTTGGAGAGGCGTCACCCAACATGGCGGTCGTGCGCGAGATTTGCCGCGCCGTGAGCCTGCCCGTGCAGTTTGGGGGTGGGCTGCGTGATGACCGCGCCGTGTTGCAAGCTCTTGAGCTGGGCGTGGCCAGGGTCGTCCTCGGGACGGTGGCGGTGAAGAAGCCGGACGTTGTGAAGGCCTTGGCTACGAGGCTGGGAGAGAAGCTGGCTGTCGGCATTGACGCCAAGGGTGGTATGGTGGCCGTTGAGGGCTGGGTGGCCACCAGCGAGATGACTGGCCTCGATTTGGCGCGGCGCATGATAGAGGCTGGTGTCCGGCGCTTCATCTATACGGACATTGCCCGCGACGGCATGCTGTGCGGGCCGGACCTCGCGGGGGCCGCAGCCTTGCAGGTGCTTGGAGGCCGTATCATTGCCTCGGGCGGCGTGGGCAGCCTTTCCCACGTCGCACAAGCCGCCCGGGCGGGCGTGGAAGGTTTGATTGTTGGAAAGGCTTTGTACGAAGGCCGATTTACACTAAGACAGGCTTTGTCTGCTGTTGAGTCCATTGGAGCCTGAACGAGCTCCGGTTAGAGGATGAGCCATGAGCAGCTTCACTGTGTATCCCGCCATTGAACTGCGCGGCGGAATGGGTTTGCGCTATGAGAATTTGGGTATGGGCACTCGGGCCAGCCGCGTCGATGCTGTGAAGCTTGCACTGGAGTACGAGAAGGCGGGTGCGCCTTTCATTCATCTCGTGAATCTGGACGGCCCCTTTCTGGTGGGGGAGAGTGAGCACGGAGGCAGTGTGCTTGCCGGCGCAAATCACAACCTGGAAACCATTGAAGCCATGGCCAAGGCTGTGAAGACTCCGCTGATGTTCGGCGGCGGTCTTCGCGACATCAACAGCGTCATGAAGGTGCTATCCATTGGAGTCAAGCGTGTGGCCTTGGGTACTGCGGCCATGCGCAACCCGGACCTGGTGAAGAACGCGGTAAAGCTCAACGCCGAGGCCGTGGTCTGCGCAATCGACGGCCGCAATGGCTTGTGCGTCGCCCAGGACTGGGTCAAGATCAAGGACATGCGCGTTGAGGAGCTGGCGCGGCACATGCGTACAGCGGGGGTCAAACACTTCATCTACCAGGACGTGCAGACTGACGCGGCCAGCACGGGCCCCGAGTTGGGCGCGGCCCGCCGCATTGGTGAACTCGGCGTCAATCTGATAGTTGCTGGTGGCGTGAGTGAACTTGCGCATATACGGCAGGCGGCCGCCACACCGGGCGTGGGTGGAGTGCTGGTGGGTAAGGCGCTGGCACAGAGCAAGTTCACTTATGCGCAGGCCCTTGAAGCTGCGGCCACAGGGCTGAAAGAGCGGAAGTAGCATGTTGGCCAAGCGGCTGATCGTGTGCATGGACGTAAAGGACGGGCGTGTCGTCAAAGGAACCAATTTTGTCGGACTGCGCGACGCGGGGGACCCCGTCGAGTGCGCCGTGCGCTATGACGCGGAAGAGGCCGACGAACTTGTGTTTCTGGACATCACGGCTGGCCATGAAAAACGCCAGACGACCGTAGACCTGGTCCGGCGCTGCGCGCAGGAGCTCTCGATTCCATTCACCATCGGGGGAGGAGTTCGCAGCGTGGCAGATTTTGAGACTCTGCTGCGCGCCGGGGCAGACAAAGTCGCTATAAACAGCGCGGCAGTGCGTAACGAACAGTTGATCACCGAGTGTGCGCGCCGGTTTGGCGTTCAGGCTGTCGTACTGGCCGTAGATGCCCGGCGGGTGCAGGGCGACTGGCACGTGTACGTTGACGGCGGTCGAACGGATACTGGCCGGGGCGCGCTGTCATGGCTGGCGCGTGGCGCCGAACTGGGTGCGGGCGAAATCCTGCTGACCAGTATGGATCAGGACGGTACAGGCCGCGGTTTTGACCTAGAACTTACGCGTCGGGCCGCGGAAGTCAGCCCCGTGCCGGTAATTGCCTCCGGCGGAGCTGGTACGCTTGAGCATCTGCGTGAGGGGTTTGCGTCGGGCGCTGCCGCAGTGCTGGCAGCGGGCATCTTTCATTTCGGCAATTACAGTGTGCGTCAGGCCAAGCAATATCTGCGCGATCGCGGAGTTCTTGTGCGCCCGCCGGAGGAAGCAGCGGCATGAGTGACCCGACAGAACGCGAGCCCGTGCGCGGTGTAAAGTGGGACGAAAAGGGCCTGCTGCCCTGCATACTCCAGAATGCCGCTACCGGCGACATCCTGACCCTGGCCTATATGAACGCCGAGGCCTTTGCCGAGACGATGCGCAGCGGCCAAATCGTGTTCTGGTCGCGCTCGCGCAAGGAACTTTGGCGCAAGGGCGAGACCAGCGGCAACACCATGCGCGTGGCCGAGCTCAAGCTGGATTGCGACGGCGATGCCCTGGTGGCCCGTGTTATTCCGGCCGGGCCCGCCTGTCACACCGGCGAGAAGGATTGTTTCTTCAACACCATCCTGCAGGATGAAGAGGCTCTGAAGCCGGTGCCGCACTCTGAGGCTGCCGGCTGGGGATCGCGCCTGGGCAGCCTTTTGGAGGATGTGAGGACGCTTCTGCAGGCGAGGCGGCAACAGTTGCCGGAGGGCAGCTACAGCACCTATTTGTTCAAGGCGGGCCTGGACAAGATTTTGAAGAAGCTTGGCGAAGAGGTCACGGAAACCGTGATTGCAGCAAAGAATGGCGACAAGGCAGCCCTGGTGGGGGAGATGTGCGACCTGCTCTATCACCTGCTCGTCTTGATGGTGGAGCGTGAAGTCAGCCTGGAGGACTTGCGGCGCCAGATGCAGGAGCGCCACGTCAAGAAGGGCGGAACGGGTGGCACTTCAGTTAGCGTGAGGCGCGCGGGCAGTGAGGAGCATGAGCCTGAATTGAAGATCAGCCGACCGGCCGGCTGCCAGGAACTCGAAGAGCGTCTCTTGCGCCAGATCGATCCCAGCCTCGCTCGGGACGTGACGCGCGCGCTGGAACTGATGTATCGGGCGCACGCAGGCCAAACGCGCGATGAAGGCGTCCCCTACGCAACGCACCCCCTGCACGTCGCGTTGCTTGGCGTCGAGGAATGCAAAATGCGCGGGCGGGAGGAAGTTCTGGCGGCGCTGCTGCACGACGTGCTGGAAGACCACATGGAGACCACCCCGCAGGACATTGAGAAACTCTTCGGCGCAACGGTGGCGGAGGCCGTCGTTCTGCTGACGAAGATGTACAAGCGCGACGGCAGCCCCAAGGAGATGGGACTCAGGCGCTACTACGAAGGACTGCGCGGCGCCCCGGTCTGGGTCAAGGCAGTCAAGATTCTCGATCGCGTCCACAATCTGCGCACCCTCCCCAAGTCAGGGCGCGGGGCCGAGCACATAGCTCAGTACCGAAAGGCGACGCGCGAGAATCTGCTTCCGCTTTGCGCCACCAGCACGGACAACCGCTTGCTCAAGTCCGCCGAGTTGCTGCTGGTTGAGCTTCAGCGCAAGATCTGACGCGGCTTCCTGCTTTCATTTTTTCGCGCGCAACCTTCAATTGCGTTTTGGGGCGTATAGCTCAGCGGTTAGAGCGCCTGCCTTACAAGCAGGATGTCGCTGGTTCGAATCCGGCTACGCCCACCAGCTTCCTGCGCCCGGCTCTGCCCGGCGACGCGTTCTCTCGGGTGCTTTATGGCGGAAGGCATAGACAGCTTTCCGGCCTCGATCACCCCGCTCTCCTGGCTGCCGGATGCTTTGACCCTGTCACGCCTGCCGATGGCAGTCGCTGTCTGGTTCGTGGTGCCTTGGCCTTGGGCGCTCATGGCGCTGATGGGGTTGGCAGCGCTGAGCGATCTGCTGGATGGTTGGGCCGCGCGCAGTCTTGGTGTGATGGGTGGGCGCGGAGCCTGGCTTGACCCGGTCTGCGACAAGGCCTTTGTGGTCTCTCTTTTGGCTGCCTTGATGTTGCAGTTGGCGGCGCCCTGGTGGGTGTTCATATTGATTGGCGCGCGTGAGATTGTTCAGTTGCCCCTGATGTTGGCATACAGGTTGGTGCGCGTTCTGCGGCCGCGGCTTCGGTTCAACTTCAGGGCCGGGTTGCCGGGTAAGGCTGCCACGGTGGCACAGTTCGCCGCCGTGGCTGCTGTCCTTCTGGAGCGAGCCGTCGTTGTGATGGCGGTAGGGGCCTGCATGCTGGGCTGCCTGGCCGTGTTTTACTATCTGCGGCGCGCCGCCTTGCTGGCGCGCGCCGATGAGGAGGGCGCGGCTGGATGATCCCGCTTCCACTCGATTTCTACCTGCGGCCCACGGCACAGGTCGCACGTGACCTTCTGGGCGCGCTGATTGTTCGTGATTCCGTGGTGCTTCGCGTTACGGAGGTTGAGGCCTATGGGCCGGCAGACAGCGCCTGCCACGCCTATCGGGGAATCACGAAGCGCAACGCGGCGATGTTCGGATTGGGCGGCCACGCATACGTCTACCTGTGTTACGGCCTGCACCACATGCTGAATTTCGTAACCGAGCGTGAGGGCATAGGTGCCGCCGTCTTGATTCGTTCCTGTGAGCCCGTGGCCGGAGAATCAGCGATTGTCGAGCGTCGAGGCGGCTTGGCCGGGACGCGCCTCCTGACCGGGCCGGGCTGCGTTGGCCAGGCGTTGGCGCTAACTCTGGGCGACAATGGCACGCCTCTGTTTGGCGGGGGAGTGATTCAGGTGTGCGAGGGCCGCTTACCTGCCCTGATTCTGGCCGGGCCAAGGGTTGGCATCGACTATGCCCTGCGACGCGATGTCCGCGCCCCCTGGCGATTTGCCGATGGCGACAGCCATTGGGTTTCTAACCGCCGGGGCCTCAAAGCGTTGCGGGTGAAAGGTCGACCAGCCGCCGCACACTCTTGATCTGATTCAGAGGCAGGCGCATCTGCTTCTCTCTGGGCCACTGTCCGAACTTCTGGGCGAAGGCAAGCCACTCCTGTTGGCTCTTGTTGCCGTCTCCATCACGGTGCACTTCAACATCCAGCAGCAGCGCTGCGCCCTCGATGATGGAATGAAACCTGCCTGCAATCAGAGCATCCTTGCCCGTGTCGATCACGACTGTGATCCCGTGAAGCGCGTGTCGTTCATGGTCCATAGCCTGGCTCCGTACTGTCCGACACACGTCAGGCTACAGGGCGATTGGCGCAGGTTGCAACATGAACCCGGTTTCGTCCGCCGCGTTTGGCCTCATAGAGGGCCGCATCCGCACTGGCAAGCAGGTCGGCGCTTTCAGGTGTGGGGCTGGAGGCTGCACCCACGCTCACCGTGACCACGGACGCCGACGTGTTGCGCGCGTGGACAATGCCCAGGTGCTGGACAGCAGCGCGTATGCGCTCGGCGACGTTGAAGGCGCCGTCGGCCGGGGTGTCGGGCAGGATGACGGCAAACTCTTCTCCGCCATACCGGGCCACCACGTCGGCTGGTCGCAACAGTGCGTGCCGAATTGCTGTAGCAACCATCTGCAGGCAAACATCCCCGCGCGGGTGGCCATAGGCGTCGTTGAATGCCTTGAAGTGGTCCACGTCGATCATCAGCAAGCTCAGCCAGGTGGGCGCGCTCAGAGTATGGGTGGCGCGGCGTAACCGTCGACATTCCACCTCGATGGTTTCATCAAAGTGCCTGCGGTTGGCCACGCCGGTCAAGCCATCGGTCCGAGTCAACTCAGTGAGTTTGCGGTTGGCGATCTCAAGCTGTTGAGTGACTGCCAGAAGCTCGCGTTCGCGCGCCTTGCGGGATTCCTGTTCGCGGCGCACGGCAAGTGCCATTCGCAGGCGCGCGTGCAACTCCACCCGGCTGATGGGGCGCGTCAGATAGTCCGAGGCGCCCGCGTCGAAGGCCTTCTCGATGCTTTCGGTCTCCGACATCGCCGTAACGATGATGATGGGGATGTCGGCCAAGTGAGAGGTGGACTTGATCCGCCGGCAGGCCTCAAATCCATCAATTCCCGGCATCACGACGTCCATGAGGATCACTTCGACGTCGTAGACCGGCCTTTGAGAGGGACCTACTCCCAGCAGCTTGAAGGCCTCCTCGGCGGATGAAGCGCCGAGAATCTCACGGAAGCCCTCCACACGCAGCGTGGCCTCGAGAACCCGTCGGTTTACAGGAGAGTCGTCGACGACGAGGATGCTCATGAGCCGGCGCCTTTCGACTCAGACTTGATCTCGGCCATTCGCCCCAGCAGGCGTGCTGTTGCGCCTTGCAGTCGCATCAAATCGGCTGGCAGATCGTTGCCGACGCCAGCTCGAGCCGCGGATTCCATCTGGGCGCAGATGGACGCAACCTCCAGAGCGCCGATGCTGGCTGCGCTGCCCTTTATGGCGTGGGCGGCCGCAGCAACGCCATCCATAGAGACGGTTGAGATCGCTTTATCCAGCGCCTGGAGCTGAGAGTCGAGCGTTGAGCAAAAGAGCCCAAACAGCTCCGCGATCAGGGCGTCCGGTGAGTCACCACCTAGCTCGCGAAGGCTTCGAAGAGTTTGAGAGTCCAGTGTTGGAGGGTCGCCCATACGCTCACCGCACTTACCGTAAACATAAAATACATAAAACATGGTCCGTGCGCAAGTGATTTCAGGGACAACTGGCAAGCCGTGTTGGAAATGGATAGCGTCGGCCGCCGAAGGGACGCTTGGACCCAGAGCTCCAGGTTGCCCCAGTGTATCGAGGTTGCCATGCCGACGAACATCGCCGTTTATCCGGGCACCTTTGACCCGGTGACCAACGGACATCTCGACGTAATCAGAAGAGGCGCGCAGCTCTTCGGGGAGCTGGTGGTCGCCTGCGCCGTGAACATTTCCAAGCAGCCGCTGTTCAGTCTGTCTGAGCGCCTTGAACTCCTCAAGTCCGTGACGCGGGGGCTCAAGAACGTGCGTGTTGAGAGCTTCGAAGGCATGGTGGTGGACTACGTGAAGGGTCAGGGCTCGCGCGTAATACTGCGCGGCATTCGCACCTTCTCGGACTTCGAGGCTGAGGTGCAGATGGCCTTGGCCAACCGTACCTTTGCGCCGGAGGTTGAGACGGTCTTCGTCTGTGCCAGCCTTGAGGAGAGCTTTATCTCCTCGCGGCTCATCCGAGAGGCTGCAGCTCTGGACGGCGATGTGGGCCGATTTGTTCCAGCCGAGGTGCTCGAAGCACTGCGCGGCAAGAAAAAGGCGCTCCATGCCCAGGTCGGAAGCCACAAGAAGGGCAAATAGCCCGGCGATAACCTCAGGCCCGTAACAACGGCACCCACACATTTTCCATTTTCATTTTTCATTCGTCGCTGCCGATGCACAATGCCGCGCCAAATTGACCCGGCTGGCACAAGCCAGCACCAAGAGGTTTGCCCATGAAGATTCACGAGCACCAGGCGAAAGACATCCTTCGCAACTATGGCGTCCCCTTGCTCAACGGTAGGGTGGCCTACACGGTGGACGAAGCCGTGCAGATCGCCAAAGACCTCGGAGGCAACCTGTGCGTGGTCAAGGCGCAGATTCACGCGGGGGGAAGAGGCAAAGGTGGCGGCGTGAAGTTGGCCAAGAACGCGCAGGAGGCGCGCGCAGCCGCCGAAAAGATCCTCGGCATGCAGTTGATTACCCCGCAGACGGGGCCTGAGGGCAAGCGGGTGCAGCGCCTGTTCGTAGAAGAAGGCTGTCCCATTGATCACGAGTATTACCTGGCGGCGGTCCTCGATCGCGAGACTTCCCAGGTCTGTGTGATGGGCAGCGGCGCGGGAGGCATGGACATCGAGGAGGTGGCCGCCAAGCACCCCGAACAGATCATCAAAGAGTTTTTCCATCCCCATGAGGGGTTGCAGGGCTTCCAGGCACGCAGGCTGGCCCAAGGTATCGGCATTCCGGCGGCGCTGATTACTAAGGCGGCGGCCCTGATCCAAGGTGTGGCACGGGCCTTTGTCGAGGAAGATGCCTCCCTGGTCGAGATCAACCCCCTGGTGACCACTAAGGACGGCCGCGTCGTGGCCCTGGACGCCAAGATCAGCTTTGACGACAACGCCCTCTACCGACACAAGGCCACCGAGGCGCTGCGCGACCTGAGCGAGGAGGTGCCCGAGGAAACCGAGGCCAAGAAGTACGACCTCAGCTACATCAAGCTTGATGGCAACATCGGATGCATGGTCAATGGCGCCGGACTGGCGATGGCGACCATGGACATCATCAAGCTTCATGGCGGCGAACCAGCGAACTTTCTTGATGTCGGCGGCGGCGCGACGCAGGAGCGCGTCACGGCGGCCTTCAAGATCATTCTGCGTGATCCGTCGGTAAAGGCGGTATTGATCAACATCTTTGGCGGCATCATGAAGTGCGACGTCATCGCCAACGGCGTGATCGCCGCAGCGAAAGAGCTTTCGCTGAAAGTGCCCGTGGTCGTGCGCCTGGAAGGCACAAACGTTGAGAAAGGGCGGGAAATCCTGGCCAAGAGCGGCTTGAAGCTCCTTCCGGCCACTGACATGACCGATGCAGCCACCAAGGTGGTCAAGGCGGTCAAGGGTGCCTGACCGCGCTAAGCG
>JAANMV010000203.1_pt1 | contig 73940 bp, 53 predicted proteins | sample 7279661 | NCBI WGS metagenome assembly JAANMV01 (sample SAMN14094540, study PRJNA606508) | bioreactor metagenome | isolation source: A lab-scale SPAN reactor treating ammonium-rich wastewater day 121 | place: Ireland: Galway | collected 2017-05-16 | reverse complement strand
CCAAGCCCGCTACGCCCAACAGGGCCAGCAGCCATTGCGCCAGCGCCCACACCCCCACGGCCATCACGCCCGCGGCGATCAGCGTCTGCCCGGCGGTGCGCAGCACGCCCTGCCCCAGCCGACCCCCCCAGCGGTAGATCAGGAAGATCATCATTGCCGCGTGCCCGGCATGCTTGGCGCCATCGGCCAGGGCCAGCCCCAGAAAGCTGAGCCGGGGCAGCAGGGGCAGCGCCACTCCCAGATAGACGAACACCGAGAGGATGCCGACCGCAGCCGGGGTGCGGCTGTCGTTGCGCGCATAATAGGCGAAATTCAGCGGCCAATCGATGCTGGCAAACACCAGTCCGAACAGGTAGAAGCGCAGGGTGCGGGCCGTCCAATAGGTGTCGATGGCTGTGAATTGGCCGTGCTCCGCCAGCAAACGGATCACCGGCTCGGCCAGCACCCACAGGCCCAGGGTGGCGGGCATGGCCAGCACCAGCACGGCCCGCAATCCCGCGCCCAGCGTGCGCCGGTACGCGGCCCACTCTCCGGCCGCGGCCCAGCGGGAGAGGGTGGGCAGCGCGGCCAGCGAGATCGCCACCGCCACCAGCCCGTGCGGCAATTGATAAAGGGTCGTGGCCTGGCGCATGTAGGCCAGGCTGCGCTCTCCTGTGCTGTTGGCCAGCCGCGTATCGATGCCCCCCTGCACGATGCCCGCTGCCAGCGAGAGCAAAATCGGCAAATATAGCAGCCAGATGCGGCGCAGAGCCGGATGGCGCAGGGTGGCGGTCAGGCGCAGGCCCAGCCCCCGCAGTTCGGGCAGGCGCAGGCCCAGTTGGATCAGGCTGCCCAGCAGCACGCCCACGGCCAGAGACTCGATACCCAGCCGCCGGTGCAGCAGGGGCACGGCCAGGATCACGCCCAGATTGTACAGGCCATCGCCCAGGGCCACGAGGGCAAAACGTTGGCGGGCAAAGAGGATGGCAGCCAGCGCGCCCGACGCGCTGAACATCCACACCGCCGGCGCGGTCAGCCGCATCAGCCGCACCGCCGCGGCCTGGTATTCCCCCGGCAGATCCTGGCCCAGCAGGGCCACCAACTGCGGCGCCCACACCTCCACGCCCAGCACCGCCAGCGCGGCCACGCCCGCCAGCACGGTGAACAGCGCGCCCGCGGCCTGGGCAAATTCGATCCTGCGCTCAGGCCGGTGGTAATCGCTCAGCACCGGCACCAGCGCCGCGGACAGCATGCCCCCCACCAGCAGGTCATACAGCATCTTCACCACGAACTCGGCGGTGCGAAAGGCAGACACCAGCCCCGTGGCCCCGAAATAGTGGGGGATGACGATCTCGCGCACCAGCCCCAGCGTCCGGCTGAGGATGTTGCCCAGGCTGAGGAGGGCGGCGTTGCGCGCCACCGAGGGCTGCGGTTCCATCTCCGCCGGGCCAGGATCAGCCATGCGTGGGGGAGGCCTGGGGCGCGTAGCGCTGCACGATGGCGGCGATGATGGCCGAGGTGGAGCGGCCGGGCGCCAGATCGACAAACGCCACCCGGCCGCCGAGCGTCTCCACCACCGCGGCTTCGGGCGGGCGGGGGCCGTCGGGGCGATTCCAGTCCGCGCCCTTCACATACACATCGGGGCGGATGGCGGCCACTTCGGCCCGGCAGTCCTCGCCATCGAACAGGATGAGGGCGTCGACGCAGCGCAATGCTGCCAGCAGCGCGGCCCGCTCCTCCTGCGGCAGGATGGGGCGCAGCGGCCCCTTGCGCGCCCGCGTGCTGGCGTCGCTGTTCACCGCCACCAGCAGACGGTCGCCCAGCGCCCGCGCGGCCTGCAGATAGTGCAAATGCCCGGCGTGCAGCAGATCGAAATGCCCGTTGGTGAAGACAACGACCTGGCCTGCCGCCTGCCATGTCGCGGCCAGGCGGGCTGCCGCGTTCACCTCCAAGATCGGCGCGTTCATGTCCATGCCCGGCATTGTACCCCCACGCCCACGTTCGGCCAAGTGTTCAGTGTTCAGTGTTCGGTGTTCGGTGTTCGGTGTTCAGTGTTCAGTGTTCAGTTTGCTGAAAAGCCACGATAGGAACAGATTTTGCAAATTCATAACAGGTCTGTTCTGTTGCTGTCATCGATTTACCTGTCAGGATCCTGGATAGCCATCGAAAAGCGATCGGGTGACGTTTGGCATAATCGCGCAATTCTCTGGCCGCATCCTCTTCTGAAAGCACGCGGGCGCGGGCTGAAAGGGTGCGCCGCTTCACGGTGATGAAGACAGCGGAGTTTTGTGTGATATTCAAGAGCCAATCTGACTTATGACCAAATCCAGAAGCGACAATGTAGATATTGCTTATTTTGTCATGTCGTATAACTTCTATCACACTCTGGCGTTTTATGCCGCTTTTTCTTCCTGTATGCGTCAGCAATAGAAAACGTTCGCCTAATAACCAACCAAGATGAAAGCGATAGAATAAAATCGGCAATCGTAATGCCAAACGCAACAATTTATGTGGTTTTTTTCTATTAATCGACATTGTATGATATTTTCCTGATAACAGTTCGCCTGATGTGTCATTGCCAGGGCGACCGCAGGTCGCAAGCGAAGCAATCTCCAAGATGGTTTTTCGGTTTTATGGATATCAAATCAGCGTTTGGGATTGCTTCGTGGCTATAAATCCTGGTAATGACAGAATAAGGTGAAATAGTAACAGTTCACCTGATGTGTCATTGCGAGTGCAGCGAAGCAATCTCCCAGGTGGCTCGTCAATTTTTGGGGGGTTAAAGCAACGTTGGGGATTGCTTCGGGGCTATCGCCCCTCGCAATGACAGAATAAGGTGAATTGTTACGTGAAATATTACTGGAAATCCTTTACTGCTTCAATCCATCCCGCAACCGATTTGCGAGACGCGCTAACTCTCCCAACTCCGATTCATTCAGACACGATCACGCCGCGCAGAAGAGAGGTTGCATGCTGGCGATCAGGCGGTTGACCCGGTTCGAGCGATACGGTGCTAGCGGTCGGTCAGGCGGCTGCGGAGCCATGTTGCGTCCTTGTGATCAGAAAGAAAGGCAGCGGAACAGTGTAAACGTAGCACGATCTATGCACAAGGCGCAAACAGGTCGTCAGGTCGTCAGGTCGTGGCGGACGGGAGGACGGTCTATGTCATGCCGGATGATGGGTGATGGGCGGAGTGTCCACTTCCAGACCTTTGGGCGCGGAGAGCGTGAGGACAGACTCGATGTGCGACACGTGCAAGGGCGTCCAGGTTCGCCGAATCACCAGGCGCCAGGCTACTTCGAGCAGCCTGGCGCCTGGCCTGATTGAGAAGACTGTTTCGTTTTCCAGAAGCCCCGGCTGGCAACCGGACAGGGAATGGACGCTACCGCAAGAGCAGCGGCAGGTAATGGCGCTGCGACACCCTGGCCTGCACCTGCACCGTCACCCGCTCGCCGGGCGCGGCAGCGCTGGTGAAGCTGATGAGGCCGGTATATTCGCCGGGAGGCAGGCCGCTGTCGTTGAAGTGTACGGTGATCTCGTCCGACGTCTGGCCGTTGATCGCGCTCAGTTCCACCCAGGCCGGCATCGTTGGCACCTGCCAGTCAATCGGGTTGAGGAGATTCTGGTTATCAATCGCCAACCTGACGCTGGTCATCCCCTTGGCCGGGTCGAACAGAATCTTCGCCGGGGTCACCGACAACCCGTTCGGTATGATGATCTCCGAAGGATCGGCCACGACTGTGACTTGGATGCTGTCCGTAGCAACTCCGCCCTGGCCGTCGTCGGCCCGGAAGGTAATCGTGTGTGTGCCGGTGCTCAGGGTGGAGATAGCCACCTCTGCCCCGTTACCTAACAGCCCGTCCCGATCTGAGGTCCAGGAAAGCTGGCTGTCGTCCATGGTGCCGGTGTCAATGTCGTAGGCCAGGCCTTCCAGGCTCAGGGTCTGACTGAGGACGATGGTGATCGGGCCGCTGGGAGTGGTGATCTCGGCGGTTGGGATGCGGTTGGGCACAGTGAAGGGCGCGTCGGATGTGTCGCTGGCGGTGTGGATGCCATCGCTGACCCAGACCCGGAGGCGTGCCTGGACGCCGCCGGGGAGATTCTCTGCCGGCAGGGCGGCGTTGGTGGCGGTGATGTTCTGGCCCACCAACCTCCAGGTGGCGCCGTTGTCGGCGCTGTACTGGATGAAGAAGGTGAGCGGGTCGTTGTCCGAGTCGCTGGCTGTCCAGGTGACGGTGATCGGGTCGCCGGTCAGCAGCTCGCCGCCATTCGGTGCGAGCAAGGTCACGGTGGGCGGGTTCGCTCCGGCAGTCACGCTCTTGAGCAGCGCGCCCCCCGGCCCTTCGATGTCCACGCGGTTGCTGCCGGCCACGTAGGGCACCAGCTCGCTGATCGCGAGGGCATCAACGTTGCGCTCTTCCTCGTCGCTGCTCGGGCCGCCCTCCACCTGGTCGGGGGTGAAGGGATAGCGGGCCAGCTCCGTCCCGGCGCTGCTGCGCAGCACGATGGCGTAGGGTCCGGGGATGCGCGGATCGAGGTCGCCGCTGTCGGGGAAAACCAGGAGCGGTTGCAGGCTGACCGAGATCTGCCCCGTGGCGGAGATGATCGAGCCGATCACCAGCAGGCGGTCGGTTGGGTTGAGGACACTGCGGTCGGCGGCGGCGCTGACCGGATTGCTCTGGAAGTAGTCCATGAGGGCTTCGTACGTGTAATCGCTGATCCACTCGTTGGGGCAATAGGTCATGACATCGGTCCAGGAGGGGTCGTAGATGGCTTTGGTCTTGCTGTCAAAGCCGTAGATGGCGCTGTTTCCGAAAAGAGCGGGGCTGATGCGTCCATTGGGGTGGGGGTAAACTAGGTCCGGATTTAGCTCATTCCCGCTACAGGCAACATGTCGGCGGCCGTAGGAATGGCTCATCTCGTGGGCGCCGTACCAGTCGCCATACCTGGGCTCGGTGTACCAGGGGGAAAAGTTGCTGGATAGGCCGGTCGGCCCGGAAGCGACAAAGGAGGGAACCACGCTGCAGCCTCGCATCCAGACGCCGGCATCGTCCACCATGCCATAGTAGTGGGCGCCATTTGGAGCCTGAAGGAATCTGTACTGAGAATCCAAGATTTGGTTGACCTCAAGGCATGTAGGGCTGAGCAAGCCCAATACAGGGTCCATTATGGCCATGCCGCCCTCAAGCTTGGCCCACGAGAGATTGAGTTTGCTCAACGGAAAAGCCCGTTGGAGCCAGCTTGCCATCTGAAAGACATCCGAGACCGGCGGGTAGTAAGTCGTGCCTTGCCAGTAGTAGCCATAGCGGACGATCTTCACAGTGACCGGGGGCACCGGCTCGAAGGAGATGCTCTGAGAGATGACGTTGTTGTCGTATTTGGTCTCAACGACGTTGTGGGGGGCAGGGTTCACGGTGCCGGTCAGGAAGACTCCCCCCTCCTTGGCGCCATTTGGCAGCTCGAAAAGGAAGGCGTGGTTGAGCATCGCACGATCGGGCGAGGGGCGCACAACAATTAACCCTACGGGGGCATTGATCGGCTTCAGGGTAAAGGGCAGACCACCGCCGTACGGCACCACCCACAGTGATGCAGTCGTTATGGCGGCGTTGCCGGTGGAGTGAACGTGCAAGCGGACAAAGGTGCGCTTGTTCGCCACCAGGCGCACGCTGTTGTTCAAGTCCTGAACGGTCTGAACTATTTCCAGCTTATCGGCGATCAAGTCAATGGGGGCAGGTGTCTTGGTTGGCGTAGCGGTCGGCGTGCGCGTGGATGTCGGTCTGGGCGTGGACGTCGGTCTGGGCGTGGCGGTGGGCGTGGGGGTGCGCGTGGGCCTGCTGGACGTGGGGGTGGGGGTGCGCGTCGGCGTGCGCGTCGGCCTGGTCGTGGCGGTGGGCGTGCGCGTCGGCGTGCGCGTGGGCGTGGCCGTGGCACAGATCACCGTGTCGTTGGCGGCTGCCTGCACCTGCACAGGCGGGACTCTGACCAATGTGCCGGTGGCGGTGTTGTTGATCGCGGCGCCGTTCGCCACGCCGGCGTTCACCCTCACCCGGAAGGTGATGGTCGCCTGGTTGTTCGGGGCCAGGGGCGACAGATTGCCCGACCACTCGATGCGCTTGAGGCCGGCGTTGTAGATGGCGCCGCCTGTGGCTGAGCCGGCCACGTAGGTGACATTGGCCGGCAGCGGGTCGATGATCGTGGCGGGGAGGGACGGCGTCGTGGAAGCCGACGTGTTGGTCAAGACCACCTGGTAGGTGATTTCGCTGCCGGGGCAGAGCGGCGCCGTGTATTGCGACGTCTTGGTGATGGTGGCGCTGTATCCCACCTGGGCGCTGACCGGCGCGGCCGCCAGCAGCCACAGCAGCGCCAGAGAGAGCGCGATACGATAAGGGGTCTTGCAGACGGTACGAACGGTTCTCATGGGAAGCCTCCTTGCCTGACGAGCCTATTGATCGGGTATGGCCCTGATCATCCGAATGGATTGAACCAGATTGGACGCGGCAAGGTAATGTCCAAAAGGTATATCTTTTGGTACACAAAAGGCTCCGCCCACCCCTTTTCGTTTTCGACGGGGTGCGCTATCATTCCGGATCACGAATGGATACCTCGCTCCTTTTCGGCGAATGGCTCAAACGTCGCCGAAAATCGCTCGATCTGACGCAGGGCCAGCTGGCGCAGCGGATCCATTGTTCGCTCAGCGCGATCAAACGGATGGAGGCCGGCGACCTGGCCCCTTCGCGCCAACTGGCGGAAGGGATCGCCTGCGCGCTCGACGTGCCCGCCCACGCACAGGCGGCGTTCATCGCCTTTGCGCGCACACCCCACGCCACCGCATCCGCCGATGCCTTCGAAGCACCCTCCCCGCTGGCGCCGCCCGCCAAGCGCTTTCACCTGCCGGCGCCGCTCACCGGGTTGGTGGGGCGCGAACGCGAGGTCCAGGCCATGTGCCTGTTGCTGCGCAAACCGCACGTCCGCCTGATCACGCTCACCGGGCCGCCCGGCGCCGGCAAAACCCGGCTGGCCTTAGCGGCGGCGGAACGCCTGGAATCGAGTTTCCGCGATGGCGTCTGCTTTGCGCCGCTGGCGCCGATCAGCGATCCCGCGCTCGTCGTTTCGGCCATCGCTCGCGCACTGGAAATCAGCGAATCGTCCGGTAGGGATTTGCTCGCCGTTCTACGTGAATTCCTGTGCAACAAATAACTGTTGCTGGTGCTGGACAATTTCGAGCAGGTCGTTGCCGCAGCGCCGCTCGTCACCCAATTGCTCGGCGCTGCGGCCGGGGTCAAGGCGGTGGTCACGAGCCGCGCCGTTTTGCACGTGTACGGCGAGCATGAATTTCCGACGCCGCCGCTCCAGCTTCCCGACATTCACCATCTGCCGCCGCTGACCGCGCTCGAAGGTTACTCCGCCGTCGAGTTGTTCGTCGAACGCGCCCAGGCTGTGCAGCCCCGCTTCGAACTGACGGAAGCGAACGCACGCCCGGTCGCCGAAATCTGCGCCTGGCTGGATGGCCTGCCCCTGGCCATCGAAATGGCGGCAGCGCGCATCCGCTGGCACGCGCCGCCGCTCCTGCTGGCGCAATTGCGGTCGCGCCTGGAAGGCTTGACCGGCGGCCCGCTCGATCTCACGCCTCGCCAGCAGACGTTGCGCGGGGCCATTGCCTGGAGCCACGATCTGCTCACCGCCGAGGAGCGCGACTTGTTCCAACATCTGGCAGTTTTCGTCGAGAGCTGCACGGTTCAAGCCGTTGCCGCCATCTGGGGCCAGCGCGACGCCGAACGCACGCACTCGCTGCTGCGCAGTTTGGTGGACAAGAGTCTGCTCCGGGTCGAAGTCAGCGGCGATGCGGTGGACCGCTTTGCCATGCTCGAAACCATCCGCGAATATGCGCTCGAACAATTGCAGCATACGGGGCTGCGGGATGCTGTGCGCGCACGTCATGCGGACTATTTTTTGCAGCGGATCGAAACACTGTCGCCCTACGTCAGGCGCGGGAGCGAGCGCCAGATCGCGACGCTGGCGGAAATCGATGCGGACTACGCCAACATGCGTGCGGCGATGCAGTGGGCCATCGAATCCGCAACCGACCCGGTCCTGGGCCTCCGTTTTGCAGTGGCGTTGAATCACTACTGGGAAACGCGTGGGTATTACGGACAGGCGCATCGGCTCAGCCTGGGGGCATTGGCGCGCGCGACCGAACCATCGGCGTTGCGCGGCCAGGTGTTGGCGCAGACGAGCTTGACCGCCCACTGGCTCGGCGATCATGCGCGGGCGATGGCCTTGCTGCAAGAGGCAATTGCGATCTATGAGCAGTTGGGCGATGAAGACGGCCTCGCTTTTGCGCTGCAGCATCTGGGCATCCAATATGGGATGCAACGCGACTATGCCGCCGCCGCGCAGCAGTTTCAACGCGCCCTCGAAATCTATCGGCGCCTTGCCAAGCCCGATTCGCTTGCCGGCACGTTGGGCAACCTGGGCCTGGCGCTGTTGCGCGCGCACGAGACCACGCGCGCCAGAGAGGCGCTGACGGAAGCCCTGGCGGTGAACCGCGGCCTGGGCGATTTGAATGCCATCGGGCACAATCTACAGAATCTGGCGGAGATTGCGCGGGCGCAAGCCGAGTGGGAACAGGCGGAGAAGCTGTTGCGCCAGGCGCTCGCCGCCTTCAAGCAAATCGGGCATCAGCGCAGCATCGGCCATGCGGTGCGAGAATTGGGCGAGGTGATGATCGAGTGCGGTCAACACGCCCAGGGCGTGCGGCTGCTGGCCGTCGCCCAAGCGATGTATGCCGCCATCGGCGTGCAAGCGGACGAGCGGGCCGGACGCGAAGGCGAAGCGATGCTCGACAGGGCGCGCGCAGCCCTGGGACATGAGCAAGTCGAACGCTTGTGCGCCGAAGGTACGGCGATGCCATTGTACACGGTGTGGGAGAGTTTGCGCCTCGCCTGAAAATCGTCTTGGATCGCGCGGACGATTTGTCCCGTTGAGCAGGCAATCGCGGTCTGCTATGCGCCACATGCTCTCACCGTTATCAGCGCGCCATCAGCGGCAGGTAGACTTTGCCAGGAGGCGCGCCGTCTTCCAGGATCTCGAACATCACCTGCCCGTTCTCGATGGCAAGTTCGTATTCGAAACCCGGCGGCAGGCCGCTGATCTCCACGCTGTCGAACGCGCCGGCGACGGCGCCCGCCGCCGTCAGGAAGGTGAAGGTATCTCCCCGGCGAGGGACATAGCCGCCCCTGAAGTCGAGCGCCAGCACGCCGTCCAGGTTGGCCGCGCCGGTCACGGCCAGACTGCCGTACTGCCCCGGGCCGTTGCCGGTCACGGGGATTTCCAGCCGGCCGGCCGGGCCGATGGTCAACGTGCCGGAAATCGCCAGCGTCGGCGTAGCCGACGCCGTCGGCGTGGGAGCCTGGGGTTGCGACGCCGCAAGGGCGGCCAGCGGCGTGTTCACCTGGATGCCGGGGACCAGCACGCCGTCGTTTTGCAGGCCGAGAAAATTCACCGCCAGCGTGCCCGTGCCGGTGATCACCCCGTTGGGCGTGATGTACGTGCCGTTGGTCGCCACCAGCGCGTTGTTCTTCATCTCCACCAGCCCCGTGCCGCCGCCCACTGCCCCGACCGTCAGCACATCCAGGGCGCGCACCATGCCGCCATCCACCGTGATCGAGCCGTCGCCGCTCAGACCGGCCTGGCCGAGTTGGATGTTCCGGCAGCGGAACAAGCCGCCGTCGTCCAGCGAGACGCCGCCGTCGTATGCCTGGCCGATGACGCACAGGCCGGCCGCCGGGTCTACCACATCCAGTTGGGTCGGGTGTGCGGTGTTCGCCGCCCCCCACAGGATCGCCGCCCCTTCGCCATCTTGCCCGATGATCAGGTTGCCTTCGATGCCGCCGCGGGCGGCGTTCCACAGGGCCAGCAGGTTGGCGCTGCCCGGCCCGCCGACGAAGACATCGCCCAGCACGTCCATCTCGGAGGGGCCGCCAGTGGGGTGACGGCCGTCTACCCGCAGCTCGCCGTTGGTAAGGTGCACATCCTGGCCGACGTACAGGCTGCCGCCGTCCAGCACCTCGACCGAGCCAAAGTCGGTCTGTCCCACGAACAAGCTGCCCTGGAGCGCCCACAGCGCCGGCTGACCGGTGACGGCGCTGATGCTGTTGACGGTCACTTGCGAATCTTCGCTGAGCACGCCCCAGCTCACATAGGCGTCGTTCGAATTGACGCGGCCGCCGTACTGGATATCCAGGGTGCCGCTGATGCCGTAGCCCACGGCGATGTTGCCGGTCTCCCACAACGACCCGTCGCCGCCCACATCGGCTGTGCCGGTTCCCGTGGCCAGCAAACCGCCGATGCGCGCTTCCGCGCTGGTCAAATGCCCGCCGGCCGTCACAAACAGTTCGCCCGCGCCTTCATCGCCAATGGTCAGGCGGCCCGTGCCGTTCAAACTGGTACCGTTGCCCAACACCTGCAAACGGGCGAGGGGCGGATTGGAGGGATTGGCGGGCGGCGAGCCGCCGACGATGGCGTGAATCATATTACCCGCGCCCGAAGTGATTCTCACCGTTCCCCCCTCATTGACGGTCAGCGCCGGTTCATCCACCGAATCGTCCAGCAGGTTCAGGGCCAGATTCTGGAAATCCACCGTGTTGGTGCCCGAGATGATCATGCGACCCATGGGGAAGGTGGTCAGCGGCGCGGCGGCGGCCAGGACGCTGGCATCCACGGCATACTGCCCGCTGAGGGCGAAGATGACCGTATCGCCGGCGCCGGGGTCGCCCTGCGGGTCCCAGTTCGTGACCACGTGCCAGGCGCCGCCGTTGGGGTTGATCCAGTGATAGGCGTTCGGTGCGAGCAGGAAGGCGCGGGTCTGGCCGCCGATAGCGCCAAAACCGGTGATCTGTCCCCGCTCGTTGACGCTCCTGGCCGAGTGCAAGACCCAACCGGAATTGGCCGGGATCAGGGTATTGAGGTCCTGCATCTGCCCATCCTGCCAAAGCACGGCTTGTCCTCCCGATTCGCCAACGATCAGCCCGGCGTCATTGATGTCGTAGGCGATGCTCTGGCTGCCGCCCAGGTCGTGCATGGCGCCATCCCACAAGAAGGCGTGAAATGCAGTGCCGCCCACCCGCGAAAAGCCGACGACCTGGCCGTGATTGTTGATCGCCTCCGCCTCGCTGAGATCGCCGCCCAGGGTGCCCAAATCCTGCATTCCGCCGCCCTGCCATAAAAAGGCGTGAAAATTGGCCGAGGCGTCATACGAGCCGCCGACCACTTGCCCGGCGTCGTTGATGCCATAAGCGGCGCTGATGGCGGGCCACGCCGGGTCCAGGTCGCCCAGGTCCACGATCCCGCCGCCGCTGCCCCACAGGACAGCGTGAGAAAGATAAGTGTCCGATGTGCAACAGGCATACCCTACCGCCTGCCCGGAGGCGTTGATCTCGAAAGCATAGCTATTTGGCCCGCCCAGCGTGCCCAGGTCCTGCATCCCGCTACCCTGTTGCCAGCGGAAGGCGTGGTTATTGAATTGCGCATCGACGACCGACCCCCCGACCACCTGCCCGGCGTCGTTGATGTCGTAGGCCCAGCTCCCCCGCCCGCTGAGGTCGCCCAGGTTGGTCATGGTCCCGTCATCCCATAGAAAGGCGGTCAGATACGAACCGCTTTGCGAAGCGCCGACCACCCGGCCATCTTCGTTGATGCCCATGCCTTTGGTGGTCGCGCCGCCCAGCGTACCCAGGTCGGTGATGGTGTAGCGAGGTTGGGCAGCCGGGGCAGTCTGTCCACCTGCCGCCGCCGCCGATTCAGCCTGCGGCGCGGCTGCGGGCGGCGCCAGCAGCGAGAAAAAGACAAGGATGACCGCAAACCATGTTTGGGTGTGCTTTTTCATGCAACTCGCCTCCTCTGTTTTCCTTGCGTGTTTCAATCTGTGACGATGGCAACCTGTCCGGCCAGTTCTTGTGATGGCATTCCCATCAGATTCTCCTTTGCTTACGGTTTCCTCGCAAACGTCAGATACAGCGCAAACGCACCCGTCGCCGTGAACGCGCCTGCCTCGATAGCCTGCAGGATGTCTGCGCTGTCGGTGGCGGCGTAATACCAGCGGGCATCCGCTTCCGTGCCGCCGCCCGCCAGGATGATTTCGAGGGTCAGGTTGAACCAGCGGTCGTCGGCAGCGGGCGCGTGGTAGAGTTTCGACAGTTCCAGGTAATTCTGCTGTTTTTCATGGCGATAGGGCGGGAAGACGTGCATAGCGCGGTCGTTCAGACGCACGTCGTACACATCCAGCCCGGACTGGGTAGCCAGCAACGGTACGCGCACGCCGACGGTATCATCGCCGCGCCCCAACGCCAGTTTGCCCTTGCGGTTGAGCTGGCTGATGCGGTAATGCTCCCGATGCCAGGCTTCGTCTCGTTTGTCCTCATGGATAGTGTCGTAGCTGGTGATGGCGCCGCTTTCGGTGTATTCGGCGGCGAAGAAGACCCCGCCCGGTTTCAGCACGCGGGCCATTTCGCCGACTACAGTGGGCGCGGCGCGGACATGGGTCAGGACGGTCTGGCACACCGCCCCATCGAAGGCGCCCTCCGCAAATCGCAGTTGGTGGGCGTCGCCCTGCTCGAAGTGCAACTGCGCTAACTCATGACGTGCGGCGAATGCGGTCGCATCGGCCACCGGATCGGCTTCGAAGTCCACGCCGGTGATGTGCAGGTCGGGCCGGAGTTCGGCCAGGAGCAAGGAGAGGCCGCCGTTGCCGCAGCCCACGTCGAGGATGTGGCCGTTTGGCGGAAAATCCAACAGCGGCAGGATGACGCGCTGAAAATAGTCCATGTTCCAAAAGGTTTTCATCCGCAGCCGCAGAAAACGGGCGGTTTCATCATCTATCCAGGGGTTGTGGGCTGGGGCAGGTTGTTCGCTCATGGGTCAAGCCTCCTGTCCATTTCATGTTCGTAAGTTGTGGGGTTGGGGCCGGTTGTGGAGTGATGGCGTCTCCAGACAGACCAGCATCAGGCGAACACGGCGACCAGGCCGGCCTGGAAGGCCGGTGCAACCACCGCACAGTGCGTGCAGTTGGGGAACGTCTGATAGGTCAACTGAAAGCCGGCATAGCGCCGGCTTTCCAGGGCCGACAAGAATCGTTCCAGAAACGGCCATTCATAGTCGTTCAGTTCCGGTTCGCCATAGGCCAGATAGAGGCGAACCGCCAGACTGTCGTGTCGAGCCGCAAAGCGTTGCTCGTCGTCGAGGATCGCGCCCTGGCCGTGCGGCAGATCGGGGCTGATGGCCACATACCGCTGAAACAAATCTGGTTGCTGAAACAGCGCATACAAAGCAAAGAGGCCGCCCCAGGAGTGTCCGAGCAAGGTTCTGCCGGCCGTATCGGCTCGATAGTTGGCTTCGATCAGGGGAACCAGGTCGCGCTGGATGAATTGCAAAAACCGGTCGGCGCCGCCTGAAGCGACACGATCGGCGACCGGAAACATCTCCTGAATGAACCGCTCTGCGCCTTCATCACGCAGCGGCAGAAAATCCCGCATGCGCAGGTGCATGACCTGCGCATGGCTTTCGGCCAGCGAACCGCTCACCGGATAGCCGATGCCCACGATGATCGCATCGGGCAGTTCGTTGCAGAAAGGGACGCGAATGTTCATCGCCCGCACCATTTCCACCACCAGCGCAAAGTTCAGGTTGGCGTCCAACACGTAGATCACCGGATAGGTCTGCTCCGGGCGTGTGTGATAATGAAATGGCAAGGCGACGGAGATCTGATAGTCCTGATTGACTGCCGCGGCGTGCAACGTGCGCACTTCGGTCGCCGGAATAGTCGCCAGTGGATAGTGAGTCAAGGTCGTCATCGAATTCCTCCTCCAGAAAACGAATCGAGAGAACAGCGTCGCGCGTTCGAATCCTTGTGAACTGACGAACGCGCCAGGCTTATGCCCCGCTTGATATGACGGGAAAACCGAAAGCCGGTTGCGATCCCCAGATTACTTCCACGATCCGTACGGATGGGTCTCCAAGACAACCGGCGACTCATTGGGTGCTAACGAGCGATCGGGGTATGCACAAGCATCACTGGGCATGATGTTTCCTTTGTTCTTTGGGGTTTGCGCACGTTATGCCCGCGGCCTGGGCTGCGGCGCCAGATTCTCCTTGCCGAATTTGCGCACGAGGAAAATGGCGATGACCCACGGCAGGATGCCGTATAACGTCTGCGCGGCGTAGTTGTTGGACGACAGCACGAGATACGACTGCACCGCGTTGCCCCAGCCGTGCAATAGGATCATCAGCCAGACGCTTTCGGTGTTGTTGTACAACCACGTGTTGACGATCGTCCAGCCGACGATGCCGAGCGTCAGCCCGATCAACGAGGCGATCATCGGCGCGATGCCCGCGGCGAGGTTGTAGTAGATGATGAACGGAAAATGCCATACGCCCCACAGGAGGCCCAAGATCCAACTGGCTTTTTCGGCGGTGTAGCGGCTTTGCAGACGCGGCAGGGCAAACCCGCGCCAGCCCGGCTCCTCGGCGATGCCCGTGAAGACGAGCATGTAAAGGAAGAACGGGAGGAACGACCCGATGGGCAGTTTCGCGGCGTAATCCATTTTGCCGCCCGTGGAGAGCAGACCGAATCCGAGGCTGACCAACGCCAGCGCCAGCGGAATCCCGAACGCGGCGAGATACCACTTCGCTTCGACCTTCCATAGGGTTGACCTGCGCCACAGATCTTTCACGCCGTCCGAACCTTCGACGACGCGCGTGACGATGAGCGCGGCGAACAACGGTCCCGCCCCGAGCGTGAACAGGAGGTAGACCAGCGCCTGCGCGGAGTTCAATCGTCCGCCCAGCAGGTCGAGGAAGTATTGGAAGTTGGTCTCGTTGCTGAGCGACATACCCTGCGCGGGCGCGAGGAAGATCGCCGCCAGTTGGAGGGTCCACGTGATGGCGTAGGCGAGAACGAAGAACGAGGCGAGCGGGTATTGTTTGATGAGTTTCATGGATGATCCTTCGATGAAATTATAGTCTTGTCCGTCTTTCGGTCTGCGGCAGGTGAGTCAATTGGTGCGAAGCGAAATAACTGACCGCCGTTCGATAGATACAACCCCCAACTGTCGGCAACGTCCCGGCGGGTGTCGTTTTCCAGTTGTTTGGTTTCATGCTTTGCTCCTTGATATTCCTGACTCTTCGCGCCTGCATGCGCCGCCGTCGCTACGCCGAACCGGGATGCGTCGTGCTATTTGGAGCGCAGCCAACTCCGGCCCAGCAGGATCATCCAGATGGCAAGTGGAATGGCCAGCGCCAGGTCGAGCAGGCCAAAGACTGTGAGCGACATGTTCGCCAGCATCGCAATGCCCAAAATCACGCTCATCGCGCCAGCCGCCAGCGCCAGGATGCCGAGGGTACGGGCGTCGCCAGTATATTGAAGCCAGCCATAGAACAGAAGCCCCACGCCGTAAGTCATGGTCACCGGCCACCAGCTTGCATTGAGGTCGGTCAGGTCATGGAGCATGAGCCAGACGGTCGCGCCGCCAACCAGAAGGAACGCCAGGATGGGCAGGATCCGGTTACGGGGCAGGAGCGCCATGGTCAAGATGCCGATGGTGATGATGGATAGCGCCGAACTGGCGATATAGGGCGGAGCGACCATGCCAGGCAAACCGGCGATGCTGAGGACAAGCGCGAGGATATACAGCACGGCGCTGACGATGGAGGCGATGCCGCCGATGCGATAGAGGGATGAGGCGTTCATGGTTCGATCTCCTTTGGTTGAAGTTGGTTTGAGTCAAGGGTGGACAACCCGGTCATCCACTTTTCGAAAAATGCGGTGAGTTCTTCCAAACTATCGAATCCGATACGCGCCTCCTTTCGTTTTGCCTTTTCTTCTGCCTGCCCCATTGCTGGATCTGCGGCAGGTGAGTCAATTCGTGCGACGCAAAGCGCGGACGTAAGAGAACGTCTGTTACGCTTTCTTCACCAATCGTTCGATCTGCGGCAGGTGAGTCAACTCATGCGACGCGAAGTAACTGGCTTGCTGTTTGATGGATACGATGCCAAACTCTTCATGTTGTCCCGTGCGCCACCAATCGTCGAGGGGGATGGTTTCGAGTTTGGCGATCACTTCGCGGCGCGTGGATAGGTACGTCTCGAAAATCTCGCGCGTGGAGGGCGGACGTTCAGCCTCGTTCTTTGCCCACGTCCAGACTTGCTTCATCTCCAGCACGGGATTTTTCTCTTTGAGGAACAGGTCAATGCGGAAATCAAGCACGCCCTGCGCGTCGCGCAAATGCGAGACGACGTTGCGGATCGCCCAGCCGCCGTCGGGGGCGGGACGCGTCAGCGCCTCTTCACTCAGACCTTCGATCAGCGCGGCGACCTCGAGCGGAGTCTGGCGGAGTTGTGCCAACGCTTCGGCGGGGTCGAGCGCTTCGAGCCAGTAGACGGGCGGGAACCATTGGAACGTCTCGCCCCACGCGCCGCAGGTGGGACATTTTTTGGGAGGGTTGGTGAGAGCCAGATGTCCGCAGGTGCGGCAGACGTAGGGGTGTGGAGTCTCCTGGATGAGCGGAACCCGCCCCGCGGTCAGGGCGGATGCGCCCGCGCGGAAGGCGGCTTGCAGGTTGGAGTCATCCAATGCGGCAGCGATGCGCTCGATGTCGCTGGCGAGAGTCTCTTTATCGTTCGGCAGGTTCAATTCCCACGCGGCGCGGCGCGAGATTGCGTCCGCCTGGGCGCGGGCGAGTTTGGCAATGTCGTATTGCCCTTCGCTCTCCAGCCGCAGGGCGAGGGAGAGAAGTTGAACGAGCGTGTCTGTCCATTGTGAATTTTGCAAGTTTATATTCCTTTTAGTTTATCCCACAATTGACTCGCGAGATTTGATAATTCTTCCAACTCGGATTCATTCAAGCACGACCACGGCGCGAAGAAGAGACGTTCCGTCTCCGCTTCGACCTCCGCCCGAACCTGTTTGCCCGTCGCTGTGATTTGGATCTTCCCCGAAGCGTCGTCCGCCCAGCCGCGCCGTGCGAGTTCCTGCACGTCCGCCGCGTGGACTTCGCGCGTGACGCCGCGCCCGCTGGTTTTCTCGTGGAGTTCGTCGAAGGTCAGCGCGTCGCTTTGGGAGAGTCGGTCGAGTACCTCCCACGTGTGACCTTCCATGCCGTGCGCGCTCCATGTTGCAACATACATATCATCGCGATACGCAGACAATTCGCCGAAGAGAACCACAAAACGTTCCAACGGATACAGGACTTCATAGCGTTGATAATTCTCGTGCTTGTGAGCCATGAAGTAATGAGATGGCGGTTCGGGCGCAGACAGCGCGGCGTCGCCAATCCGCGCGAGGTAATCAAATGTCTTTTCCATGTGCGCTTCGGGCATTGGCTTCAAAGACGCCAGCGAATCGCCCGCTGCGCGCCAGACCTTATGCGCCGCTTTCATTCCAAACTCGGTGGGTATGTATCCGTCTTTCCCATCCGAAATCAAATATCCATGCTGGACCGCAGAAACAAGGCGTTCCTCGTTGCGGCGCGCCAGCCCGTACGGAAAAATCCGCATGAAGTTCGCGGTCGTGATGGGTTCCGAGCCGAAGAGCCAGATGGCAAAAAGCCAGGTTGACCAATCAGGCTTGAGTTCCATCTCGGTGGCGGCTTTGTCCATTGCCGGGAAGCCGTAACCGCCGAGTATGTCGTATACATCTTCGAGCGCAGACCAGATGGCATTCAGGTTCATAATTCATCTCTTCTGTTTGTTGCAGGCATTCGTTCGATTGTAGCTGAACGCCGCTCGCCGCACTGCGGGCAGTGGACCAGCGCCTGCTTGCGGACCGCGGCGGCCTTCCAGCGGATGCCGCCCGCGTCCCAGACGGAGCGCGTGGCCCCGCAACTGCTGCACCGCATCTGCCAGACCTGCGACTCGGCGCGCATTTCGTCTGCCCATTGCCTGGGCAAGACTGCCATGAAAAAACGTTGGATCCGTGTCATTGTATCTCCTTTCAGCGGCGCGCCAAAAAAAGATAACGGTTGAGACTGAAGAAGTAATCGCCAGACGCGCCGAGCCTGTGCAACTCCTCCTGCCAGGCCCGCACCTGGGCCGGCGCTGCGCCCGGCGCCACGGGGCGGCCGGGCAGCGAGGCGAGGAAATCGGCGATCTGATCCACCACCTGGCGGCCAAGCGCGCGAAACTGCTCAGGGCTCAGGTCGTGGGGCGCCTGGCGAGCGTGGCGTGGCTGCGTCTGATCAAGGTTTCCCATGCGAGATGTCTCCCATCACGGCCCGCGCCAGATGCTCTGCATGGCGATGGCGGTGCGGCCCGGATAGCTGAAGTCGAACCCGTCCGCGTTCACCCGGAGGGTTTGACTCGAATAGTGATCCTCGCGTTTGGCGATGAGCCCGCCCGGCAGCAACAGCGTGGCGTGATGCTCTGTTCCCGAAACCGGGTTGCGGATCGGCTCGAAGGCCACCTCGACCGCCTCGCCGGCGCGGAAGTGGCTGTGCTTGCCGTCGTACGCGAATTCAAGCGCGGCCGTGCGCACCTCCATCCCGGCGGTGACCGTGGACATGAAGATGCCGATCGGCCCGCCGGCCTGGCCGGTGGCAATCGCTTCCAACGCGGCGCGCTGTTCGCCCTCGGCGCGGCTGTCGAGATAGACCACCGCGCGGCCGTTGCCCTCGTGCAGGGGGCCGGGCCAGATGGCGGCCACCACCCAGCGCAGCCCATCCAACGGCACGACGCCGTACTTGCCCTCCACCACGCGATAGGCCAGCGCGGCTTCGCAGCTTCCGTGCGTGGGCGGGGCATTGAACGAGCAGGGGCAGCCGTAGTTGCAGTTACACGCCATCAGGTGCTCGATCTTGAGCTTCCATTTGACTGGTTTGACCGGTTTGCTCATCTCACATCCCTTCCATCGAGTGCATCGCGTGTTCCAGCGGGATCCAGCCGGTTGCGACCCCGATCCCGCCGAGGATCAGCGCGGCGCCGATGACCGGGGCGAAACGCGCGCCCCATGGCGCCACCTTCTCGGCCAGGATGACTAGGGCGCTGGCCAGCATCCACAGCGGATTCATCATCCCCAGCGCGATCAGCGCCAGGGTGAGCCCCCAGCAGCAGCCCAGGCAGTAGAGGCCATGGTACGCGCCCATGTGCACCGCGCCCGCCAGGCCATCGCGCCAGTGTCCCATGAAGAACTGGAGCGGCTCGCGGCAGTAGCCCAGGCAAGTCATCTTCCAGGGGGTGAACTGGTAGATGCCCGCGGCGACCAGCGCGCCGCCGGCGAGCATCCGCCCCCAGGGACTCATCACCCAGCCCCCGCCAACCGCGTCCACCAGGGCAATGCCGGCCCCCGCTGCCATCCAGACGCCGAGATACCCGCCGACAAAAACGGCGGTGGGAGCTACCGAATACCCGAACCGTGTCCGGGACTGCGCCACCGTGGCGAAAAGCAACACGGCCGGCGTCACCGACGGCAGCATCATCGCGGCCATCATCGCCGTCCACAGCGCCGTAAAGCCGGCGATGTCGCCGGGCATGGCGACCCCGGCGCCCAGGCTGGCAACCCAGGCGAGCGCCGACGCGGCCAGAAGCCCCCCGCCAAGCAGATATTTTGTAGGACTGGACAGATGGAGAGATTCGGGCATCTGTAACCTCAACGTCAGGCGCTCACCCCTCACCCGTTGGCCTCGAACGCCAGCGTCAGCGGGATCGCCCGCGCCAGCGAGTCGCCAACCGGCGACGAACGTTCGCAGCGTTCGCGCAGATAGGCGATCTGTTCCGGCGTCGCGTCAGGGGCAGAGATGCGCACGGTGTAGGACATGCGGTCGTAGCCCGACCCCGGCGCTCCTTCCAACCCAAGATACGAACGCACGTTGAAATGCCCGGTTGCTTCCACCGAGAGCGACTGGATCGGGAGGTCTAGGAAGGAGGCGTGCATGGCCACCAGGTCCACGTCGCAGGCGGCCAGCGCGGCCAGCAGCATCTGCATGGCGTTGAAATCGTCGTCGCCGCCCAGGTACGCCACCTTGTCTCCAAACTCGACCCGCGAGCGCGAGCCGCCGACCCAGTGAGCGACCAGAACCGGGTTCCGGTCCGCTTTGTTTGCATCCTGCGCCGCCATCTCCCGGAATGCCTGGAGTTCGGCGACGTCGAGTCCGTTAATAGAAGTGTCTGTGTTCATGTGTGTTCCTCCTGACTTGGATCAATGGAGAGATTCGAGCATCTGTACCCATCAAACCGGCTTGCGGGCGCGGAAGCTGATGCCCTGGGTGCCGAACTCCAACGCGTCCGAGGGGTCGGGCGTGTCCACGTAACTGTTGTACTTGTAGACGATCTGGCCATCTTCGAAGCCGGCCGCGTGCACGGCGCGCAGTAGCTCTGCATCCAGCAGAGCGCCGGCAATTCAGCCCGTCCACAACGAGATGTCGTCCAGCGCCTCGGCCGGCACCTCGCGCTCGACCAGGATGTCGCCCACCTGCAGGCGGCCGCCCGGCTTAAGCACGCGGCGCCACTCGGCCAGCGTGGCGGCCTTATCGAGCATCATGTTGAGCACGCCGTTGCTGATCACCACGTCGGCGAAGTCGTCGGGCAGGGGCAGCGCCTCGGCCAGCCCCTCGCTGAATTCGACGTTGGTCGCGCCCATGGCCGCCGCGCCGGCGCGGGCCTTGGTGAGCATCTCCGCGGTCATGTCGAAGCCGATCACCCGCCCCGCCGGGCCGACCAGCCGGCTGGCGATGAGCGAGTCGAAGCCGGCGCCGGAGCCGATGTCCACCACCGTATCGCCGGGGTGGATGGGGCCGAGAGAGAAGGGGTTGCCGGTGCCGGCAAAGGAGGCGATATTGGCTTCGGGCAGGCCGGCATAGAGGGCCTCGTCGTAGCCCAGGATGCCGATCAGCCGCCGGCCGGTGTGGAAGTGGTAGCCCTTGGCCGGGTCGAGGGCGACGTTGGCGTACTCCTTCTTGATTTCGACCCGCAGTTGATCGAGCGAGATGTTGGGAACGTGTTGTGCGGTCATAGGTCTTCCTTTTTGGGGTGGGTTGGTGGGTTGGTTTGTTTGTTGGTTTGTTGGTTGGTTGGTTTGTTGGTTGGTTTGTTTGTTGGTTGGTTTGTTGGTTGGTTTGTTTGTTTGTTGGTTGGTTTTTTGGTTTGTTAGTGGGGGGGGGGATCGTTGCTTATACAGAAAAACTATCATCTCCAACCAACCACCCAACCCACCCACCCACCCACCCAACCACCCAACCAACCATCCAACCATCCAACCAACCAACCAACCAACTAACCAACTAACCACCCAATTGACAGTGCTCCGATTAAAGCATACAATGCGCGGCCATGGGTATCACTTTTCGATACAAAAAAGTGATACAAAGAGAGAGTCACGCCGGCCTTGCCGGCATTCCGCTGCCCGGCGGCCCCCGGCCTGGCGATGTCCGTAACTGCAGAGATGATGGAAACCACCGATTCCTTTGGCTATTGGGTGCGACGACGACGTAAAGCCCTGGATCTCACCCAGGCCGAGTTGGCGCGGCGCGTGGGCTGCGCCGCCGTCACCCTGCGCAAGATCGAGGCGGACGAGCGCCGTCCCTCCCCCCAACTGGCCGAACAACTGGCCCTGGCCCTGGCCCTGGCCGCGGCAGACCGCCCCGCGTTCCTGGCCGCCGCCGTTGCCCACCATGCCGCCCTCCGCCTGCCCCTGCCCGATGCCGGCCTCTTTCCCCGCCCCCTCGCCCCCCTCCCCGCCCCCCTCACCTCCCTGATCGGGCGGGATGCCGAGGTCGCGGCGATCGCCGATTGCCTGGCGGGGCGGCGGGCGCGGCTGCTGACGCTGACCGGTCCCGTGGGCGTGGGCAAAACCCGCCTGGCCCTGGAAGTGGGCTGGCGGCTGTTGCACGAGTACCGGGATGGCGTCTCTTTGGCCGCGCTGACCTCAGTATCGGCCCCGGCCCTGGCGCCCGCGGCCCTGGCCGCGGCCCTGGGCGTGCCCGAAACCCGTGACCGCAACGCCACCCAGGCCCTGATCGATTTCCTCGCGCCCCGGCAGATGCTGCTGATCCTCGATACCTTCGAGCACCTGCTGCCCGCCGCTCCCTTGCTCGTGACCCTTTTGGCCGCCTGCCCCCACCTGCAACTCCTCGTCACCAGCCGCGCCCGCCTGCACCTCTACGGCGAGCACGAATTCGTCCTCGCCCCCCTGCCCCTGCCCGATCCCGCAGACCCCGCCGCCGCGGAAGCCCCCGCGGTGCAACTCTTCTGCCAGCGCGCCCAGGCCGCCCGCGCCAGTTTCGAACTCACCCCCGCCCTGTTGCCGGCCGTGGCCGCCATGTGCCGGCAGTTGGATGGCCTGCCCCTGGCCATCGAACTGGCCGCGGCCCGCGTCAAACTCTTCTCGGCCCCCGAATTGCAGCGCCGCCTGCAACACCACCCCGACCTGCCCGCCCACCAGCAAAGCCTGAAGCGGGCCATCGCCTGGAGCTTCGACCTCCTGGCCCCGGACGAGCGCGCCCTGCTGGCCCGGCTGGCCATCTTTGCCGGTGGATTCACACTCGCCGCGGCTGAGGCCGTCGCCGCGCCCGCCACGGCCGCGGTCGTCGCCGCGCCCGCCTCGCCCGATATCGCCGCCGGGGTGGGCGCGTTGCTCGATCACAGCCTGCTGGCCCGGGCCGACGCGGCGGTAGCCGCGCCATTGGCCGCGGCAGGCCGCTGCCGCCGCTGCCCCCTGCACGAGCTACACGACATGGCCGCGGCCGAATCCCGCTTTGCCCTGCTGCAGACGATCCGCGAATTTGCTTTGGAGCAGCTGCAAGCCAGCGGCGAACTGGCCGAGCTACAGCGCCGGCACGCCCACTTTTTCGCGGCCTGGGCGCAGCAAGCCGCCGCCGAACTGCACGGCCCCCGCCAGGCCTTCTGCCTCTCCCAATTGGAGTGGGAGGCCGACAACCTGCGCGCGGCCTTGACCTGGCTCCTGGCCGCCGGCGAGGTGGCCGCCGCCGCCGATATGGCCTGCGCGCTGGGCTTCTTTTGGCAGCGCCACGGCCATTACGGCGAAGGCCGTGGCTGGCTGGAGCAGATCCTGGCGCAGATGACCCCCGCCGCCATCCCGCCGGCCCTGCGCGCCCACACCCTGCAAAGCGTCGCGGTGCTGGCCTATCGCCAGGGAGACTATGCGCCCGCCCAAACCTGGCTGGCCGAGAGTCTGGCCCTCTACCGCGCGGCCGGCGATCAGCAGGGCATGGCCAGGGCGCTGTTCGACCTGGGCTGGATCGCCATCGACCAGGAACAGTGGCCCGACGCCATCCGCCTCAACCAGGAGAGCCTGGATCTGGCCCGCGCGGCCGGCGACGCCTGCGCCATGTACCAGGCCCTGACCAATCTGGGCTGGGCGCGCCTGGGGCTGGAAGCCTGGGCAGAGGCCGAGGGCCTGTTCGAGGCGGCCCGCGGCCTGGCCCAGGGCATCGGCCACAGCAGGGGCGAGGCCGTGTCGCTGGCCAATTTGGGCTGGGTGGCCCTGCACCGGCAGGATCTCGTGGCCGCGGCCAGCCTGGCCCGCCACAGCCTGCGCCTGTGCTACCTGCTGGGCGAGCGAGAAGTGCTGGCCGAGTGTCTGGAGATCCTGGCCGCGGTCGCGGCTGCGGGCGGCGAGGCCGGGCGTGGGGTGATGTTGCATGCCGCGGCCGCCGCCCTGTGGGAGGGGCTGCACGTGATCCCGGCGCCGGCCCCGCTGGCGCATGATTCCGGTTTTGCCGATCTCCAGCGGCAGTCCGTGGCCCCCGATTTTGCCGCGGCCTGGCAGCGGGGCCGGGCCTTGAGCCTGGACGCGCTGGCGGCCTTGACCCTGGAGTGCGAGGCCGCGCGGGCAGGCTGACCGCGCCCCCCCCGCCCCGCCAACCGGCTTGCACAAACCCCGCCATTGTGTATAATCGCCCTGTTCCCTGGGTTGGATACCTTCCAATTACATCACTGGCGAGCGGGCCGCGGCCCTATGACCGGCCTGATCGCAAAGGAGAGTGTGCACGATCCTCGATTGCCTCCCCTCATCCGCCAAGCGCCCCACACCCGCTCACACATCCCGCCATCCCGCACACATTCCCACACGGAGGAGACGCCATGAGACTTCGCTCGCTTTTGCTTCTGTCGATCTTGCTGGCGGCTGTTCTGGCTGCCTGCGCCGCGCCGGTCAGCGCGCCCCCCGCGGCCCAGCCGCCCGCAATCACCCACATCCGTTTTGCCCTCGATTGGGCCATCGAAGGCCCCTCATCCCCCTTCCTGGTGGCGCTGGACAAGGGCTATTTCGCCGCGGAAGGGCTATCGGTGGTCATCGACCGGGGCACCGGCTCGGCCGGCACGGTCAGCCGCATTGCCGGCGGCGCCTATGAGATGGGCTACGCCGACATCAATGCCATGATGGAGTTCAACGTCAAAAACCCCGATAAAGCCCTGCAAGCGATCGGCATCGTCTACAACACCGCGCCGATGACGGTGTTCACCCTCAAAGACAAGGGGATCAACAGCCCGCAGGATCTGGTGGGCAAGAAACTGGGCGCGCCGGCTGGAGACGCCGGTCGCCGCCTCTTCCCCCTCTTCGCCAGCCAGAACGGCTTCGATCCCAACGCGGTGGAATGGGTGACGATGGAGCCGGCCCTGCGCGAGGTATCGCTGGCCAAGGGCGAGGTGGATGCGATCACCGCCTTCTATGGCAGCGGCTGGTTCGGGCTGACCCGCAACAACGTGCCGCCTGACGACATCGTGGCCTTCATGTACGCGGATTACGGCCTGCCCCTGTACGGCAACGCCGTGATGGCCTCGCCTGCCTACCTTGCGGCCAACGCCGATGCCGTCAAAGGCTTCATGCGCGGGCTGGCGCGCGGCTGGCAGGATTCCCTGGCCGATCCGGCGGCAGCGGTGGAGATCATCAAACGCCGCGAGCCGCTGGTGGATGCCGAGGTGGAGCAGCAGCGCCTGCAACTGGCCATCGACCGCCATTTCCTCAATGACGAGGTGCGCCAGAATGGCTTCGGCGCCGTCGATCCGGCGCGACTGGCCCGCAGCATCGAGATGGTGGCGCAGGGCTTCGAACTATCGCCCGCGCCCTCGCCCGAAGCTGTCTTCACCGACGCCTATCTGCCGCCCAAAGAGCAGCGCATGCCCCCCAACTGATCCCTTTGCCGCCCCGCTGTCGCTGTTGCCGGCAGCGGGGCGGCTTTTTGACTCGCCCTCCCACTCTCGCCTCTTGCACGCAATGAACAAGCCAACCGCCCCGCCGGTGTGCGTGGACTTGCAGCACGTCTCGCTGCGCTACGTCAGCAGCGGGCGCGAGGTGCACGCCCTGGAAGATGTCTCGCTCAGCATCGGCCAGGGGGAATTTGTGGCCGTGGCCGGGCCGAGCGGCTGCGGCAAGACCACCATCCTCAAGCTGGTGGCCGGGCTGCTGCCGCCCACGCAAGGCCGGGTGCTGATCGACGGCCATCCCGTGTCAGGCCCGCAGAAAAATGTGGGCATGGCCTTCCAAAACCCCATCCTCCTGCCCTGGCGCACCGCGCTGCAGAATGTGTTGTTGCCGCTGGAAGTGGTGCAGCCGCATCGGGGCCAGTTCCGCAGCCAGCGCCGCGCCTACGAAGAGCGGGCGCACAGCCTGCTGCACACCGTCGGGCTGGATGGCTTTGCGGACAAGCCCCCCTACGAACTCTCCGGCGGCATGCAGCAGCGCGTCTCCCTCTGCCGCGCCCTCATCCACGAGCCAGAGATCCTGTTGCTGGATGAACCCTTCGCCGCGCTCGACGCCTTCACCCGCGAGGAACTGTGGAGCGTGTTGCAGGCATTGTGGACGGAGCGCCGCTGCACCGTCATCCTGGTCACCCACGACCTGCGCGAGGCCGTCTTCCTGGCCACGCGTGTGCACATCATGAGCAAGCGCCCCGGCCGCCTGATCCACGAGACCCTGATCGACCTGCCCCGCCCGCGCGCCCTCGAAGATACCTTCAAGCCAGAATTCGTGGACTATGTCCACAGCATCTATGGCCGCATCGGCCAGGTCCGCGCATGAACGACGCCCTTTCCAAACGCTTTCGCACCCTCTTGCCCCCCCTGATCACGATCGTTCTCTTCCTTTTGATCTGGGAGGTGGGCTGTCTGGTCTTGGGCATCGATGAATTCGTGCTGCCGCGGCCCACCGCCACCCTGGCCGCGTACCAAAAATGGCAAAGCGCCATCTGGCCCAACGCCTGGCAGACTCTGTTCACCACGTTGGTGGGGTTCGGGCTGGCCATCCTCCTGGGCGTGGGCTTGGGCATGTTGATCGGCTACTCCGCCCTGCTCTACAGCGCCCTCTATCCCCTGCTGATCGGGTTCAATTCGGTGCCCAAAGCCGCGCTGGTGCCGGTCTTCGTGATCTGGTTTGGCATCGGCACCATGCCTGCCATCCTCATCGCTTTTCTCATCGCTTTCTTTCCCATTGCCGTCAATGTGGCCACCGGCGTGGCTACGGTGGAGCCGGAAATGCGGGATGTGTTGCGCTCGCTCGGCGCCAGCGGCTTCGACCTCTTTCGCAAAGTCGGCTTCCCCCGCGCCATGCCCTATTTCTTCGCCTCGCTCAAGGTAGCGATCACCCTCTCCTTTGTCGGCTCGGTCATCGCCGAACTGGGCGCGTCCAACCGCGGCATCGGCAACATGATGGTGATTGCCAGTTCCCGGTTCGAAGTGCCCCTCGTCTTTGCCGGGCTGATGGTGGTGGCGGTGATGGGCATCGTCCTCTACGCCATCTTCGCCCTGCTGGAGCGGCGCATGGTGGCCTGGGCCTACCGCGGGGGTACGTAAAACGTAAAACGTAAAACGTAAAACGTAAAACGTATTGGATATTGAGCATCGAATACCTAATATCCAATATCTAATCACCACGCCCCACGCACCACGTTTTACCATCTCCCATGCGATTCTCCACCCTCCGCGGCCGCCTGACCTGGCTCTTCATCGGCTTTTTTCTGCTGGTGAGTGTGTCGGCAGGGCTTACCTTCTGGTCGCTCGCTGCCCAAAGCGAGGACGCGCTGCTGCTGAACCTGGCCGGGCGCCAGCGCATGCTGGTGCAGCAGATGACGCGGCTGGCGATGGAATGGGCGGACGCCGCCGAATTGGGGACCCCGGCCGTGCTGACCGAGGCCCGCGCCATGTTCGCCCAGACCTTGCAGGCCCTGCGTCAGGGCGGCGACGCGCCCTACCTGCCCGCGCAGAACGCCCCTGTGCCCGCGGCCCGGCAGCCGCAGATCGCGGCGCAGTTGCAACAGGTGGAGACCGCCTGGCAAGCCTTTGCCGCCGAACTGGACCGCCTGGCCGTGGCCCCGCCCGACAGCCCTGCCCGCCGCGCCGCGGCCGCGGCCATTGCCGCCCAATCCGCCGGGCTGCTGCAAGAGGCGGATGCCGCGGTGCGGCTCTATCAAGACGCGGCCACGCGCAAGATCAGCCGCCTGCGCACCTTGCAGATCGGCTTTCTGGTCGGCGCGCTGCTGCTGCTGGCCCTGGCCAGCTGGCTGATCCGGCAATCGGTGCTGGCGCCCCTGCGCCATCTCGATCAGGCAGCCGAACAGATCGGCGCCAATGACCTGACCACGCCGGTCGCCGTGACAGGGCCGGAGGAGATCGCCCTGCTCTCGCGCACCCTGGAATCGATGCGCAGCCGGTTGCAGCGCTCGCGGGCCGAGTTGATGCAATTGGCCGCCACACTGGAAACGCGCGTGGCCCAACGCACCCGCGAATTGGACGCCCTGAACGAAGTCAGCCAGGACATCTCAGCGCAATTGCACGTGCAGCAGGTGCTCGATTCGGTGACGCAGAAGGCGCGGGCTTTGTTGGGGGCTGAGGTTGCCTCCCTCTGCCTGCTGGATGAAGGGGAACACTGGCTGCAACTGCAAGCCCTCAGCGGGCCGGACGCCGCTATCATCGATGACAGCGTACCCGCGGGCCAGACATTTGTGCGCGATATCCTGGCCGGCGCCGGCGCCCAACCCTGCACCAATGGCCAGTGCAGCGGCTGCGAGATGCTGGCCCCCTCCTATCGCGCCAGTCATCTGGCCGCGCCCCTGCGCCGCGGCCCGCGCGTGATCGGAGCGCTGTGCGTGGGCAGCCCCCAGGCGGGGTATTTCACCGCCGAGGCCGCGGAGATCCTGGCCAAACTGGCCAACACCGCGGCCATCGCCCTCGAAAACGCCCGTCTCTACGCCCAGGCCGAACGGGTGGCCGCGTTGGAAGAGCGCAGCCGCATCGCCGCCGAAATGCACGACGGCCTGGGTCAGACCCTCAGCTATCTGGGGCTGATGACCGATCAGGTGGTGGAGTTTCTGGAGCAGGGGCAGGAGGCGGAGGCGGTAGCGCGGCTGCACGACACCCGCCGCGTCATCGGCCAGGCCACCGCCGAGGCGCGCTGCGCCATCGATCATCTGCTCAACGATGCGCCCGGCCCGCCCGACCTGGCGTTGCGTATGGCCGCGGCGGTGGAGGAATGGGGCCGCGAGCAGGGCCTGCGCGTGCGCTGGCTGTGCGATATCCAAACCGCGCCCACTTGCTCGCGCGAGATCGTGGAACAGGCGCTGAGTGTGACGCGCGAAGCGCTGCACAACGTGGCCCGCCATGCCCAGACGCAGGAGGTGAGCGTGCATCTGGGCCGGCTGAATGGCCACTACTTCGTGCGGGTGGAGGACGCGGGCTGCGGGTTCGACACCGCGCAGCCGGAACCGGAGGGCCACTTCGGTTTGAAGATCATGCAGGCCCGCGCCGCCCACATCGGCGGCCGCCTGACTATCGATTCCATCCCAGGTCAAGGCACGCGGGTGCAGTTGATCTGGCCCGTGGCAGGGAAGGGCTGACCCGATGGCCAAGGTGCGTGTGCTGCTGGCCGATGATCACGCCCTCTTCCGCGAGGGGCTGGCGGGTATCATCGCCGCGCAGCCCGACATGGAGGTGGTAGGCGAGGCCCGCGATGGCCTGGAGGCGGTAGTCAAAGCCCGGGAATTGCAGCCCGATCTGGTGCTGATGGATGTGCAGATGCCGGGCATGGATGGCCTGGAAGCGACGTTGCAGATCAAACGGGCCTTGCCCCGCACCACGATCGTCATGTTGACGGTGCGCGATGATGACGACAAGCTATTGGCCGCGCTGAAAGGGGGCGCGCAGGGCTACTTGCTGAAGGATATCCGCTCGCGCGACCTGCTGGAGATGCTGCGGGCGGCGCTGCGCGGGGAAGCCGCACTCAACCCGCGGCTGGCGGGCCGGGTGCTGGCCGAGTTCCGGCGTATGAGCCGGCAGGGACCATCGCTCGCAGCGGAAGGGGAAGAGGTGCTGAGCCGCCGCGAGCGCGAGGTGCTGGAACTGGCCGCCCGCGGCCTGACCGATAAAGAGATCGCCGAGGCGTTGGTGATCAGTCTGTACACGGTGAAGAGTCACATACGCAGCATCCTGGCCAAGCTGCAAGTGAGCTCGCGGCAGGAAGCTGCGCGGCTGGCCCGGCAAAAGGGCCTGGTTTGACCCCGGCAAGCGCTGCGGTTCGGCAGGTTTCATTCCTATTCATCTCTCTCCGTCTGGCCCATAAGGAGGCCGCCATGAAAAGGTCTGTCATCGCACGTGCAATGCAGTATCTGCTGGTCATCCTGTTGATCGGCGCTCAGTTGTTCACGCCTGCCGTGGCCGCGGCCATGACCCAACCAGGGCTGGGACAGCCGGCGCAGGGCTGGCAGCGCCGGGCCAATGAAACCCGCGCGGACTTTTTCAACCGCGTGGGCAAAGCCGATCCGCAGCGATTGCAACTGGCGGCGCTGCGGGCGCTGGAAACCTATCTCAACCAGCCCGCGCCCGCGAACGCGCCAGAAGATGCCTTCGAACAGAAGATCGAGGAATACCTGGGCCTCTCGATCGAGGCGCTGAACGCGTTGCAGCCGGCGCGCCAGGTCATCGCCAGCCCACCCGACCTGGCCGCGCCGCCCCCCGCGCCGCCCCCCGCGGCGGCGGAGGAGGCCGCGCCCAACCTCTACGATGTGCTCTACCAGCAGTACCTGGCCGACACGACCGCCGCGCCGGAACTGAGTGCAGCGGAGATGTCGCCGCCCGCGGCAGCAGCAGCCAGGCCACGGGCAGTCCTGCTGTCCGACCGCTTTGCCCTGTCCGACGTGTTGGAGGCCGCCACGGACAGCGCCCCAGCCGCCCCGGCGAGCGAGGCCCTCGTCCACCAGGCGCCGAATCCCGCGCCCCGCGATCTACCCATCGCCGCCCTGTCGCCTGATCGCGAGACGCGCACGATCGGCGTGGTCAAGATCACGGCGGATCAGTTCATCGACCTGGGCGGCGGCGCCTATCGGGCAGAGGGCAGCGTCGTCATTGCCGATTATCTGCTGCTGACCGGGGCCGCGGATGTGCTGACCTACAACGCGGCCAGCGTCAGTGTCAACAACGTCACGGTGGCGCTGCAAGGCCTGGGGCAGCAGGTCGATCTCTTCACCGGCAGCTTCAGCGCCAGCGTGAGCGACGGCCTGGCCAGCCTGGGCGCCAATCCCAATTATCTGCTCTCGCAGATCGCCGGGTTCACGATCGGCTCCGGCCTGAATATTTCGCAGATCAACCTGGCCAACCTGGCGGTGACAGGTTCCGCTGCCTTGACGCTCAGCCCGCCCGGCATCAATACGCCGGTGCAGGCCGCCTTCACCCTGGCCGCGAACGCCAATGGCATCGTCCCCTCGGGTACGCTGCAAGCCTTCAGCCTGCCGGTGGCAGGGGCCACCCTGGCTGTGCCCGGCGGCGCCGCGCTCAGCGCCAATGGCATTCTCGCCCCCTCCGTCACCTTGCAGATGCCCGCCTTGCTTGGCGGACTCAGCGGCGCGGTCAACAACCTGAAGGTGACGCCGAACAGCGTCAGCATCGACGAGGCCAACGCCACCTTCAACCTGCCGAACATCAAGATCGGCGATGGCAGCAAGCTGAGCATCACCAACATCAAGGCCAAGCTGACCCTGACCAACGGCAAGTACGAATTCACCGCTACCGGCTCGTTGCAGGTGAATCTGCCGGGCAACCAGAAGACGATCTCCCTCACCTTCAAGATCGACGCGCAAGGAAACCCGAGCGGCACGATCGGCGAGGTGGCGTTGAATCTGGCCGGGGCCACCCTCTCGCTCAAGAACGCCACCCTGGATAAAGATGGCGTGGCGGTGCAGAACGCCACCATCACCCTGCCGGCCGCGCTGGGCGGGGCCGGCGGCTCGGTAGGATTGGTCAAGATCACCAAAGATGGCCTTTCCTTCGCCGCGGTCAGCTTCAAGATGCCGAATTTCACGCCCGGCGGCAGCAATGTGGCGGTCGCGTCTTCTACGCCGGGGCTGGCCAGAAGCATCTCTGCCGGCGGCAGCCCGCTGACCGTGGCAGATCCGGTGGCCACCGTGGGCACGACGCCCAATGGCTACACGCTGGCGATCAGCGGCAAGCTGCAAGTGCGGCTGCCCGGCAACCAGAAGGACATCAACATCAGCGCCAGCATGGACACGGCAGGCAATTTCAGCGCCACCATCGCCAACCTCACCCTCAACATCGCCACCCTCACCCTGGGCCTGACCAACGCCACCATCAGCAACGCCGGGTTGGCCGTGGGCAACGCCTCGCTGACCCTGCCCTCCGCCCTGAGTGGGGTTTCCGGCTCGGTCAGCAATGTTACCATCAACAAGGATGGCCTGCGCATCGGCGGCGGCGTGGCCAACATCCCCTTCCCCAACTTCAAGATCGGCAGCACCGGCGCCGCCGGCTTCGCCGTCACCGGGGCCAAGGCCAAGATCGAGATCACCAACTACGGCACGGCCTACAAAGTGACGTTGTCCGGCACGGTGGCGATCAGCATCCCCGGCAGCAACGCCAGCGCGGCGGGTGTGATCGTCCTCAGCAGCTCCGGCGGGCTGAGCGGCGCCATCAACAGCTTCTCGCTGGCGGTGGCCGGGCTGAGTCTATCGGCCCAGAATGTGCTGGTGGCCGCGGATGGCTCACTCTCGATCACCAGCGCCAAGCTGGTGCTGCCGGCCGGCTTTGGCGGCGGCTACATCTCGCTCAGCAACGTGGTGATCAAACGAATCACCGACCTGTCTGGCACATACAACAAGATTACCATCGGCGGCGGCAGCTTCAAACTGCCCGACATCAAGACGGGCGGGTTTACGCTGCAACTCAGCGGCTCGCTGGTCAAGCAGGGCAACGGTTACCTGATCACCGCCAACGGCATCTTCAAGATGCCCAGCCTGGGCGCGGCGGTGGGCTGTTCGGGCATCCAGGTGGGGGTGAAGCTGTACGCCACCGCCAACGCCCAGGCCGTGCTGGAGATTGAGCCAGCCCCGGTTGCAGCGTTGGATCCAGGGCTGGCGCCCGCGGGTTTGCAGCTCAAGGAGATCTTCATCTCGCTGAGCTGCTCCATCCCCATCGGCAGCACCGGCTTCTTCGTGACCAGCATCTCCGGCCAGATCACGCTGAACGAGAACAGCACGACCGTTTCCGTGGCCATCGAGATCGCGGCCGGCAAGCAGATCAACGGCGTCTCGCTGGCCAGCGTCAAGGGGTCGGCCACGGTGGTCAGCAATCCCTTCGAGCTGGCGCTGAGCGGCGCGGTCAAGGTGTTCACCTTCACGGTGGCGGGCGCCACGGCCAAGGTCAAGCCCAACCAGTTCTACGCCAAGGTGTGGATCAACGTGGTGGTGATCAAGGGGCAGACGGAGGTGTGGGCCTGGAGCGACACCAAGGGTTTCCACCTGGCCGGCAAGGCCACTCTGGAGGTGGGGCTGACCAAAGGCTCGATCCTCAACGAGTGCTTCAACTGGTATTGCTGTCCCAACGGCAAGCCGTACATCGTGGTGAACTGTTGGGCGTGGGATGTCAAGACGTGCAAGACCTGTGTGAAGGTGCCCGGCTCCGACATCAAAGTGGGCAACGCGCTGGCCGAGGTCGGCGAGTTCAAGACGCCGTCGAACAAGGTCGTCTGGGGGCTGAAGGGCAAGGTGACGGTGCTGGGCTACACCGCTGCCTTCTATGTGGATGCCAGCGGTACGCTGAAGGTGGGCGGGGACGTGGACAAATACAAATTGGTGACGCCGGCCCAGGTCTTGGCCGCGCAAGAACGGCTGGAGACCGCGCGCCGCGCCGGGCTGATTGCGGCCGGGGCGGCGTGGACCGACGCCGAGACCGGCCTCATCTTCACTGCGCCCGCTGAGGTGCTGGTGCCGGCGACCCTGGGCCGGGCCAGCCAGGCCCTGTTCAGCCTGACCCGTTTCGGCGACGCGCCGGGGCTGGAGCTGATCCGGCCCGATGGCGTGCGCATCACCCCCAACTCGCTGCCGGCGGGGGTGCGCTACACCGAGGTGAGCACCTACACCGTGGCCAGCGAACTGCCGGGCGGCCCGGTCTCGCTGACGGCGCTGGGCCAGCCGGGGGCCTGGGCAGCGCCGCTGGGGCAGGCCCTCACCGACCTGGCGCCGCAGATCGTGGGCGCGGAGATCGAAGCCGCGAGTGCGGCCTCGCAACCGCTCTTCCTGGCCAACGCCTTCGCCTCGCGGGCGGGGGTGGGGCCGATGATCAAGCCCGCCGTCTGCTCGGAGAACTGGGCCGAGGATGTGACGACCCCAGGCCGGCTGCGCCTGGTGCACGCCATGGCCGGTGTGGGGCCGGTGAACCTGGCGGTGGATGGCGTGGTCATCTTCACCAACATCGCCTACGCCGCGGCCACGCCCTATGTCAGCCTGGCCGCGGGCCAGCACACCCTGACGATCACGCTGGCCGGCGCCACCCGACCTCTGCTGAACCAGGCGGTGACGCTGGCGGGCGAGACCGATCACACTGCCCTGGCCGCCGGCGCGACCGGCGCGCTCTCCCTGACCCTGTTGGAGGACGACAACGCCCGCCCGGCCACGGGCAAGGCCCGGCTGCGGGTGGTGCATGCCGCTCCCAACGCGCCGGCGGTGGATGTGGCGAACGGTGAGGACCTGCCCTTCCTCTTTGGCCTGGCGGCCGGCGATGCCAGCGCCTACGCGCCGCTGGACGCGGGCCTCTACGATCTGCGCCTGCAACTGGCCGGCTTCAAGACAGCCCTGGCGACCCTGCCTCCCACCACGCTGGCCGATGGCCGCGTCTACACCCTTTTCTTGATCGGGCAGATGGCGCAGGCCGCGGAGACTGCCGCGCCCGCGGCCCTGCAAGCGGTGTTGAGCCAGGACGCGGCTCCGCCCGGACGGGTGCGCTTCATCCACGCCATCCAGGGCTATGGCGCCCTGAGCCTGTTGGCCGATGGCGTTCCCCTCTTCGCCGGCGTGCCCTACACCATCGACGCCAACGGCAGCGCCGTGACGCAGTACGCCGAACTGCCCCCCGGCTCGCATCAGTTCGCTGTGATCACCCCTACCGCGCCAGGCTCGCCTCTGTCCACCCTCACCCTGGATGTGGCGTCGGATCGGGATTATTCCCTGGTTGCCACCCCCGGCCTGCTTTGGGAGGCAACCGGGCCGGCGGTCATGGCGCAACAGCCAGCGCCCATCGCCCAGCATGATGACAACTCCCTGCCGGCCATGGGCCAGGCGCGCGTGCGCCTGCTCCATGCCTGGTCGGATGCACGGGCGATCCAGCTGGCCATTCGCAACGGCGTCGCGCTCACCCCCGCGGTGGGGCAGCGCCAGGCCAGCAGTTATGTCTCGCTGGCGGCCGGGGTGGTCTACAACCTGGAGGTGCGCGACGCCGCCACCGGCGCCCGCCTGGCCCTGCTGCTGAGCGGCGCCCTGCAAGAGGGCGTCGTCTACACGGTGGTCGTGCGCGATGGCAATCCACGTGTCGACATCGTGCGCGACATGGTGGCGCAGAAGACGACGCAGATGCAATTCGAGGTGGACAGGCCGGCCAGGGGCGAGTGGAAGGCCGCGCTCACCGGCAACTTCGGCGCCGACGAGCAATACCTGCTCAGCATCACGGCCAGCATCCCCGACACCGAGCTCAGCAATGTGGCCGTGACGCCTGGCGCCAACAACAGCGGCCAACTGGGCTGGAAACTCTTCTCGGCCGAGGCCAACACCGAGGTCAGCATCTTCGCCAATCCCGGCCCGATCGAGACGACGATGGTCGTCACCCAGACGGGCGGCATGACCGAGACCGTGACCGTGCCCCTGTACACCGGCTTCGCCCTCGTCGAAGGGCTGACCGATCCCTCGCCCACCTGGGTCGATGGCACCACCACCCACCTGCGCACCCTGGATCTGAACGATCTGGCCAGCGGCGTCTATCACATCTGGATGCAGGCGGATGATGGCCGCACCCGCCCGGCCCGGACCTACGCCGCCACCCCGATCACCGTCAGCCACCCCTGGCTGACGACCTGGAACGCACATCTGACCCTCCACCCCGGCTATCGCAGCCTGCAGGCGACCTGGGATCGCCATCCCAACCCGGATGTGGATCGCTTCGTGCTGAAGTTGCAGACGCAGTCTGCGCTGGCGGGCCAGGGCCTGGCGCCTGCCGCCATCCAGGAGGTAAATGTCGGCGATATCAGCGAGTATGCCTTCACCGGCCTCAATCCCGAAGAGACCTACACCCTCTGGCTGGAGGGCGTGGACAGCGAAACCGGCCGCGTCTCCCGCTCCGAATCGGTGAGCGGCGCGCCGGACGGGGCCGCCTTCACCCTGACCGGGCCTGCCGGCGTCACCACCCTCCGCTCTGGCGAGACCCGCACGGTGGCCCTGACCCTCGCCACCTCCGACCCGGCCTATCCCGACAGCGTGCTGCTGACCGCGGGCTGCCAGTCTGCCGCGGCGCTGCTGGCGGGCGAGGTTACGCCTCGCCCCCACGGGATGGCGGTGGCGCCAACCGCCTGCCAGCCCCTGCCCGATGGCTTCACCGTCACCTTCAGCCAGGATGTGATCACGCCGACGGTGGCAGGCGTGCAGGTGAGCGCCGAGATCGCCGCCGACGCCACCGTGGCGGATGGCCTCTACGCCCTGCCTGTGCAGGCAAACGGCGGCGGCGTGGAGCGCACGCTGGCCCTGCAAGTTCAGGCGCAGCAGCCGGCCTTCCAGCTCAGCGGGCCGGCCGGGGTCGTGCTCAACGCCAACGGCGCCATTCCGATCGGGATCGGGGTCACGGCCATCAACGGGGCCGCCGACCTGGTGGAATTGACGCTGCTCGACGCGCCGGCCGGGCTGGTGTGGCAGTTCCAGCCGGCATCGGTGCTGCCCGGCGGCCAGGCTACCCTGATGCTGACCCACACCGCGCAGCTGCCCCGCGGAGAGTATGCCCTGGTGGTGGCGGGCAGCGATGGCCGCGTCAGCGACGAACTGGCGCTGGCGCTGAGTGTGCGCGAGCCGGCCTTCCTCCCCACCACACTGCCCCCGTTGCAATACGCGTTGGTCGGCGAGGCCGGGCCCACGGTCTACGAGCTGCGGCTAACCAGCCAGGATGGCTGGAATCTGCCGGTGACCCTGACCCTGCCGCCCGCCAGCGCGCCGCCCCACGGCAGCGCCGGCCTCAGCCTCACCCCCTCTCCGGGGCCGGGCCAGTCCTCGGTGACGATCACCCCGACCGCGCGAGCCTTCCTGATCGTGACGCGGGGCGCACAGACGCCGGTGGGCCAGTACCTCTTCGTCGTCCAGGCGCAGGGGGGCGGCCAGACCCGGCAGATCGAGGCCGCGCTGCACGTGATCACGGAACCGCATGTTTACCTGCCGTCGATGCGGCGATAAGCGAGGCGCGTTATGCGATTCGATGACCCTGTCGCCCTGGCCTACGCCGGCATCTATGCCGCCGCCCTGCTGCTGGCGGTGTGGAAACGGCGCACCTTTCCCCTGCAAGACGCTATCACCGTGACCCTGGTGGTGGGCTTCGGCTTCACCGCCCTCGTCTACGTGCTGGCGCCTGCCTACCCCGGCGCGCCTGCGGTGGCCGGCGCCTCCCCGGCGGAGATGCTCTTCACCCTCCTCTACCTGGGCCTGATCGCCGGGCTGCTGGTCGTGGCCAAACCCCTGCCGCGGGTGTGGAAAGGGCATTTCGTGAAAGAACGCCTGGGCGTCGGTCTCTACAAGCTGCTGATCTTCGTCCTTCTGCCCCTGGCCGGCCTGCGTCTGTTCTGGCAGACCTCGTGGGCGAACCTGGGCTTTGCCCTCGGCGACCTGCGCGGCCAACTGCTGGCCGCGCTGCTGCTGGCCCTGCTGTTGGGCGGATTCAACCTGCTGGTGGGCAGCGGCGCCGCGCCAATCCGCAGCCGCCAATTCTCCGCCCGGCAGGTGAGCCTGGGTTTCGGCCTGGCCTTCCTGTGGAACCTGCTGGAAGTGGGGCTGGTGGAGGAGTTCTTCTTCCGCGGCTTTCTGCAGGGGCGGTTGACCGGCTTTCTGGGCGCGCCGGTGGGCGGCATCTGCGCGGCGTCGCTGCTGTTTGGGCTGGCGCACGCGCCCGGCATCTACCTGCGCCGCGGGGAGGAACAGGGCGCGCTCGGCCCGCGGCCCACCCTGTTGAACGCGGTGCTCTACAGCATCCTGGCCCTCAGCCCCACCGGATGGTTCATGGGCCTGCTCTACTGGCGCACGCAGAGTCTGCTCGCGCCCATCCTGGTGCATGCGGCGGTGGACGCGGTGGCGCACATCCCGACGTTCATCCGGGGGGTGCGGTTGCGGTGAGGGGGAAGACGAGAAAGTGGGCGCGGCGGGGAGACGATCGCCGGCGTAGGGGGCGATGCCAGCGGGGCGAGATCTCAGTTGAGTGCGATGAGATCTTTCCGCTGGCATCGCCACGGCGATCCTCTGCGGCAACCGTAACCTGGCCGTCGCCGAATCGCCGCGACCCCAGCGGTCGGAGCGCTGGGCGCAACGAAGTTGCGCATGCGCTCCGACCGCTAAAAGTCAACGATCGCGTGGTAGAATCACAGGCAGCGTTTACCAGTTTGTACGAGGAAGGGACGCTCCACCTTTTTTACACTGCCGGAGGAGACCCATGGCGGTTGCTTTGCACCATCGGCCGCGCGGCGGCGGCCGCGCGACGGCACTCTCCCATCGCCCCCGCCCGGTGTTCGGGAGGCCGATCCTCAACGAGGTGAATAGGCCCCTCTGCCTGCGCGGCCGGGAGAAGGTGGTGTGATGGCCCACATCCCCCCCGTCTCCCTGCCCCGCCCGGCCCTGGAGATCATCCGTCGCTTCTGGACGTGCGAGTTCACGACCCTGGCGCACACGGGCGCGCCGATCACCTGGCCGGTTTTTCCCTCCTATCTGGCCGGCAGTGGGCGCTTTTTGATCGCCGCGCCTCTGGGCTATCCCCAAAAGGCGCTGAATGTGCGCCGCGACCCCCACGTCTCCCTCCTTTATTCGGATCCCACCGGCAGCGGGCTGCAGCGACCGGGCAGTCTGCTCATCCAGGGGCTGGCCGAGTGCCCAGAGACGATCTTCACCTCGGCCACCCAGGCCGACCCGGAAGTGCTGGGAGAGGTGCAGGAGCAATTGCGCCGGGTGCTGCGCGAACAGCCGGCGGTCTCCCTCTACCTGAGCACGCCCCTGGCCCGCTGGCTGATGGACTGGTACTTCATGCGCCTGCTGATCTTCGTCACCCCCCGGCGGGTGATCTGGCAGCCGGCGGAGGAAGGGGCGGGGCCGCCGCGCGCGTTCGCGCCCCTGCCCAGGGCCGCGCGCCCCTCCGACCCGCTTTGGGCGATGCTGACCCGCTACGCGCCCCGCTTCGCCAGCGCGGTGCTCACCAGCGTGGGCGGTGACGGTTTCCCGGCCAGCCTGCGCTGCCGGCCGCTGATCGAACCGGCCCCACAACGGCTGCGCCTGCATCTGCCCGCGGGTGCGGGGGCCACGCCCGGCCCCGCCTCTTTGCTCTACCATCGCCACGACGAACGCCTGTGGGGGCTGCTCAGCTTTTTGTTGACCGGGGAACTGGCCCAGGAGGGCGGGGATTGGGTGTTCCGCCCGGCCCGTTTTCTGCCCGGCATGGGCATCGGCGGGCTGCGCGGCTATTGGCGTTTTGTGATGCAGGGGCGTCGCACCGCGGCCGCGTATCTGGCCCGTCGTGGGCTGCCCCGCCCCCAGGTGGCCTGGGACGAGATGCGCGCCGGGCTAGACCTGGCGCGGCAGATGGCAGAAGAGGAACGTTGACTTGGGGCGTCGCTCCCAACTTTCCGAACGCCGGCGCTCCCTGCTAAACTGGCGGGCCACGAACCTTTTCCGCCCGCATTTGGCTATTGCCCACCTTTCCACCCATGACCGACCTGCTCGCCGCATATCCTGTCATCTATGAGACCGATGTGGCCTGGGGCGAGATGGACGCGTTCCAGCACGTCAACAACATCATTTATTTCCGCTATTTCGAGAGCGCACGGCTGCACTACTTTCAGCAGACGCCGCTGCTGGCCGAGATGGAGGTCACCGGGGTCGGCCCCATCCTGCACAGCATCCACTGCCGCTATCGCTTTCCCCTCACTTTTCCCGACCGGGTGCGGGTGGGGGTGCGCGTGACGGAGATGGCCGAGGATCGCATCACCGTGCACCACCGCGCGGTCAGCGCTCGCCACAACCGCATTGCCGCCGAGGGGGAGGGCGTTGTGGTGATGTTCGACTACCGCCGCAACCACAAAGCCGCCCTCTCCCCTACTCTACGAGCCGCCATCCAGCGGTTGGAGGCAGTGGTCAGTGGTCAGTAATCAGTAATCAGTGGTCAGTATTCAGTGTTCAGTGTTCAGTTGCGGATCATCACTAATTACCGATTACTGGCCACCAAATACCAAATACCAAATATCGAACACTGAACACTGAATACTGAATACTGAATACTGAATACTGAATACTGAACACTGCCATGTTAATCCTCCTGCGCAACCGCACCTACCGACTGCTGTGGCTGGCCAATGCCCTGGCCGTGCTGGGCGAGGTGCTGTTCAATGTGGGGGTGATGTTCGTCATCTACGAGCGCACCGGCTCCGCCTTCCAGACCATCGGGGTGATGGTGGGAACGCTGCTGCCTCCCTTTTTGTTGGGGCCGGTCGCCGGCGCATTGGTTGATCGTTATCCCCGCAGGTGGGTGCTGGCAGGGACGAATGCGGCGCGGGCGGGATTGGTGGCAGCGCTCTTCTGGCTGGCGCCGGCCAGCAACTACTCGGTGTGGGTGATCTACGCGGCCGCGGCAGGACTGGCCGCGGCCAAAGCCTTTTTCGACCCGGCCCGCCAGGCCGCGCTCCCGGCCGCGGTGGCCAGGCGCGACCTCGTGCTGGCCAACAGCCTGATGATGACCACCACCCAGGCCGCGTACGCACTGGGGTATGCCTTTGGCGGGGTGTTGGCCCTGCGGGCAGGGTTTGCGGGCGTGGTATGGATCACCGTCGCCGCCTTTATCCTGGCCGGGGGGCTGGCCGTGGCGCTGATCTTGCCAGCCCTGCCCGCGCAAACAGAAGCGCGCCTGGGCATGTGGCAGCAGGCCCGCGCAGGCATGGCCTACATCCGCCGGCACACCCTGGCGCGCCCCCTGATCCTGATGGAGATGCTGGAATACATCCCCCACGGCATCTGGACGGCGGCGCTGATGCTGGCCTTCACCGAGCGGGCGCTGGGCGGGGATGTGGTGTGGTGGGGCTGGCAGAACGCCTCCTACTACGCCGGCATGCTGATCGGGGCGGTGCTGGGCGCGGCGTTGGCCGGGCGCCTGTCACAACAGCCCGGCTGGGCGGTGATCGGCGGGGCCGCGTCCTTCAGCCTGCTCACCCTGGGCTATGCCCTCAGCCCCACCCTGCTCTTCGCCGTGCTCATCGGCTTCTTCTTTGGCCCGATCAGCGCGGTGCGCGACCTGGCGCAAGAGGCGCTGCTGCAAGCCACGGTCGCGCCCGCCTATCTGGGCCGCGTGTTTGCCCTGCGCACCATGGGCCTCAGCCTGACCTTCATGTTGGCCGCGCCGCTGTTCGCCTGGGGCGCGGATCACGCCCCGGTGCGCGCCATCTACCTGCTGGGCAGCGGCCTCTATGCCCTCACCGCCCTCTTTGCCTTCAGTCGCCCTGCCATTCGCCGCAGCCGCATCAGCGCAGCCTGAAACCGCCCGCGCCTGATTTGTGAATGACCCGGCCTTGCGCTATACTTCCGCCCACTTTTTGTTTCGCCTTTCCTTGAGATGCCGGAGGGCTGGTTTGGCGGCATCTTCACAGATCTACACTGTCGTAATCTGCTGAATTTTTACATCGATTGTGGGTTTACGCACACAGATATAGCGATCGCCTTCCTCGCCGGTTTTGCTGTTGTAGCCGGCGGCGATGCGATCGCCCCCAAATTTGCCTGTCGAGCGCAGAGAACATGAGTCGATCCACAACACCCCAGTCACAATCCCCGGTCGCGGGCGCGGCGCCTCGGCTCCGGCGGTGGAACAGCATCAAGGCCAACGTCGAGGGCTACCTTTATCTGGCTCCCACCTTGATTGTGCTCGCCATCTTCGTCTTTGCGCCGGTTGTCACCTCCTTTCAACTGAGCTTGAACCGGGTGGCGCCCTTTGGCAACCGGATGATCTATGTGGGGGTGGGCAACTACGCCCGGCTGCTGCAAAGCGCTGATTACTGGAACAGCGTCAAAGTCACACTTTTGTTCACCTTGGGCGTGGTGCCCACCGGCTTGTTCCTGGCGGTGCTGCTGGCCGTGGCCCTTTCCTACCCGGTGCGCCATCTCTCCAGCCTGCACCGCCTGCTCATTTTTGTGCCGGTGGTGATCAGCTCGGCGGTGGCGGGGGTGCTGTTCCGCTGGCTGTACCACCCGGTGGTGGGATATCTCAACTATTGGTTAGGATTGATCGGCATCCCCGGCCCGAACTGGCTGGCCAGCAAGGATTGGGCGCTGATCGCCATCATCCTGGCCACGATCTGGAAAGAATTTGGCTTCAACGTCATCATCGCCCTGGCCGGGGTGCAGAACATCGACAACTCCTTCTACGACGCGGCCAAGGTGGATGGCGCCAACGCCTGGCAGCGTTTCCGCCATGTCACCCTGCCCCTGCTCTCGCCCACCCTCTTTTTCTTGTTGATCATCAACGTCATCCACACCTTCGAGGCGTTTGGCCAGATCCATGTGCTCACCGAGGGGGGGCCGGGCCAGGCGACGATGGTGCTAGTCTATCGCATCTTCTACGATGCCTTTGTGGGCACGCCGCAGCGCGGCATTGCCTCGGCCCAGGCCTATCTGCTGGCCCTGATGGTCGTCGTCCTCTCACTCATCCAGTTCCGCGGGCTGGAGCGCAAGGTGCACTACCAATGAGCGCCGCATCCTCTTCCCCTCGTCGTCGCCGGTTCGATTTTGGCGAGCTCGGCATGCAGATCTTTCTGATCAGCGTGGGCTTGATCATTGCCATGCCGATCATCATCGCCTTCTTCACCAGCTTCAAGCCGCCGCAGGAGGTGATCACCTATCCTCCCCGCTTCTGGCCCTCCACCTGGACCCTGCGCAATTTCGAGGTGGCCTTCTCCACCAATCCCTTTGCCCGCTTCTTGCTCAACAGCTTCATCCAGACCGGACTTGTCACCATTGGCCAGGTCTTGTTCAGCCTTTTGGCCGCGTTTGCCTTTGCCAACCTCAAATTTGCCGGGCGCAATGCCCTGTTCTATGTCATCCTGGCCAGCCTGATGATCCCCTTCGAGCTGACCTTCATCCCCAATTTTCAGCTCGTTTCCAGTTGGGGCTGGACGAACAGCTATCAGGGCCTGGCCGTGCCCTTTTTGGCCAGCGCGTTTGGCGTCTTTCTGCTGCGCCAATTCTTTTTGGGCATCCCCAGCGACCTGCACGACGCCGCCCTGATCGACGGCTCCAGCAACTGGCGTTACCTGTGGCAGATCGTCGTGCCCCTGAGCAAGGGCGCCATCGGGGCCTTTGCCATCTTTGCTTTCCTCAGCGCCTGGAACCAATACCTGTGGCCTCTGGTCATCACCGATAAGATCGAATGGCGCACCATCCAGATCGGCATCCGCTTTTTCATGACCAACATCGAGCGGGGCGCGGACTGGGGCGCGGTCATGGCCGGGGCGATCATCGCCCTGGCCCCCACCATGATCGCCTTCCTCATCGCCCAAAAACAACTCGTCAAAGGCATTGCCATGACCGGCCTCAAAGGGTAATCGGTATTCAGTATTCAGTGTTCAGTAATCAGTGTTCAGTGTTCAGTAATCAGTGTTCAGTAATCGGTATTTGGTATTTGGTACTCGGTATTCAGTGCAGAGGCGCGACGGACTGAATACTGACGACTGACCACTGAATACTGAATACTGACCACTGAATACTGACCACTGAATACTGACCCCTCTATCTCTATCTCTCCACTCCACTCCACTCTCCCATCACTCACCTTTTAGGAGGAGACACACCATGCAGCACAACAAAAGACTGTGGACGTTTGCACTCGTGGCGCTGTTCGCGCTGCTGATCGCGGCCTGCGCGCCGGCAGCAACCCCCGCCCCGGCTGCTCCCGAACCCACCCAACCCCCCGCCGCCACCCAAGCCCCCGAACCCACCCAACCCCCTGCCGCGCCCGCCGCGCCCATCGAACTCGCCTTCTGGCACGCCATGGGCGGCAACCTGGGCGAACTGGTCAACTCGTTGACCGAACGCTTCAACACCAGCCAGAGCGCTGTTCACGTCACCGCCACCTACCAGGGCAGCTACGACGACACCTACAACGCCCTGCTGGCCTCCTTCGACAGCGGCACCGAGCCAAACCTGATCCAGAACTTCGATCTGGCCTCCCAGACCATGATCGACACCGGTCGCCTGGTGCCCGCCCACCAACTGGCCGCCAAAGATGGCTTCGACATGAACATCTTCGTGCCCGCGGTCAAGGCCTACTACTCTGACCAGGAAGGCATGGTCGGCATGGCCTTCAACAGCTCCACCCCCCTGGTCTACTACAACCTGGAGATGTTCGAAGCCGCCGGCGTCGAGCCGATGCACGACAGCCTCAGCTTCAGCGAGTTCCGCGCCGTCTGCGATCAGCTCATGGCTGCCAAAGTCGCGCCCTACTGCTTCACCTACGGTCAGGTCGGCTGGTTCTTCGAGCAGATGATCGCCAACAGTGGCGGCCTCTACTTCAACGAGAACAATGGCCGCACCGGCCGCCCCACCGAAGTCCTCTTCAACCAGGGCCAGGGCGTCGAAGTCTTCGAGTTCCTCACCGGCCTGATCAAAGATGGCTATTCGCCCAACCTGGGCAGCACCTGGACGGAGACGGACAGCACCTTCCAGACCAAGCAAGCCGCCATCATGATCGACTCCACCTCCGACGTCTCCATCATCCAGAAGAGCGAATTCCCCGTCGGCACCGCCTACATCCCCCATTCCGATAGCAGCGAGCGCAACGGCGTGGTCATCGGCGGCGCCGCCCTCTGGCTGATCGACTCCGGCGACGAAGCCGTGAACCAGGCCGCCTGGCAGTTCATGAAATTCATGGCCCAGCCCGAACAGCAGATCGCCTGGCACACCGGCACCGGCTACTTCCCCGTGCGCACCGACCTGGCCGACAATGCCGAGTTGAAGACGTTCTGGGCCGAGAATCCCAACTTCGTCACCGCCATCGAGCAGCTGGGCACCACCCGGACCACCCTGGCCGATGGCTCCCCCAACTACGCGGTGCTGGGCGGACGCGCCGGCCCCTTCCCCGCCATTCGCCGCATCATCGTGCAGACTTACAGCCGCGTGCTGGATGACGGCCTCACTGCCCAGGCAGCGCTGGACGAAGCCGCGGAAAAAGCCAACGCCGAGCTGGCCAACTACAACTCTTTCTTCGAGTAAACCGGATGTGGAGACCGTCCCCATACAGGGGGCGGTCTCCCCCATTCCCAACACAAGGCGGCGTTCAACGCGTCCCGGCCCTCCCCCGGCGAGTTGAACGCCGTTTTGTGTTTTCTATCTTCGCCATGCTCCCATCCCGTCTGCCAGCCTGTCTTCTCAGCGCGCTCCTCCTCTTGTTCGGCGCTTGCTCCGCCCCGGCCTCTCCGCCCGCGGTTTATAGCCCTTCTCCCCTGCCGGCGTCGTTCGACGTCCAGGGCCATCGCGGTGCCCGCGGCCTCAAACCGGAGAACACCCTCCCCGCGTTCGAGACCGCGCTCGACCTTATGGTCACCACCCTGGAACTGGATCTGCACTTCAGCGCCGACCGCGTTGTCGTCATCTGGCACGACGACGAACTGGCCCCGGCGAAGTGCCAGCACAGCGGCCCGGACGCTGCGCCCCCCAGCCGGCGCATCAGCGATCTCACCTTCGCCCAACTGCGCCACTTCCGCTGCGCGCTCAACCCCGATCCCCGCCAGTTTCCCGATCAAAACGACGCGCCCACCCTCCTCGCCGGCGACGACTACCGGCCCATCAGCCTGGTCCAACTCTTCGATTTCGTCGAAACCTATGCCGCAGCGCCGCAGAAAAGCGCCGCGCAGCGCGCCCATGCCCGCAGCGTGCACTTCAACATCGAAACCAAACGCCACCCCGACGATCCCGCGGCCATCGGCGACGGCTGGGATGGGCAGACCCCCGGCCCCTTCGAGCGCGAGATCGTGGCCCTGATCGAGTCCAGAAACCTGGTTGCGCGGGTGATCGTGCAATCCTTCGTCCACGAATCCCTGTGGGCGGTGCGGGCCCTCAACCCCGATCTCCGCCTGGCCGCGCTCAGCAGCCGCGGCAGACCCACCCCCGCCGCCTATGCCCAGGCCGGTGCCGCCATCTGGTCGCCGCGCTGGCAAGATATCACCCCCGCCCTGCTGCAAGAGGCCCATGACGCGGCCCTGCGCGTCATCCCCTGGACGGTGAACGAACCGGAGGCGATGCGCCAGCTCATCGCCCTTGGCGTCGACGGCATCATCAGCGACCGGCCCGACCTCCTGCTTGCCCTCCAGCCCTGATCCCAGCCCAGCGTATGAACCGCTCAACCCGCATCCTGATCCTCGCCCTCATCGCCGGCCTTCTCCTCGCTGCCGGCTGCCAGTATGACGGCCCGCCCCCTCGCCAACTCGACTACAGCGCGCCCCGCGTCGAGGTCATTGTCGATGGCCTGCTGGCCCCCATCGGCATGGCCCTGCTGCCCAACGGCGGCCTGCTCGTGGCCGAAAGCGGCACCGGCGGCAATGATGACAGCGCCGGCGTCAGCCTGATCACGCCCGGCGGCGAGGTGGGACGCCTGCTCTCCGGCCTGCCCAGCACCCTCGACTCTGGCGATTTGGCCGGCGCGCCCCTGGTGGCCCTGGCCCCGGATGGCGAGCGGATCTACATCGGCAACTTCAACCAACAACACCTGTGGACGCTGCCCCTGGCGCAGGCCCAGGAACTGCCGGCGCAGCCCCTCACCACTGCCGCGCTCACCCCCACCATGCGCCCCCTCAACCAGGTCATGGTGATCAACCCCTACGACATGGCCTTCGCGCCTGATGGCCGGCCTGTCGTCACCGACGCCACCGGCGACGGCGTGGCCACCCGCAACCCCGACGATACCACCCGCTTCATCCACCGCTTCGCCCGCTATCCCGACCCCACCGCGGACAACCCCAAGATCACCCTCTCGCCCGTGCCCACCGGCATTGCCCGCATCGGCGATGAATACTACGTCACCCTCACCGGGGGCTGCCCCTTTCCCCCCGGCGGCGGCAAACTGGTCGCCATCGACGAAAACCGCAACGAACGCCTTGTGCGCGACCACCTGAACATGCCGATCGACATCGCCCAGGGGCCGGATGGCGCGTTGTGGCTGCTCGAATTCGCCACCTTCGCGCCCGACGCCTCCTGCTTCACCAACCAGGGCTACCAGGCCCGCACCGGCCGCCTCAGCCGCGTGCTGGCCGATGGCAGCCTGGATCCGATCCTGGTGGAACTCAACTTCCCTGGCGCGGTGCTGCCCCTGCCCGATGGCAGCCTGTACGTGACCGAAGTCTATCCCGGCCGCGTGCTGCACATCCGCTTTGGCGATCAGCCCTCCCCCTACAGCCGCTCGCGGTCCAGCGCCGTGGCCCGGCCCGCGTCCGCGCCCGCGGCCATCGCCGACGCCGATCAGGCGCTGCGCCAGACCATCGCCGCCCTCGGCCTGACGCCAAACCCCGGCGCAAGCCAGCGCGCCGAACCCTCGCCCCTGACCACTTTGGGGCAGATGCTCTTTTTCGATCCGATCCTCTCCGGCGACCACAACATCTCCTGCGCCACCTGTCACCATCCCGCCCTGGCCGGCGCGGATGGCCGTGTGCTGCCCATCGGCGCCGGCGGCCGCGGCCTTGGCCCCGAACGTGTGCACGGCGACAGTGTGCGCCTGGGGCCCGAAGCCAGCAGCGTGCGGCGGTTGGCCGGCCTCACCGATCCGGCCAGCGGCGCCACCATCGCCGCCAACCCCTTTGCCGGCCAATTTGTGCCCCGCAACTCCCCCACCATCCTCAACGCCGCGCTCTATCCCGGCCAATTCTGGGACAGCCGCGTGGAATTGGGCGCGGATGGCGCTGTGCACACCCTGGAACAGGAAGTCACCGCCTTACGCCTGACCGATCCCCTGGCCGCGCAGGCCCTCTTCCCCATCACCAGCGGCCACGAGATGGCCGGCGCCACCCTGGGCGACCTGCCGGCCATGGACATCCGCCGCGCTCTGGTGGCGCGGCTGCGCGGCCTGCCGGCCTATGTCGATCTCTTCACGGCCGCTTTCGGCGACGCGGAGATCACCCTGCCGCGGCTGGCCGAGGCCATCGCCGCGTTCGAGCGCCGCTTCATTTTCACCGATGCGCCCTGGGATCGCTATCTGGCCGGCGAGGACGCGGCGCTGAGCGCGCAGCAGAAGCGGGGCGCTCTCCTCTTCTTTGGCCAGATCGATCCGGCGGTGAACTGCGCCGCCTGCCACCGCGGCGATATTTTCAGCGATTTCCAGCACCACAACCTGCTGGCCCCGCAACTGGGGCCCAGCCCAGGGCATGATTACACCGGCCGCGAGGATTGGGGCCGGGGCCGCGTCACTTTCGATCTGCGCCACCGCTACCAATTCCGCACGCCCAGCCTGCGCAATGTGGAGATCACGCCCCCCTATTTTCACGACGGCGCTTTTCCCACCCTGGCCGCGGCCATCCGCCACCACAGCGATATCCGCGGCAGCGCGGCCAGCTACGATCCCACGGCCAACGCCATCCCCGCCGCGCATTTCAGCAGCCTGCGCCCCTTCCAGCCGGCCAAGCAACTGGCCACTGCCGCGCCGTTGCTGATCGAGGGCCTGCCCCTGCGCGAGGGAGAGATCGCCGACCTCGTGGCCTTCCTCACCGCCCTCACCGACTCCGCGGCCCGTGATCTCTCCCCCTTCCTGCCCGATTCTGTCCCCTCCGGCCTGCCGCTCGATCCCCTGCCCGACCCTGATTTGCTGGCCCGCTACCGCGCCTCCGCCCTGGATCTGGCCGCGGCCAGCCGTGATCTCACCCCCGCGCCCGCGGACGGGGAAGGCGAGATGGCCGAGGGCCTGACCTTTCGCGCTGTCGCGGCCGAGGTGGGGCTGGATTTTCAGCACGCCGCCTTCCGCACTGGCCTGTTCGAGGACCCCGCCGCGGCCATGGGCGGGGGCCTGTGCTGGCTCGATTTCGATAACGATGGCTGGCTCGACCTCTATTGGGTCAACGCCTACGCCGAGGAGGAGGCGGCCTATTGGCAGGCGCGCGGAGGCCTGCCGCGCAACGTTCTCTATCGCAACGTGGCCGGCCAGTTCCAGGATGTCAGCGCCGGATCAGGGGCGGATCTGGCCCTGCGCGGGCAGGGCTGCCTGGCCGCGGATTTCAACAATGATGGCTGGACGGACCTGTTTATCACTGCGGATGGCCCCAATGCCCTGCTGTGGAACCGGGGCGATGGCTCTTTCACCGAGGGCGCGGCCGCAGCAGGACTGGCCGCGCCGGAATGGAACAGCGCCGCCGCCGCCGCAGACCTCAACGGGGATGGCTGGCTGGATCTGTTTGTGGCCGCGTACATCGATCTGAACAAAAAAGTGCCCAAACCCGCGGGGCTGTTCCCGCAGGATTATTACGGGCTGCCCGACCGCCTGTATCTGGCCCAGCCTCCGCAGCAGCCGGGAGGGACGCCCGTCTACCGCGAGGTGGCCGCGGCGGCCGGCCTGGCGCGGGAGGAGCGCAGCCTGGGCGCTCTGTTCAGCGACCTGGATGGGGATGGCGACCTGGATCTCTACATCGCCAACGATGGCCACCCCAATCGTCTGTATGCCTACGAGCTTTGGCCGGGCGGGATCGCCGCGGATGCGGAGGGCCTCGGCTTCCGTTTTCATGATCTCACCGATGTGGCGGATGTGGGGGATACGGGCAGTGGCATGGGCGTGGCCGGGGGCGACTGGGACGGCGACGGCCAGATCGATCTGCTGATCACCAATTGGGAGCGGGAGTTGAACGCGCTCTATCGCAATCAGAGCCAGGAGGCGGGGCATCTGGCCTTCGAGTACAGCACCTTCCGCATCGGCCTGATGGGCCTGGGCAACAATCAGACCGGCTGGGGCGTGCAGTTTGCCGATCTGGATCTTGACAGCGATCTGGACATGCTGATCGTCAATGGCCGCGTGCCGATCACGAATCTGGCCACCGATGCCCAGGGGGTGCGGTTCTATCGCAACCGCACCTGGAACGCGGCGGGCGGGCTGGGCCGGCCCGGCCAGTTCCTCGATCTCACCCGGCAGGTGGGGTTGGAGGAGGTGGGGCCGTTGCTGGCCCGCGGCAGCGCGCTGGCCGATTTCGACAATGACGGCGATCTGGACCTGGCTGTGAACGTCATCGGCGGCCCGGCGGCGCTGCTGCGCAACGAGGTGACAGGGGGCAACTGGCTGCTGGTGGCCCTGGACGCGGCGCGGCCCGGCCTGCGCGGCGAGTTGCTCCTGCCCGATGGCCGCACCCTGGTGCGCGAGCTGTACGCGGGCAGCAGCTATCTGGCCACGGAGGAGGCGCGGCTGCACTTTGGCCTGGGGCCTTTCACTGCCGCCACCCGTCTCACCTTGCGCTGGCCCGATGGCCGCCGCCAGGTGATCGAGGGCGTGGCGGCCAACCAGATCCTGCGCGTATCGCCGCCGTGAGCTGCGCGGGGCGGCCGCCGAATGAGAACCGCCGAATGAATTCGGCGGCTGATACGAACAAACCCGTTGAAACGGGTTGTCGATGGCGTTATCATGCCATAACAACCTGCTTTAGCAGGTTTCTGATATCAGACCGTGAATTCATTCACGGGGCGGCTCACCCCTCCTCCCACGCCTCATCCTCCAACAACACCGGCCGGCCTGTGCGCCGATCCTCCTCCTCGCCCACCACGCCCGCCTCGTACAACTGTTCCATCAGCCGGGCGGCGCGGGGATAGCCGATGTTCAGCAGCCGCTGCAAGCCAGAGGCGCTGATGTATTGCCGGCCCCGCAATTGCTCGATCGCTTGCAACAGCATGTCCTCTTTCGTCGCCTCCTCCACCAGCAACTGGCTCCACGGGTAGCGGGGCTGGGTGGGGTCGGGCGCCGGGCCGGGGTGGTGCTCCTGCCACCACTGCACCAGGGCGAAGATCTCGGAATCGCTGACAAAACAGCCTTGCACGCGGCGCAGTTTGGCGCTGTCCGCGGTCATCAGCAGGCCGTCGCCCCGGCCCAATAGCTTGTCCGCGCCGGGCGTGTCCAGGATCACGCGCGAATCGATCTGACTGGTGACGGCAAAAGCCAGCCGCGCCGGAAAATTGGCCTTGATCAGCCCGGTGACCACATCCACCGAAGGGCGCTGCGTGGCAATGATCAGGTGGATGCCGGTGGCGCGGGCCATCTGCGCCAGCCGCACCAGTTTGACCTCGATCGTCTCCGCCGCGGTCACCATCAGATCGGCCAATTCATCGATGATCATGACGATGTAGGGCAGGCGGTCGCCCGGCCTGGCCCCGGCGTTGTAGCTGTCGATGTCGCGGGCACCGGCCTCGCTGAAGCGGCGATAGCGCTCGTCCATCTCGATCAGCAGCCAGGTGAGCGCGCCCTCGGCGTGTTGGGCGTCGGTCACCACCGGGGCCAGCAGGTGGGGGATGCCGTTGTAGCCGGGCAGCTCCACCCGCTTGGGATCCACCAGGATCAGGCGCAGCGTATCGGGCAGGGTGTTGAAGAGCAGGGCGCAGATGATGGCGTTCAGCGCCACCGATTTGCCGGAGCCGGTGGCCCCGGCGATGAGCAAGTGCGGCAGCCGGCGCAGATCGACGGCAATGGCCGCACCGCTGACATCCCGCCCCATCGGCAGGGCCAGAGGGCTGCCCACCTTGCGGAAAGCTTTATCTTGCAGCAGCCGCCGCAGGCTGACCAGGGTGGCGTCGGCGTTGGGCACCTCGATGCCGACGTAGGGCCGGCCCGGCACCGGCGCTTCGATCCGCACCGGGCTGGCAGCCAGGGCCAGGGCCAGATCGTCGCCCAAGGCCACGATCTTGTTGACGCGGATGCGCTGCAAGCGCCCGGCGCGCTCGACCGTGCCCGGCGCGATGCCAAATTGGGTCACGGTGGGGCCGATGTGGGTCTCGACCACCTCCACGGGGATGCCAAAGCTGGCCAGGGTGTCTTCGATGATGCGGGCCTGGATCTGGGCCTGCTCGCTGTTGGCCCCGCCGCTGTCTTCACCGTGCAGCAGGGTGAGGGGGGGCAGTTTGGACGAGCGCCGCGAGGCCGCGGGCGGGGCCGGTGGAGCGGTCGCCGCTGCCGGCTTGGGGGATGCAGGCTTGGCCGGCTTTTTTGGCCGCGGCGCCGGCGTGCGATCCCCTTTCATCGCTGCCGGCTTGGCCGAAGTTGGCGCGTCCTGCGGCTGTGGGGCGGCGGGAGCAGGCCGGGGCCGGCGGCGCGGCCGGAGCAGGGCGAGCGCGGGTCGCGGCAAGGCCGGCATCTGCCACGCCGGCCGCGGCAGCCGGCGCAGGGGCGTGTAGTTCAGCACCAGCAGCAGCCCGCCCAGCCCTACGATGACCACAACAACCCAGGCCAGCAGATCGCCCAGCCCGCGGCGGAGCGCCTCGGCCAAGGCCCAGCCGATCACCCCGCCCCCTTCGCCGGCCAGCGCTGCCCTGTCCGCGGCGGTTTGCAGCGGCAGGTGCGCGGCGGTGATCCCGGCGAGGAAGAGCAGTTGCAGCCCCAGCAGCGCCTCGCTGTACCACGCCTCCCCCAGATGCGCGTGCACCCACTGCCGCAGGGCCAGATACCCGCCGATCAGGGTCAGCAACAGGGCCAGGGGCAGCGCGCCCTGCCCCACCAGTTGCTGCACAAAGCGGTTGCCCCCCGCGGTCAGCAGCAGATCCACAACCAACAGCAGGCCCAGGGCCAGCACGATCAGGCCGAGGAAGTGATAGTGGCGGTCAGCCGGGCGGGGAGCAGGGGGACGAGGAGGCATGGGCAGGTTCAGGGGGCGCGGATCGGTTCCACCGGGGCGAGCGTTTCGGCCGGCGACGGGCCGTTGGCCGGGGTGTTGGCTTCCATGCTGGCCAGGGTGCGGGCCACCGCGCTGATCGCCACGCGTTGCTTGCGGTACAGATCCGATTCGCTCATGGCCAGGCGGGCCGCCACCTCGCGCACCCGCTTGCCCTGGATGAATTTGAGATCGAGCAGGTTGTACAGCAGCCATTCCGAGGTGGTCATCTGCCGCTGGCCGCCGGGGCGCTGCAATTCGATCGCGGCTTGCAACACGGCCCGCAGCGCCCGCGTGGGCGAATTGTCGTACTGCTGCAGGGCGTTGCGCACCACGCGCAGGTTCAGCAGGGGGCTGTCGGAGAGTTTAGGCCCGCCCCAGAAATGGCTGAGCGCGTCGCGCACCCATTCGGTGAATTCGGGCGTGGCGGCCAGGTTGTCCTCTTCCGACTCTGCCGGGCCGATCACGTAGGGCACGGCCCCGCGCAGGGCTTGCATCACCTCGATCTCCGGCAGGATCGGGCGCAGGGCCTCGAACACGTCCAGTTGCAGGCGGCGATCTTCCACCGCGATCTCGGCCCGGCGCAGCAGATGCTGGATGCCGGCGGCGATGGCCTCGTCGCGGGCGGTGAGATCGAACCGGGGGCTGCGCAGGGCGACGATGCCCAGCAGTTGATCGGTGTAGCGGTTGGTGAGGCTGCGCACGTGGTAGCCATCCACGCGGTGAAAGTCGGCGTCGGTGTTTTCGGCGGTGAGCATGCGCTGCACTTCGGGCAGAGAGAGGGCGGCGCGGGCGTTGGCTTCGTTGCCCACCACCGCCTCCAGCCGCACGGCATCCTCGCCGGGCAGGGCCACAAAGCCTTCGGTGACCTCGAAGGCGTCGCACAGGGCCACGAGCACATTCTCCAGGAACTGGCTGAGGTCGCTGCTGGTGAGCAGGCGGGTTTCCAGCGTGCGCAGCCATTGCACCTCGTCCGCCTCTTTGCGATAGAGCAGGCGGTCGATCCAGGGCTGGAAGATGAAGAGCGCGATCTGGGCCAGGACGATGGCAGCAACGACGAACAGGGTGAGGGCGGTGTCTGGGGGCAGGCCCAGGATGACCTCCACCTTGGGCACCGTCAGCAGGATGACGATGACCAGCACGGCCACCGCCGGCCCGCGCAGCAGAAAGTAGACGAGCTGGCGCTTGATCACACGGTCGGGGGAGAGGACGCCGAAATAGGCGACGCTGTAGGCCATGACCGTCATCATCACGCCCACGGCTGTGGTGATGATGCTGGCGAGGGTGAAGAAAATGCTGGGCGGAGAGGCGCCGGCGCTGGGCAGGAGGATGAGATAGGGGAAGACGCCCAAACCGGGCGCGGCAAAAGTCCACAGCAGGTAGTTCAGCCGCCGGCGAGAGACGTGCGTGCGGGCGTGCAGGCGAGCGCGCAGCAGGTTCAGCCCGCCCCACAGGGTGGCGAAGATGAAATAGAGGGTGAAGAGGGGGAAGAGGCTGCCCGGCTGCAAGTGGGAGATGTGCACCGCGCCGATCGGGGCCTGCACCAGCACATCGCTGGCCACAGCCAGATAGGCGAAGAGGCCGCTGAGCGCGTAGGCGCCGGTGGTCAGCCAGCGCCAGCGGGGCGAATCAGGTTGCAGCCAGGTGGCCAGCAGCACCGCCCGCGTGAAATGGAGGTAGCCCGCGGGCACCAAAGCGATGCCCAGCCACTGAAAGCGCAGCCATTCCTCCTGCCAGCCCGCCCGCGGCAGCACCACATCCCCAGAATAAACGATGATCACGCCCAGCAGCAGGGCGGCGAAGGCCCGGCCCACCCGGCTGTGCAGGTTGAAGGTGAGGATGTAGGCGAAGAGGGAGAAACTGAGGATGAGGATGGCTGAGGAGAGCACCAGGGTGCCAAACTCCAGCAGCTCCAACCAGGTGGGAAAGTCGTCGGGAAACATACAGGTGTGGGATCGGGCAGGCGATAGAGGGGCATCGGCTCCCGGCAGGGGAACGCCCGGCAGAAAAACGCCGGATCAACGGATAGAGCGGGCGAGATCGAGGATGATCTCCTGATCGCTGTAGAAGCGCTCGTGGAAACCGCCGAACGCGAAGCCGTGCGCCAGATAGAACTGGATGGCGGGGTGATTCTTGGTGGACACACGCACGCGCAGGCTGCGCAATTGGTGGTCGCTGCCCCATTGCAGGGCCTGCTGCAACAGCGCCCCTCCCGCGCCGCGGCGGCGGTGCAGCGGCGCCACCACATGCCGCAGGATCAGGCCGCTGCGCACTGCCGGCTCGGGCCGCATGTGCAGGAAGCCGAGGACGGCGTGGCTTTCGCGCGCCGCCAGCATACACTCCCCCGCCTGCCAGCTGCGCAAGAGATCATCGTTGGCCGCATCTGCGGTCACGGTCATGGGCCGGGGCAGGTGCACCAGGTGGAAGTGCGTCTCGATATCCGTCTCCTCCACGCGCAGTTGCATCTGCCAGACGTGCTGCGTGGTGTAGGAGGGGTCGAGTTGCGCGCACTCGTTGAGATCGTGCAAGGTGGGGCGGCGGATGTGGAACACGGCAATCGGAATGGGGGGCGTGAGGCAGAGGGCTGTTCGGGGCGGATCAGATGCTGGCATAGCGCGACAGGGCCACATCGATGGGCACGCCGCGGCTGAGGGTGTAGGTGGGGATGTCGTTGGCCCACAATTCGGCCAACAGGGGCGCGTGCGGCAGCGGCAAAGGCGTTGCCATCGACGCCATGCCAAAGCTGTCGGCGGCGATGAGGATGGCGGTGCTCCGCACCCCGCGGCGGCGCAGTTCGCGCAGCGCCGCCACCCAGCCCCTGTCGGTGGAGGGGGTGATGGCGATGACCGTGCTGTTCCGGCCCAGATGGCTGCCCTCGCTGGTGAGGACGCGGTCGAAAGGCAGGTGGCCTTGCGGCTCCACCACGGCCAGCAGATCCAGGATCTTGTGCAACTGCCGCTCCCCCCGGTCCGGCTGGATGATCTCGCGGTGAAGGGTGTGCGCCACCAGCCCCACCGCCCGCCGCTCGTTGATGTAGCGCCGCGCCAGCGAAGCCGCGGCAGTCACCGCGTACTCGATGGTGGCCGGGATCACCTGCATCTCTGTGGTCAGATCACGCCAGAGCAGGGCGGGGCGATCCTCTTGTTCTGGCGGGGCCCAGGGCAGGGCCAGATGGTAGGCGGGGTGCAGGTCGAGCATGATCAGCACATCGCTGGTGGGATCCAGCTCGAATTCTTTCACGATCAGCCGGCCGGTGCGGGCGGTGGAGGGCCAGTGGATGCGGTTGAAGCTGTCGCCGGGCGCATAATCGCGCACGGTGGCCACATTGGTGGTGAGATAGTGCGTGCGGTGGCGGGTGGCTTCGCCGCCGGGGATCGGCCCCTCCGGCAGTTGGAAGCCGTGGATATCCACCGTGGCCGGATAGACGAGGATGCTGTTCGTCTGCGGCAGGGTGCGGGAAAGCTCGAAGATGCCCAGGGGATCGCCGCTGCGCACCGTCAGGGGGCCGAGGGTGTAGCGCCCGCGACGGTAGCAGAGGGTGCGGATCATCCAATTGCGGCGCTTGCGTCCCCCCAAGGAGCTGATCACGCGTGAGGGGTGGTGCCCCGGCAGGGTGGAGTGATCCCGGATCTCCAGCCACAGTTTGGGCAGCCGGCTGCGATTGATCACCTCGAACTGTTCTTCGGCCAGCTTGCCCACCTGGCTGCGGCGGGCGCGGGTGAAGCGGGCCATGGCGATCCAGTTGATATTCAGCCAGGCCCACAGCCAGGAGCCGGCCAGCACCAGGGTGATCAGGTAAAAGGTGTTGTAAAGGATGTCGCGGCCGGTGTTCAAGGCCGCGATCAGGCTGGCCAGCCAGATGAGAAAAGCAACCCAGGTAGAGCGACGCAATCGAAAAACGCCTGTTTCAGTGGAAAATTAGATATTAGATATTGGATATTGGCTATTAGCTATTGGCTATTAGCTATTGGCTATTGATTATCGACTATCCAATACCCAATATCTAATATCGACTATCTCTTTTGCCCGCCGGGCACGGCAACCGCGTTCAGCGCCTCGCGCACCAGGGTGTCGGGATCGACATTCTTGATGCGGGCCGAGGGACTGATGATCAGGCGGTGGGCCAGGGTGGGGACGGCGAGGGCCTTGACATCATCGGGGATGACATAATCACGGCCCTGCGCGGCGGCAGCGGCGCGGGCCGTCTTGAACAGGGCCAATGACCCGCGCGGGCTGGCGCCCAGATAGACATCCGCATGCTCGCGGGTGGCGGTGGTGAGGGAGATGATGTAATGTTTGATCTGGTCGTCGATGTAGATCTCGCGCACCGCGCTTTGGGCCGCGGCCAGCTCTTCGGCAGACACCGCCTGCCCCAGATCCTGGATCGGATGGTGGCTGATCTGCGAATTGAGCATCTCCAGCTCATCCCGGCGCTGCGGGTAGCCCAGGCGGATGCGCATGATGAAGCGATCGACCTGGGCTTCGGGCAGGGGGAAGGTGCCCTCGTATTCGATCGGGTTCTGCGTGGCCAGCACCAGGAAAGGCCGGGCCAGGGCGTGGGTGACGCCATCGACCGTGACCTGCCGCTCTTCCATCGCCTCTAGCAGCGCGGCCTGGGTTTTGGGCGTGGCCCGGTTGATCTCGTCGGCCAGCACGATCTGGGCGAAGATGGGGCCGGGCCGGAACTGGAATTCCTGGGTCTTCTGATTGTAGACGGAAACGCCGGTGACATCGCTGGGCAGCATGTCGGGCGTGAATTGGATGCGGCTGAAGCTGCAACCGATGGAGCGGGCGATGGCGCGGGCGAGCATGGTCTTGCCCAGCCCCGGCACATCTTCGATCAGCAGATGGCCCTCGCAAAGCAGGGCCAGGATGGTTTGGTGAATGGCTTCGCGCTTGCCTTTGATCACCTGTTCCACATTGACGGTGATCCGTTCGACCAGTTCTTGTACGATGAGGGGCGCAGGCATAGAGACTCCGATGGCAGGGTGGGATGGGGGGCTGCGGCGACGCCGGCGCCGAAAACAGCCTGGTCGCGGGCAGCGTCAAGGATTGTACCACAACTAGTTGCGCAGGAAACACAGCATGACGTACCATGGGTTTCAGTGTTCAGTGTTCAGTGTTCAGTGTTCAGTATTCAGTATTCAGTGTGACGCCAGGCGTCAAGGAGCCGCTCTCATGCAAACCACCCGTCGTTATCGTTGGACTGTTGTCGCTGTCTTCTTTGCCTTCATGCTGCTGCACCAGTCGGACAAGCTGCTGATCGGGCCGTTGACCACGCCGATCATGGAGACGTTCGGCATCGACGAGGCGCAAATGGGCCTCGTTTTCAGCGGGGCGCTGTTGGTGGGCGCGATTATGTACCCGCTGTGGGGCTATCTCTACGATCGCTTTGCCCGCGCCAAGCTGCTGGCCCTGGCCTCCTTCATCTGGGGATCCACCACCTGGCTCAGCGCCATCGCCCCCACCTACGGCAGCTTCGTCGCCACCCGCGCCGCCACCGGCATCGACGATTCCAGCTATCCCGGCCTCTTCAGCCTCGTCTCCGACTATTTCGGGCCGGAGATGCGGGGCAAGGTCTACGGCCTGCTGCAACTGACGCAGCCGCTGGGCTATCTCATCGGCATGGTGGTGGCGCTGCTGTTGGGCGCGTCGTTGGGCTGGCGCAATGTCTTCTACATCACCGGCGCCCTCGGCATCCTCCTGGCCTTCCTCATCTTTTTTCTGGTGAAAGAGGCCCCGCGTGGGCAGGCGGAGCCGGAACTGGCCGATCTGCAGGCGATGGGCGTCTACAAGTTTCAGTGGGCGCATCTGGGCGATTTGTTGCGCAAGCGCAGCATCTGGTTTTTGATCGCGCAGGGGTTCGTGGGCGTGTTCCCCTGGCAGGTGATCACCTTCTGGATCTTCCGCTATTTGCAGACCGAGCGCGGCTACAGCGATGATCAGGTGCTGATGACCATGGCCCCGGCGGTGCTGGTGCTGGCCGCGGGCTATTTCGTGGGCGGGGCCGCGGGCGACGCTCTCTTCAAGCGCACCCCGCGCGGGCGCATGCTGGTGGCCATGTGCGCGGTGCTGCTCGGCGCCATCCTCCTCACCTTTGCTTTGCGCACCCCCGTGGCCGAGACCGGGCGATTCATGATCCTGCTGATCGTCACCGCCCTGTTCATCCCCTTCGCCGCGCCCAACGTCATCTCCACCGTCTACGACATCACCCTGCCGGAGGTGCGCAGCACGGCCCTGGGCGTGCAATACTTTTTCGAGAGCGGCGGCTCCTTCCTGGCCCCGCTGCTGGCCGGGATGATCGCTGTGCGCGCCAGCCTGGGCGACGCCATCCTCTGGATCTGTGTCAGCGCCTGGGTGTTGGGGGCGATTTTCCTGGCCTTCACCGCCTATCTCGTGCCCCACGACATCGCCGCCCTGCGCCGGCAGATGGCGGAACGGGCCGATCTCGAACGCCGCCGCCAGGGCGCGGCTGCCTGACGCCGTATGCCCAGCGCCTTTATCACCGGCATCAACGGCTTTTTGGGCCAGACGCTGGCCCGCGTCCTGCTGGCCGACGGCTGGCAAGTGGGCGGTCTTATGCGTGCGAACGCCCATAGGGGCGCGCTTGGCAATATGTCGGGGCTGCGCATCAGCTACGGCGATCTGCTTGATTCCTCCGCCTACGCGGATAGCCTGGCCAGCTACGACGTCTTCTTTCACGTCGCCGCCATGTACACACACGACCCCATCAGCATTCCCCACATGCGCGACGTCAATGGCCCCGGGGCGGCATTAGCGCTGCGTACGGCGCTGGCCGCCGGTGTGCCGCGCCTCGTTCACTCCAGCACCATCGGCGTCATTTTGCAGCCGCAGGATGGCACGCTGGCCACCGAAGCCGCGGTGGGCGCGCCGCCTGGCGCTTCGGCCTACGTGCAGAGCAAATGGGCCGGGGATCAGGCCGCTGCCGCTCTCGCCGTCGAGGGGGCATCCGTCGTCATTGTGCATCCTGTGGCCATGCTCGGTCCCGGCGACTGGCGATCGAACAGCGGCGCACTGGTGAAAGCGGCGCTGCGCGGCGATGTTAGCCGCTATCTGGCTGGCGGCATCAACTGGTGTCCGGTCGAAGACGTGGCCCGCGGCATGGTGCTGGCAGCGCAACGCGGTCAGCCGGGCCGGCGCTACATTCTTGGCCATCGTCACGGCAATCTGGACGCGGTCGCTTTTCTCGACCTGATCGCCAATGCCGCCGGCTATGGCCGCTGGCGGCGCTGGTGGAAACAACGCCGAGCGCGCAAGCCCGTCGCCGGCAGTCGCCCCACCCGCCTCACCTGCGACCCCAGCCGGGCCATCGCCGAACTGGGCATGCCGCAGAACGATCTCCTGGCCGCGGCCCGCGCCGAAATCGCCTGGTACCGGCAGAAAAACATGATTAATCTTTGATTTTTAATGTTTAATCTGTAATTCTTAACAACTGACGCTGCCCTGAATTCGCCTGCGCTGCCGCGCGGCTGCTATAATCGCCCCATCCTTGCCTGCCCGTGCAGGCCATCATCCTTGCCACCCCGCGGAGTTTTCACCCCGATGCCCCTCTCTTCCTCTTGCCTTCGCCGCGGCAGCGCCGCCCTGTGCCTGATCCTGACCCTGGCCGCGTTGCTGGCGCTGGCCGGCTGCGGCGCGTCGCCCGCGCCCACGCCCACCCCCACCAAGACGCCGATCTCTCTGGTCGTGGTCATCGACACCCCGGCCCCGGCGGCCACGCTCCCGCCCACCGACACCCCCATCCCGCCCACCGAGACGCCCGTCCCCCCCACCGAGACGCCCACGCTCACCACCGGCCCCACGCCCACCCCCACCGAAGAGCCCACGCCCACCCCCGACGCCAGTCTGATCGTTCCCGCCACCGATGCCAGCGTCTTCCCCTTCACCGGCCTGCGCCCGCAGGATCCGGCCCACCTGGCGCGGCGGCCCCTGGCCATCAAAGTCGCCAATCAGGCCAGCGTCAATCCCCAATCGGGCCTGAACATGGCCGATGTCGTGGTCGAGAGCCGCGTCGAATACAGCGAAACCCGCTACACCGTCATCTATCACAGCCAGAGCGCCGAGCGCGTCGGCTCCATCCGCAGCGCCCGCCTGATCGACCGCGACCTGCCCGTGATCTTCGACGCGGTGCTCTGCTTTTCCGGCGCGGTGCAGCCGGTGCGGGAGATGCTCTACAGCTCTGATCTCAGCGATCAGATCATCGAGCAGGCGCTGAATGGCCCCTCCTATTACCGCGATCCCAACATCAACGTGCCCGATAATCTCTTCGCCGACACCGCGGCCCTGTGGAACACCGTCGCTTACTACGATTACGACACACCGCCGCAGCCCACCGGCGCCTTTTTCTTCCGCCAGGCCCCGCCCGACGCGCCCGCGGCCAGCCGCGTCGACATCCCCTATCCCCGCTTCGCCGTGCGCTGGACGTATGACCCCGGCAGCGGGCGCTGGCTGCGGCAGATGGGCGGCAACCCTCACATCGACGCGGTCAGCGGCGAGCAACTCAGCGCCGCCAATGTTGTTGTCCTTGGCGTCAACCATGTCACCACCCTCATCCTCGAACACGGCAGCCAGATGGCCTATGACAATGCCGGCAACTGCATCAATTGTTCGATCGAGATCCAGCTGTGGGGCGAAGGGCCGCTGAAGATTCTGCGCGATGGCAAGGTGGTCGATGGCAAATGGGTGCGGGCGGAACGTTTCGCCCCCTTCCGTTTCCTCGACGCCGGCGGCAACGATATCCCCCTCAAGCCCGGCAACAGCTGGTGGCAGGTCACGCCGTTGGGGATGGGTGTGAGTGTTCAGTAATCAGTAATCAGTAATCAGTAATCAGTGTTCAGTGTTCAGTAATCAGTATTCGGTAGTTGGATTGAGTTGTATAATCGAGTGCTGAACACATGATTCTTGATGCTAATAAACAATATCTAATACCAAATATCGATCACTGAACACTGAACACTGAACACTGAACACTGAACACTAAACACTGAACACTGAATACTGAACACTGAACACTGAAATGCCCGATATCGCGCTGGATCGCGAGGATTCCCGCCCGCTCTATCAGCAGATCAAACAGGCGCTGAGCGCGGCCATCGAGGCGGGCGACCTGCCCCCGCTCACCCGCCTGCCTGCCACCCGCGCCCTGGCCCGCGCACTCGGCGTCAACCGCGTCACCGTGGTCACCGCCTACGCCGAACTCGCGGCCGAAGGCTACATCAGTTCGCATGTGGGCCGGGGCACTTTCGTGTTGGATGCGGCCACACGCTGGCAGCAGGCCCCGCCCCCGCCCAGCCTGCGCCACCCCGGCGATTGGTCAGCGCACAATTTCAGCCGCGAGATGATGCGCCTGGCCCGGCGACCGGACATCCTCTCCTTTGCCCCCGGCATGCCGGCCACGGATCTGCTGCCCGCGGACGCCTATCGCCTGGCTCTGAACACGGTTCTGCGCCGGGACGGCCCCGAGGTGCTGCAATATGGGCCGCTGGAAGGCTACGCGCCCCTGGCCGCGGCCATTGCCGCGGATCTGGCCGCGGGCGGCATCCGCGCCCGGCCCGAACATCTGTTGATCACCAGCGGGGCCGAACAGGCGCTGGGCCTGGTGCTGCGTACCCTGCTCCACCCCGGCGATGCTGTGCTGGTCGAGCAACCCACCTATTTGCAGGTGCTGGATCTGCTGGCCGGGTCGGGCGCGGACGTCTATCCCATCCCCAGCGATGCGCAGGGGCTGGATGTGGCGGCGCTGCCCGCGGCCCTGGCCCGGCACCGCCCGCGGCTGCTCTATCTCACCCCCACTTATCAGAATCCCACCGGCGCGTGCATGCCCTTGGCCCGCCGCCAGGCCCTGCTGGAACTGGCCGCGGCGCATGATTTGCTGCTGCTGGAGGACGACGTTTACCATCATCTGTGGCTGGACGCGCCGCCGCCGCCTTCGTTGCGCAGCCTCGACCCTGGGGACAGGGTGATCTACGTGGACGGCTTTTCCAAGAATCTGTTGCCCGGCGCCCGCGTGGGCTATGTGCTGGCCCCAGCGCACTTGCGCCCGCGGCTGGCTGCCGTGCATCAGAGCCTGGACATTGCGGCCAGCGAGTTGAATCAGCGGGCGTTGGCCCTTTTCCTGGCCGAGGGGCGCTTGGGGCCGCATCTGGAGCGGTTGCGGGCGGCGCATCGCCAGCGACGCCAGGCCCTGGAGATGGCGTTGGCCCAGGCCATGCCCGCGGCGCGCTGGGTCACGCCGGGGGGCGGCCTTTTTTTGTGGTTGCAATTGCCTGCGCAAGGCCCCAGCGCCGCGGCCTTGTACGTGCACGCGTTGGAGCTTGGCGTCGCCTTTGCGCCGGGGCATCTCTTCTATTTACCGGGCCTGGGCAGCGCCGCGGGGCCGCGGCAGATGCGATTGAACTTCACCCTGCACCCGCCCGCGGCCATTGCCGATGGCGTCCGCCGCCTGGCCCGCGCCTGGGAGCGGGCGGGTGGGGGGTAGGGGGGAGTGGTCAGTGGTCAGTATTCAGTGGTCAGTATTCAGTGGTCAGTGGTCAGTGGTCGTGGCGGAATGATGTCATCAACAACCCGTTAAAATGTGTTTTTGAAGGCGTTATCGTGCCATAAAAACCTGCTTTAGCAGGTTTCTGGTGGCAGACCGTGAATTCATTCACGGGACAGCGAATTCATTCACGGGGCCGCGAATTCATTCACGGGGCAGCAGCCGCCGAATCCGCCGCCGAATCCACCGCCGAATCCGCCGCCGAATGAATTCGGCGTCTGATACGAGGAAACCCGTTAAAACGGGTTATCGATGGCGTTATCGTGCCATAACAACCTGCTTTAGCAGGTTTCTGGTGGCAGACCGTGAATTCATTCACGGGGCCGCGAATTCATTCACGGGGCAGCAGCCGCCTGACGTAGGGGCCGGGCCTGTAGGTCTGCGTCTGCAGTGCTTGCTGGATGGCCAGCAGGCGTTCGCCTGCCGACTGCTCGAAACGCGCCGCCGGCGGTTTGCCGCGTTTGCCCTTGCGGGCCTTGCGCCAGGCCAGCAGCAGGTTCTCCCAGTTGTAGACCTGGGCGTAGAGATGGCGATGGGGGGCAGACATCGTTGCTTGCTGGACGATAGACGAAGGACGATGGCATGTCGCTCTGGCGAAGAATCGCCTTCGTCTATCGTCTATCGTCCATCGAACAACAACAAGTGCGACGCACCTGCGAGGTGCGCGCACTTTGAAGAGCGGGCGGGTGGGGGGTAGGGGGCGTCGCCATCGCAAACCTGCTGTTGGCAGCCTGCCCCGCTTTTGCCCCCCCCTGCCCGAAAGACCGTTTGCCGCTGGCCGAATCGTGCTGTACAATCCCGCCAGCAAGTTGGATACCGATCGTATCGAGCCATCTGTCTGAATGAGTCGCAGGGCCGGACTGAGAACAACCTGATAGCTGCCCCCGCCCCTTGCTGTCACCCGACAGCACCCTACCACCTTTGGAGGACGCCATGAAGTATCGCCATTTTGTCCTGTTCGCGTTCATGCTGATCCTGTTGCTGGCCTGCACCGGCCAGCCGGCAGCGGCCCCAGAGGCGACCACGGCGCCGGCTGCGGCTACCGCCCCGCCCGTCGAACCGGCCCCGCCCGCCGGCCCCGTCACCCTGCGCATCGGCTGGGCCGGCAGCCCTGATAGCCTCAACCCCGGCCTGGGCGTGCTGACCGAAGCCTACACCATCTACGAACTGGTCTACGATTCGATGTACAGTCTCAACCTCGACGGCTCGCTCAGCCCGGAACTGGCCGACAAGATCGAAACCTCGGACGACGGCAAAGTGTGGACCTTCCACATCCGCGACGGCGTCAGCTTCCACGATGGCGCGCCTCTGACCGCTGAAGACGTCGCCTTCTCCTACAACTTCTACCAGGCCAACACCGATTTTCCCTTCCTCAACACCTACACCGGCTATTTCGAGACGGTGGAAGCCACCGCAGGCAACAACGTCGTCATCACCCTCACCGAGGCCATCCCCAACCTCGATAGCCAGCTCTACTTCCTCTACATCCTGCCCCAGCACATCTGGGAAGCGGTGGAGACGCCGGGCGAATTTGAAAACACGGCCATGATCGGCAGCGGGCCGTTCCAGCTGACCGAGTACAAGCAGAGCGAGTTCGTCCACCTGAGCGCTAACAAGGCGCATTTCGGTATGCCGCCGAAGATCGATGAAGTCGTTTTCCAGACCTTCGAGAACAAAGACGCCCTGGTGCAAGCCATCAAAACCGGGCAAGTGGACATGATCACCGAGATGCCCAACACGGCGGTGGCCTCGCTCCGCAACGATCCGAACGTGGAAGTCGTCAGCGGCGCGCCGCTGGCCCCATCGGTCGCCGACATCATCTTCAACCTGACCACGCCCGAAATCTGCCCCCTGGAGGATGGCGTTTGCTCCGGCCATCCGGCGCTGCGAGATATCAACGTGCGCCGCGCCCTGGCCCACGCCACCGACAAGCAGAAGATCATCGACGTGGTGCTGCTGGGGCTGGGCGAGCCGGGCCGGACGTTGATCCCCAGCGGCCTGGGGCACTGGTACAACGACACCCTGGAGGATTACGCCTACGACACCGCCGCCGCCAACAAGCTGCTGGACGACGCCGGCTATGCCGACAAAGATGGCGACGGCGTGCGCGAGCTGCCCGACGGCAGCCAGCCGTTGGTTTTCCGGATCAACTGGCCCAGCGACAGCACCGACGCCCCCCGCGAGGCCGAGCTGCTATCGGAGATGTGGGCGCAGATCGGCGTCAAGACCGAACTCCAGGCCCTCGACCCCGACGCCCTGACCTCGATCTGCTGCCCGGCCTTCGACTTCGACATCATCCTCTGGGGCTGGGGCTCCGACCCTGACCCCGGCTTCCTGCTCAGCGTCCACCTGACCGAGGAAATCCCCACCGGCACCAGCGAAAGCGGCTACTCCAACCCGGTCTTCGACGAGATGTTCGCCCAGCAAGCCACCGCCCTCGACCTCGACGCCCGCCGCCAGATCGTCTGGGACATGCAGAAGATCCTGCTCGACGACCTGCCCTACCTGGTTCCCTACTACGCCCTGGCCGTGCAAGCCTACCGCACCGACCGCTTCCGCGGCTGGATCACCGATCAGCCCAAAGTATCGTTGGAAGATATCTCATCGCTGGTCGTCGTCGAGCCGGTAAGATAGCTATTCGTTATTGGAGAGTGGAGATTGGCCCTTCTCCACTCTCCACTCTCCACTCTCCACTCTCCGATAACTGTGTCCCGCCGACGCCATCTCCTCCGAAAACTCCTCTGGGCGGCCTTCACCGTCCTGTTCGTCATCGTCCTCAATTTCTTCCTCTTCCGGGTGCTGCCGGGCGACCCGGCGCGGGCGGGGCTGCGCGACCCCCGGCTGACAAAGCAAGCGGTCGAGGCGATTCGCGTCCGCTACGGACTGGATAAACCGGTCATCAACTGCTTTCAATCGCTCAACCCGCTCAAGCTGGGCGATTGCAGGGTCAATCCGTTGCAGACGCAGTTCTTCATCTACGTGGGCAACCTGCTGCGGGGCGAGTTGGGCATCAGTTACCACGCCAACCGCCCCGTAGCCGACCTCTTGCTCGAACGGCTGGGCAACACCGTACTGCTGATCGGGGCCGGCCAGATCCTGGCCATCCTCATCGGCATTGCCTTGGGCACGGTGGCGGCCTGGCGGGCGCGCACTGCCATCGACTATTCGGCGCTGCTGGCGAGCTTGCTGTTTTGGAGCTTGCCCACTTTCTGGCTGGGGATCATCCTGCTGTTCTGGGGGAGCAACCAGTTGGGCCTGCCCATCGGCGGGAAATCGACGCCCGGCGCACAGTTCGCCAGCCTGAGCGCGCAGCTGGGTGATCTCCTGCGCCACATGATCCTGCCCACCCTCACCTTCACCATCGTCTTCGTGGGCGAATACATGCTGATCATGCGCAGCAGCCTGCTCGATGTGCTCTCGCAGGACTACATCCTCACCGCCCGCGCCAAGGGCCTGAGCAAGGTGCAGGTGCTCAAAGACCACGCGCTCAAGAACGCCATGCTGCCCATCGTCACCATCATCGCCCTCAATCTGGGCTTCACCGTGGCCGGCTCGGTGCAGATCGAGACGGTGTTCTCCTGGCCGGGCCTGGGCGAGGCGATCTACGCGGCCGTGGGCCGCCGCGATTATCCGGTGCTGCAGGGCGCGTTCCTGATTCTGGCCGTCAGTGTGGTTTTGGCCAACCTCGTTGCCGATCTCCTGTATTCCTATCTCGACCCGCGTGTCGAGTCCAACTGACCGCCCGTGGCCGCAGCCTCCATCCTCCGATCCTTTGATTTTCTGCGCAGCCTCAGCCGCAACCGCATGGGGATGGTGGGACTGATCCTGCTGGCGGCGGTGGCGCTGATGGCCCTGTTTGCCCCGATCGTGGCCCCCTACGACCCCTACGCGCCGGTCAAAGTCACCATCGACGACATCTACGCCCCGCCCGGCCCCCAGCACTGGCTGGGAACCGACGACGCCGGCAAAGATGTATTGGCCAATTTCATCTATGGCTCGCGCGTCTCGCTGACGGTGGGCTTCTTCGCCGCCTTCATCTCCATCGCCATCGGCGGGCTGATCGGCGTGGTGGCCGGATTCTACGGCGGGCGCACCGAAAACATCCTCATGCGCTTCACCGACATCATGCTCGTCATCCCCGACCTGCCCCTGATCGTCGTCATCGTCGCCCTCACCAAACCCTCGCTGGCCAACATCATCCTCGTCATCGGCATCCTCGGCTGGACGAGCACCGCCCGCATCGTCCGCTCGCAGACATTGTCGGTCAAACAGCGCAAATTCGTGGTGCGGGCGCGGGCCGTGGGCGCCGGCAACCCGCACATCATCCGCCGCCACATCCTGCCGCTGGTGACGCCGCTGCTGGTGGTCAACGCCGTGCTGGTGATCTCGCTGGCGGTGCTGAACGAGAGCGCGCTCAGCTTCCTCGGCCTCTCCGACCCCACCCGCATCAGTTGGGGCCAGATGCTGAATTACGCCTTCACCCGCGGGGCGATGAGCGCCGGGGCCTGGTGGGCGCTGATCCCGCCCGGCTTCGGCATCGTCTGGGTGGTGCTGGCGCTGACGCTGCTGGGCCAGGGCCTCGAGCGCGTGCTCAACCCCCGGCTCGACACCCATCACCTCATGCCCGAAAAGCATATGGCCGCGCCGGCCGCGGCGAGAACGCGCTGGCGCCCAGAGTTGGCGCAGGCGCCGGTGATTTTGGAAGTGGCAGACTTGAGCATCGACTATGTCACCGACAAAAACCCGCCGATGCGGGCGGTGGAGGGAGTCAGTTTGCAGTTGCGGCAGGGCGAATTGTTGGGGCTGGTGGGCGAAAGCGGCTGCGGCAAATCCACCCTGGTGCTGGGGCTGCTGCGGCTTTTGCCCGCGACGGGCCGCATCTCGGCGGGCCAGATCTGGTTCGAGGCCCAGAATCTGGTAGAGTTGGATGACCGGGCCTTGGACGAGGTGCGCTGGGACGAGATCGCCATCATTTTTCAGGGGGCGATGAACGCGCTCAACCCGGTGCGCACGGTGGGCGACCAGATCGCCGAGGCCATCCGCCGCCACAGCCCCGATTTGTCCGGCCCGGCCGTCGCCGCCCGTGTCGAAGAATTGTTGGCGTTGGTCGGGATCACGCCCGACCGCCAGACGGCCTATCCCCACCAATATTCGGGCGGGATGCGGCAGCGGGCGATGATCGCCATGGCCCTGGCCTGCGACCCCAAGATCATCATCGCCGACGAGCCGACCACGGCCCTGGATGTGATGATCCAGGCCCAGATCCTCGATCTTCTGGCCGATCTGCGCCAGAAGTTCGGTCTCTCGATCATCTTCATCACCCACGACCTGGGCGTGGTGGCCGAGCTGTGCGACACGGTGTGGGTGATGTATGGCGGCGTCGTAGCCGAATACGCGCCGGTGGACGCCATCTACAACCATCCGCAGCACCCCTACACGCAGGAATTGCTCAAGGCCTTCCCCGACCCCACCCGCCCCGGCCAGAAGCTGGTCTCGATCCCCGGCTCGCCGCCCCGGCTGGACGCCCTGCCCCCCGGCTGCCGGTTTGCGCCCCGCTGCCCGGTCGCCTTCGACCGCTGCCACGTCGAAGCCCCGGCCCTGCACCACGCGGGCGAGGGGCAGGTGGCGAGATGCCATTTGCTGGCAGAGATGCCAGCTTTTTAGACCCGACTCCCTCCAGTTTATCTGCGCGGGGCGAATGCATGGGATCGGATTGACCACAGATTGCAGACCAGACCAGATCAGACTATACTATGGACATCCCATCGAAAGGATGTAAATCGCAATGGTCATCACCAATATCTCCGAAGCCAAGGCCAGTCTGTCTAGGCTGATCGAAAAGGTCATGCAGGGCGAGGAGGTCATCATCGGCAAGGCCGGCAAACCTGTAGCCCGGCTGGTACCGTATGATGCGAGTCCCAGCCCGCGGCAACTGGGCGTCGGGGCCTGGAAAGGCAGAATCTGGGTAGCTGATGATTTCGACGATCTGCCCGAGGATGTTTTGGCGCTGTTCACTGGCGGGGTGGATGATGAACCTGCTTCTTGACACCCATGTGCTGTTGTGGGCATTGGACGATAGCCCATTGCTCTCGCCGGAGGCTCGCGCCGCCATGACGAACGGCGCCAATATCGTCTTTGTGAGCGCAGCAACGGCCTGGGAGATTTCGATCAAGAAAGCCTTGGGCACGTTGCGCGCTCCGACCGATGACTATCTGGATGAGTTGAGACGCCATCGCTTCACCCCCCTGAACATCACCACCGAGCATGCTCTAGCCGTCGAAACCCTGCCGCTGCATCATGCCGACCCCTTCGACCGGATGTTGGTGGCGCAAGCGATGGTCGAGCGACTGACGCTTGTCACACACGATGCCAGGATGAAAGCCTATTCGGCGCCGGTCATCCTGACCTGAGCGCTCCCCAACAGCATGGCCATGCAATCCCCACCCCAACTTTCGGTCACAGATTTACATAAACATTTCCATCTGGGCCACACGGGCCTCTTTGGCGGGGAAGCGCGCGTGGTGCGGGCGGTGGATGGCGTCAGCTTCGACCTGGCGCAGGGTGAGATCCTGGCCTTGGTGGGCGAGAGCGGCTGCGGCAAATCCACCCTGGCCCTCGCGCTCATGCACCTGGAGCAGCCGACCGGCGGCCGCATCGAGTTCGAAGGCCGGGAGATCACCCACGTCGGCGGCGCCGAGCGCAAGGCGCTGAGCCGGCGCATGCAGATGATGTTTCAGGATCCCTACGAGTCGCTGAACCCCACCCAGACCATCGGCGAGATCGTGGCCGAGCCGCTGGCCGTGCACAAGCTGGCCCCAGATCGGGCGGAGCGCCAGCGCCGGGTGCAGCAGGCGTTGGAGGATGCGGGCCTGCGCCCGGCGCAGAATTTCATCCACCGCTACCCGCACGAACTTTCCGGCGGGCAGCGGCAGCGCGTGGTCATTGCCGGGGCGCTGGTGCTGGAGCCGACCCTGCTGCTGGCCGATGAGCCGGTGTCGATGCTGGATGTGAGCATCCGGGCCGAAGTGCTGAACCTGCTGGCCGAGCTACGTCAGACGCGCGGCATTTCGGTGCTGTTCATCACGCACGATTTGGGCACGGTCTCCTATTTCGCCGACCGCGTGGCGGTGATGTATTTGGGCCGCATCGTCGAGATCGGGCCGACGCCGGCGGTGTTGCTGAACCCGCAGCATCCCTACACCAAAGCTTTGCTCTCGGTGGTGCCTGTGCCCAATCCCCGCTTGCGCCGCCAGCGCCTCATCCTGCAGGGCGAGACGCCCAATCCCATTGCCATCCCCGCCGGTTGCCGCTTCCACCCGCGCTGCCCGGCGGCGATGCCGGCCTGCCGGGAGAGCGATCCCGCTTTTGTGGCGGTATCCGAGGGGCATCAGGCCGCTTGCCTGCTGCTTGGTTGACGCGGCGTTTGCAAAATCTACCCGGATAGCAATGCCGTTGGCCTGCCCGGCCTGGCGCGGGTGAAACAAAGCAAAGCGTCTGCAGGAGCTTGCTCCCGCAGACGCTTTGTGTAGAACGGGGAATCACAGCCATCGCTGCCGGGCGATTGAGTCTGCCAGCGCCCGGCGCCTGAGTGGCTTAGGTTTACTCGGTTTCTGCCATCGCCTCTTCAGCCTTGGCGTTCAGCGCTTCCAGCAGGCCGGGGATGTCGCCGGGTGCGCCCTGGAGGATGGCGTTGAAGGTGTCGCCCACATCGCGGCGAACGGTGGTCCACGAGGCCCAGGCCGGCTCGGCCTTGCCAGAGCCAAGGAAGGTCAGGCCCAGGGACCAGATCGGATTCTCGGCGCCGTAGGCTTCGATCAGCGGCAGGGTGTCGCTGCGGGTGGGATAGTAGGCGCTGCCCTCGATCCACCTGGCCTGCACCTCGGGCGAGGTCAGGTACTTCATGAAGAGCCAGGTGGCCATCATGCGCTCGGGGTTGGTGTTGGCCATGGCCACGTACTGGCCGAACAGGTCGACCGACTGCCCGCCCTCCTTGCCGGGGAAGGGAATGATCGTCCACCCGTCCTGGATTGCGTCCGGGGCTTCGAAGGCGGCGATCTGGTAGGGCAGGCCGGCGGTGGAGCTCATGGTGAAGAGCGCCCGACGGGTGGCGAATTCAGGGTTGGGATAGGATTCGGTGGCGAAGGCGCAGCCGCTGTCCCAGAGGTCTTTCATGAGCGCGGCCGCGTCCACTACGGTTGGGTCGGTGAAGTCGTAGCCATCGCCGGCGGCGTTGAGCATGTTGCCGCCGTTGGCGAAGACGAAGGACGCCACGTTGGAGGCGCCGGCGTAGAGCACCAGGCCGCCCATGCCGTCGTTGTCAGGGTTATCGTCGCTGGCGTTGGCTTCGGCGGCGGCGCAGGCCTGGGCCTTGAACTCCTCGTAGGTCGCCGGCGGGTTCTCGAAGCCCATCTCCTGGGCCCAGCCGGCGTTGTAGAAGAGCACGTTGGCCGACTGGCTGATGGGGAAGGCGAAGAGGGTGCCATCGGCGGCCCGGCCGCCATCCAGCGAGCCCTGGAAGAAGGCGGCCTGCTCTTCGGCGCTCAGGCCAAAGGTCGGATCGTTGACGTAGGGGATCAGATCGACCAGTGCGTCCACCGCGTACCAGTTGGCCATGGCGTTGGTATAGCCGGTGACGAGATCGGGAAGGTCGCCCGACTGGACGGCCGCGTTGAAGGCATCTTCCAGGTTGTTGTATTTGCCCTGGTCCAGCGCCTCCACGGTGATGCCCCACTCGTTGCTGGCGTTGAACTCATCGGTGATAGCCTGCAAGGCTTCGCTGGGGCCGCCGGTGCCCCAGACGTGCCAGAAGACCACGGTCTGGCCGGTGGGATCAACGCCCGGCGCGGGGGCTTCGGCAGCGGGGGGTTCGGTGGCCACGGCGGGCGGTGGTTCGGTGGCTACGGCGGGCGGCGGTTCGGTGGCCGCGGCGGGGGGCTCTGGCTGCGCGGGGGCCGGCGTCGCGGCGGGGCTACAGGCGCTCAGCAGCATGGCTATGATCACAGCCAGCAACAGCAGGGTTCTCAGATTTTTGTGGGACATTGTTGCTTCTATTCCTTATATTCTGGGTGAGGATGGGTTGGTAGACAGCGGTTTGTTTGAAGCTTACACCTCCTTGTCTAAAGGGTCATCCCTTCAAACCACTACGGGAAATGCTCTCGGTGAACTGCTTCTGGGTAAAGAAGTATAGTACCAGAATGGGAATGATGACAATGAAAGCGCCTGCCATCATCAGGTTGATCATCTGGCCCGCCTCGTCGATGAAGCTGTACAGGCCGACCGAGACCGGCCGCCAGTCGGGCGAGTTGGTCACCAGCAGCGGCCAGGCCAGGGCGTTCCAGGCGCCGATGAAGGAGAGAACGACGATCACCATGAACGGCGCCTTGGAAAGGGGCAGGACCACGCTCCACAGAAAGCGCAGATGCCCCGCGCCGTCGATCTGCGCCGAATCGAACAGCTCATCCGGTATCTGCGTGAAGAACTGGCGCAGCAGGAAGATCGAGAAGATGCTGCCCATGAACGGGACGGTCAGCGCAGGCCAGTTGTTGATCCACTTGATGGGGCCGATGCGCCCCAGCCAGGTGACGGTCAGGAAGTTGGGGATGATGGTCACCATGGCGGGAATCATCAGGGTGCTCAGCAGCAGGGCGAAGATCAGGTCTCGGCCAGGGAATTGGATGCGGGCAAAGGCATAGGCGGCCAGGACGCTGAAGAGCAGCTCGCCGGCCAGGGTGATGACTGTGATGCGTACGCTGTTCCAGATGTAGAGCGAGAATCGGGCCTCCTGCCAGGCGTTGGCGTAGTTCTCGAAGTGCAGGGCAGTGGGGAGCAGCCGCGTGCCCTGGGCCTCGCCCAACGACATCAGCGAGGTGGAGATCATCCAAAAGAAGGGAAACATGGCGATGAGGGCGCCCAGGATCAACACCAGATAGATCAGGACATGACGCGTCGGCAGCCTGCCGATGGAGCGGCCGAACTGGAAACGATTGGAGGATGCTTTGCTAGCCATAGAATACGCGCGCTCCCTGGATTTTGTTGTTGACTAAAGTTAGCGCCAGGATGATGGCGAACAGGATGAAGGCCATGGCCGAGGCATAGCCGTAGCGCAGCTTCTCGAAGAACTCGGTGAAGATGACAACGCTGAAGGTGTCGGTGGTGCCCAGCGCGGCGTCGAGGCGCATGACCCAGATGTGATTGAAGGCTTTGAAGGTGCCGATCACCGAGATCAGGGTCAGAAAATAGGTGGTGGGCGAGAGCAGGGGGAAGGTGATGTGGCGAAAGACCTGCCAACGGCTGGCGCCATCCACCTCTGCGGCATCGCCCAGATCTTTGGGGATGTTGCCCAGCCCGGCCAGGTAGATGACCGTGTTGTAGCCGACGAAGACCCAGATGGAGAAGGTCATGATCACGGCCAGCGCCAGGCTGGGCCCGGCCGCCCAATCGGGCCAGTTCTCCAGGCCCAGCTTGAGCGCCATCACCTGGAAGACGCCCTTGGGTTCCCACAGCCATTGCAGCGGCTCCAGCCCCAGCGCTTTCATGGCCGCGTTGACCGGCGCCTGCTGCCGGTTGGAGAAAAGCTGGCGGAAGACCGCCGCGCTGGCCACCACCGGCGTCACGTAGGGCATGAAGAACATCACGCGGAACATTTGCGAGCCGCGCAGGTTCTGGAAAAGGAGCACGGCCAGGAAGATGGAGATGCCCAGTTGGAAGGGAATGGTGCCCAGCGCGTAGAACAGCGTGGCCCGCAAGCCCACCCACAGGTCAGGATCGCCGGCCGCCACGACTACCGGCAGCTCGCCGATCATGATCCAGCCGCCGACGATGAAAAGCGTCGCCGCGCCCAGCCGCAGGAAGAACAGGGGGGTGCTGGGCTGATCTTCGGCCCGCCGCCACAGTTTCCAGCCGATGAAGAGCAGGATCAAGCCGGAGGCAATACTGATGAACTGCGCCAGGAAGCCGGGATCTTCCCCGCTCTGCACTGCGAGATCGTAGGCAGCCATCATCTCGCCGTACACGTAGCCCAGCAGGATCGCGGCCACGCCGATCAGAAACCAGTTGACG
>JAANMV010000202.1_pt1 | contig 74007 bp, 74 predicted proteins | sample 7279661 | NCBI WGS metagenome assembly JAANMV01 (sample SAMN14094540, study PRJNA606508) | bioreactor metagenome | isolation source: A lab-scale SPAN reactor treating ammonium-rich wastewater day 121 | place: Ireland: Galway | collected 2017-05-16 | reverse complement strand
GAAAGAAAATGCCGAATCGATATTGAAAAATGGGATAGATACTAAGCTCAATAAAAAGGGCTTTGCGGAAGCACCCGATTCTTTCTACGTTGCACCCACAGTCCAAGAAGCATCAATGTACGGCGACGCAATCTTACGAGTCGAACCTACGCAGAAAGTAAAAACGTTAAGCGTATCAAGCGAGGAATGGGCCAAGACAATCGGTAAATCAAAAAGCGCACAAGAATCGAAACTCGCACGCGACGAGCTTCGTAAACGAGGATATGATGCGGTTCATTACGGCGATGAAGTCGAAATTTTGAATCCTGAAAAATTCAAAGTCACCGGCCCACGCAATCTCACCTCAAATGCGGAAGAAGCAATCGAAGCCATAAACTCCAAAGGTCATCCGGTGATAAAAGCAGGAAAGAAAACAGCACCGCCAAAACCAAGAGCGGACGAGCTTAAACCTCCGCCTCCAACTTCTCCTCGCACACCAACCGAAGTGCCATTATCCGGGGTGCCGGATTCCCCAAAGGGGAGCGCATTGGAAGTCATTGACGGCATGGTCGGAAAAACAAGCACGCCAAAAAATTTACTTGAGTGGATAAAGGGCGCACCGAAAAAATTCACAGAAGCATTCAGCGATCGCTTTGCGCCAATCAAACGGTTTGAAGAAATGGTGAGCGACATGGCCGGGAAGCCGATCGACATTAATTCTAGCGCATACACCGCGGCGCGAATGTACGCGGGGCGCATGGGGACGGTCGAGTCATTCTTAAACGATCTTCAGAAAGTCATTTCGCCATTAAGAAAAGAACGTGCTGACTTTACGCGCTTTGTTTTGTCGCGTCGGGCTCTTGAACGAGCCGAGCGTGGATTTGCCAATCCTGCCGGAGTCACGGCCGATACAGCAAAGCAAGCTATGGACGAACTGAAAACAAAAGTTGGTCCCGGCATATTCAAGCAATTTGAAGCGGCAGAACAAGCGATACAGAAATGGGCTGACGAAGCGATACTCCGGCCGGCTGCAGAATCGGGACTCATATCGAAGCAGGCATACAATTCGATCGTAGCAAAAAATAAACACTGGATTCCGTTCCAAGTTCTCGATTATTTGCCGGACTCCGCATTCATAGACAGTATGCCGAAAGGCGGTGAGATCTTCTCGGTAAGCAAGCAGGGTATCGTTAAAGGCCTTGAAGGTACGGAAAAAATAATCCGCGACCCATTTGAAGCAATCATCGACAAACTATCAAACGCGGTAAACCTTGCCAAGCGCAACGACGTGGCCCGCAAGCTCATCAACATCCGCGAGGTGTTGCCTGAAGCCAAAGAACTTATTCAGCCTCTGGCTAAAGATGCACGCGTGCCAAAAGGTTGGGGTTCCATCAGCGTATTCGTGGACGGAAAGAACACGAAATGGGTCGTGCCCGAAGAACTCTCCTGGGCAATGCATCAGATGAACGAAGTCGAAGCTGGCATGCTGGGAAACTTTGTGAAGTTTACCTCCGGCGCATTTAGGAAAGGAGCGACCACACTATATATACCGTTCTCTCTTTCCAACGCGGTACGCGATGCTCAGATGGCAGTCATGACTTCAAAGTACGGGTTCAACCCGGCCGACTGGGTCAGTGGCTTCGCTCAAGGTCTCAAGGGGGCATTTGGCTGGGATTCAAAACTCCTTGAAGAATTCAGTCGAAATGGCGGAGGCTTTGGCGGCTTCATCCAAGGAGCGCGGGAAATCAGTGGCGTGAAGAAACAACTCTTTGAACCAACATGGTGGAAACGAACCAAAGCAGTCGTTAATCCATTCAACCTTATAAGCAATTTTGCTGAAGCTATAGAGCTTGCCCCGCGACTAGGCGTATATAAACGCGCGCTGAAGGGCGGATCGACCAGCTTCGAGGCTGCATTTGAGGCCCGCAATGCGACGATCGACTTCGCCAAAGCTGGTCAGGAAATGCGAATCATTAATATGTGGGTGCCCTTCGTGAATGCGCGATGGCAGGCACTGCTAAACACAGCCCGCGTGTTTAAAGAAAGCCCGGTCAAAGCTTCGGCAAAAGCGGGTGCATTAATTGTCGCACCAGGCGTGACGACATATTTCTGGAACTCACTGAACTTTCCAGACCTCTATGAAGACGTGCCTCGCTGGATCAAAGACACCTATTTTCCAATCATTGTCGGCGAAGAAAAAGATGAGCAAGGCAATCGTGTGCCGAAGATGGTACTGATTCCAAAAGGCGACGTCGGGCAGATTTTCTACAACCCGATCGAGTACGCCCTCGACTATGTACGCAAGGGCGAGCCGAGTAACTTCAGCAAGCTCGCACTGGAATGGATGAGCCAACTAGCCCCGATCCCATTCACGCGTGACGGCGAACTATCCGTGACTCAATTCCTTTCCGGAGCAATGCCTCCGATTCTACGCACACCAATCGAGCTTGCTACCAACCAATCGTTCTTTACTGGGGGTCCGATTGTTCCGAGACGACTCGAACAAGTTTCGCCAACCGAGCAGTACGACGAAAAAACACCGCAAGCGGCGGTGGTCGTAGGTCGAGCGCTAGGTGTCTCGCCAATGAAGATGGTCTATGGACTTGGTGGTTTGCTCGGAGGCTTTGGCCGCGAAGCCATAGACCCCGCAAAAATTCTGCAAAGCACCGCCAGCCGATTTTACCGATCCGCCGGAGGCGAGAAGAGGAACCAAGCATGGAATCTAAAAGACGAAGCAGTAGTCGGATACAACACCGCGCGTGAGCAGGCTAAACGGGCGATTGAAGAGAATGACATAAAAACTGCGACAGCAATCATTGAAAACTGGAACGCATCAGCTGAGAAAATATTGCCGGACATCTTGCCTTATCTCGCACAAGACGATCCGCAGGAAGCGCAAAAAATAAGTTCGTCGGTGACTTTCCAGCCGCAAGACATCGCTCGGCTACAAAGGTCGGTCTACGAGGAACTAGCTGGGAAAGCGGAACGGAAAGGAATGACACCTCAGCTTAATCCAAAACTGACGAAAGACAGTCTCCGCTCAATTCGCACAGGCAAAGAAGACCCGCTCGCAACGATCGGACAGATGTTCCCGGCTGAGGAACTTCAGCAGACAGACCTGAAGCAGATGAGGCAAGGATTACGGCAATGAAGACTTCGGCTCAATCTGCTGCCGCATTTCCCGGAGCTTGTCTGACTGAACGGCGTCTCGCACCATTGGGTCGAAATTCAACCATAGATAAAGCCCGATGCTGAGACTCACCACCGCAAGCACCGCGACTAGCGCAAATAATCTTTTTTGAGCTGTAGACATAGACCCTTGTGTTGTAGCTTACATTCGGCTCAAAAAGCAAATCCGTTATGGAACACCCTAATTACCAAAACCAGATGCAGGACAAGAGGCTCGATAGCCTTGAAAAGCATGTGTCTGACATCAAGAATAACCACCTGCCCCACATCGATCAGAAACTGACGCGGGTAGGAACAGACGTCGATTGGCTCAAGCGGTTCTTCTGGATCGTGGCAACAGCCTCAATAGGGGGTCTGATCGCTGGTCTGCTTAACTTAATAATCAGCATTAACAAATAAGACTATGAACATCATTCAAAAGAAGTCGCCAAACTTTTGGGCCGGGCGCAAAGGATACCGGCCCGAAGGCGTGGTCATTCACATTATGGATGGCACGCTTGTTGGCACCGATTCGTGGTTCGCAAACCCGGCTTCTCAGGTGAGCGCACACTACGGAGTCGGACGAACTGGCGAAGTCCACCAGTATGTAAAAGAAGAAGATACCGCCTGGCATGCGGGCCGGGTAGATGCACCGGCCTGGAAACTCATAAAGCAGAACATCAATCCCAACCTTTATACGGTCGGTATCGAGTACGAAGGAAAGGCGGATGATGTTTGGACTGATGCCATGAAGCGGTCCAGCGCAGAACTGGTTCGTGAGATTTGCCAACGATGGCAGATACCGATTGACCGCAATCACATTGTCGGCCACTTCGAAATATTTTCGAAGAAACCGAATTGCCCGGCGCGCGACAAAAAAATAATTGACGAGATCGTCGCGCTGGCCGGTGGTCAGCAAACACCACATCCTTCGCAGGTCGAAGAAGGAGTGAGAAAAATTGAAGAAGGACTCGCACAAATAAAAAATTCCTTAAAATAAAATATGGAAATTCTTAAATCCGCGAGCAAAGTTGTATTCGTCCTGATGGCCCTGGCAACGATCGGCGCGCTCTTCTTGGGCAAAATCTCAGGCGATCAATTCTTGCTCCTCGCTGGAATGGCTTTCTCGTTCTACTTTTCCAATAAAGGAGATACGACTCAGCCGTTCGCAGGAAAATAAAATCGAAAGTTTATCAAAAGCCCGGCGTCGCACCGGGCTTTTGTATTTTATTTGTCAGACGAAATAAAAATATAAGGAAAAGATAAAGGTTGAAGCGATCAAAAATCTGGACTTGTCTGACAACGACTTATAAAATTCACTTACTATGGCATTCGTGTTTGACTTCCTTGGCGCGAAGGAATATCTTTCCGTTTGGCATAGCGGGAGACTGGTGTCGACTGGTCTGTCGTCAAACACATTAACTAAAAATACCTATCTCATTGTTCCCGATAGGGATCAATCGACCGCAAGGTCGAGGATGCGACACAATGGGGTTCGACAGAAAGCCGCATAAGAGCTAAAATGGCTCTGCATGGTTTATGTGCCGGGGATACCCGGATAACACTGAAGCATGCGCGCCTTGCAAGGCGCTTCGCGTCCCGATCGCTGACTTCGGTCTGCGGACGGAAACGGCACGAACCCACCATGAGTCGCATCCTGGTGGGTTTCGTGTATATGCTAACTAAAGACGCAATAAATCAATTCTCGAACTGGAGACAGTTCAAGGTTAAAAAAACAACAGTACGCGGCTACGACCGCGAGTTGAGAAACTTCTGCCTGTTTCTCCGCAACCCCGACATTGAGCACATCACCTTGAGCAACGTGATGGAATACTTGAACGGCATGGCAGAGCTCGGATGGGATAGAAACAGCTTCGTCGGCAAGTGCATGGCACTCCGAAAATTCTTCGAATTCTACCGGTTGCAGGGTTACAAGGTGATCGACGAAGAACTCATCCCGATCCCGGACAAAGAACCAAAACTACCTCGCGTAGCGAGCGATGAACAGTATAAGCAGCTTGTCGCGGCAATTCCGCAATACACCAACGACCCACGACACATTAGAAATCTAGCGATTCTCGGCCTCCTTTGGGACACAGGAGCACGAAACGGAGAAGTATGCTCTCTTAACGTGGATGACCTAGACCTGAACGAAAAGAGAGCGATAATCCGAACAGAGAAAGCAAAGTCCCGCCGACCATTCCGAGAGATCTTCTGGACAGACGATACCAACGACTATTTGGTGCGTTGGCTTAAGAAGCGAGATCACCTTACGAAAGTCATGAAGTTCGAAGAACCGGGAGCACTCTTCGTATCGGTGACCAGCGTGAAATGCGGCGACAGGTTCTCGATTAAGGGTGTGGGCGAAATGTTGCGACGATATTGCAACAGAGCAAAAATGCCGTACATGAACGCCCACAGCTTCCGGCACCACCGCGGACATCACATTATCAAGAGCGGTGGATCGACTGCAGACGTCATGAACATTCTGGGCCACGCTTCGGTGCAAAGCACGACCATCTACACGATGATGCACGGTAAAGAGCTGGAACAGCGCGCACGTCTCTTCCTTACGGAAAGTAAAAACGACTTCGCCGGAGAAAGGGAACGCGACCCAGGATTCGATGATGCATTGCAAGGACTGGTCACATTCCTCAGGAACGAAAACCAGGGCAAAGAAGCCATTACGGTCGATGAATTTCAGCGACAGGCCGAGCACTTCTCAAAGCACGGGCTCTACATGCAACGAACTCGATCCAAGACTAAAGTGCCTTATCCACAGTACGTAACTTGACAGAAGTTGACAGGGGAATATAATAGTAGTGAAAGGATTCACAACTATGCCTCTATCAACATTCAAACAAAAACAAGTTCAGGAAATGAAAGACAAAGCGGTGCGCCTGTATCAGCAGGGGCTGGACACGCGCACCGTTGCCAAGATGCTCAAGGAATTACATGGCTTCAAACGAAGCCATACTTGGGTATGGGAGGCCGTAAAAGACCACGACAGTTTATCCACTTCCAAGAAGTTGACAAAAACTGACAGACGAGTAAAATGACAGTAGGATCATTGAAAAGCGAATACGCCTACTCGTCTACGAGGGGGAAAGCACAACAGGCAACAAGGCCGGTTGCGACTCCTCGCAGACGAGCAGTCGAGAATCAAAGCACGGGTGGCTTCCCCAGCACCGAAACCCCTGTGGCACTTTTTACACTAGAAGAAATATAAGAAGTGCCACGGGAAATAACATGATCAAACCCGGAAAATATCGCCACTATAAAGGCAAAGAGTACGAAGCTATCGGCATCGCGAAGCACAGCGATACGCTTGAAGAAATGGTGATTTATCGAGCATTATACGGTAATTTCGATCTCTGGGCGCGACCGGCAAAGATGTTTCTGGAAGAAGTAGAAGTTGACGGAAAGAAAATGCCGCGATTTCAGTATTTGGGCGATCCGCGTGGCAATTAGCATTAGAAGTGCCATGGGTCGTGATAATCATGAGATGCTACATTACATCATCATTTGGAGATAGTAAGGAAGAAATTGAAAAACTGTGCTCAATTGTTAAATCGGCAGGATTTGAAGATTTCAGCTTCATCCGGGATGTCGAGAACTATCAAAAAGTTTTCGATAACCCAGAAGATCTGATGAAAAGATCTGAAGATGAAATTAAAAAATCGGATGTCTTGCTGATTGATATGACGAATAAACCAACCGGCAGAGCTATTGAAGCCGGTATGGCCTATTCTCTAGGCAAAAAAATTATTGCAATCATGAAAAGTAGGACGCTGATGAAGGACACAACGAAAGGAATAGCTGATGTGGTGATCGAGTATGATGAAATTCAAGACATTTCAAATGGTCTCAAGGAAATCCTGCGGAAATGGCGCTAAGTCGAAGAAGGATCACGGGGTATAGGAAAGAATAAGACCAATCCTTTGAGAGGATTGGTCTTAGTTTTTCAGGAGGGCGTCTACGAGGAGTAGGTCGCGATCGCTGTGAGTTGCGTGAACGCCCCCCACTCATACGCCGCGGAATTCTGGAGCCATGAGACCGTTGCATTCGGCTGCTGTTTTAGAAAGTCATTGACACGCGTTTCCAGTTCGCGGACGGCTTTTTCTTGGGGGTCTTTGACGTTTTCGGATTTGGTGATCGAATTATGCAGTTGGGCAAAGAATATTTTTGTGCTTGAATGCATTATTCAGCTCCTTTCTGTTTTCACGTGCTTATCATAGCGAGGTATTGATGTCCAGACGGCTGTTGCAGACTCGTCTGCTATACTTTATCTCATGAAGGCGAAAAGTATTCGAATGGCAAAAGCATCTGAATTCCGCAGTTTTATTTTCGGCATAGAGGACAGCCTCGTGTCGACCGTCGGGCTCTTGTCCGGCATTGCCATCGCCGCCGTGCCAAAGGCGACGATTATTTTGTCAGGCATTGTTCTCATTTTTGTCGAGGCATTTTCCATGGGAGCGGGAAGTTTTTTGTCCGAATCCTCTGTGGAAGATTTAACGCGCCAGCGCGTATCCACGGCTTCCACTGTCCGCGTGGGTGTCGTGATGTTCCTTTCCTATTTTTTTGCCGGTTTTATTCCGCTGTCACCATACATTTTCCTGGATGCCGCCGCGGCTTTCCCGACATCCATCCTCGTTTCCCTTACTGCATTGTTCGTTCTTGGAATTTGGAGTGGCTCGTTTACGAAAATATCCCTGCTAAAGAGCGGTATGCGCATGCTGGTTATCGGCGGTTTCGCTATCGGCATTGGCGTGATGGCCGGGACGATTGTTCATGGTTTGACGGGATAGCCCCGTGTCGTCAACAAAATCAAAAACCCCCGATTGGCAGGGGGTTTTGATACGCCGCGGCGCAGGACACGGACACGAGAGACGGGTCCGATCCCGAGCCAGGGCGTAGCCCCGTTTCTCATCGAAACGGGGCGAATGGGGGAGTTAGCGGGCTTTGCGCGCGGCAATGCGCACAATGGCGATAGCTTTCGGGAGGCCGGTATCCGCGCAAAGAATCTTGACGAGCTTTACGCGGTCCATGCCGCTTCGCAGGAACGATGTCGCCAGCTCAATGAACGGATCGTCGGGGCGGACATGCGTGTTTTTGATCTGCATCTCCAGACGGGCCGCTTGGATGGGGACGACGGGGTTCATATTTCCTCCTAGATGGGAAGCCGCCGGAGTTCCTTCTCTGCGTCTTGGTAAGAAACGCCGAGGAGAAGCTTCAGTTTCCAGTTGTCGAGTTCGGCCACTTTGTTAGTGACCGGAATGTGGACGCGCTTACCCGTTGATTTGGGTTCGCTCCACATAACGAGCTCGTCATCCTCCCATCGGACGGTGTAGAGGAGGCCGAGAGGATGGAGATGGTCTTTAGTGACGGGCACGATGGCTTCGGCCCGATTGGTATGCCGAATGAGCAAAAAGCCCACCGGGGAATTGCTCCATGAGACGTCGCGTCGTGAACATTCGACGTAGCGGTCAAGGAGTTTTTGTGTTTCTTCTCGCGTCATCCGAGTTCCTTTCGGTCGGAAGGTGTAACCTCTCAGGAATTCCGTTATGGTACGGAGTTCCGGTTGAGGCCCCGATGTCTCTTGCAGACATCGGGGGCAGCAGGAAGGTGCTTCTAGAGGTCTTCCCGGAACGGGTTTCCTTGCAGGGACATGTTCGTGCGGACCTCGTCGCCCAGCAGGATGCCATGCATGCGGAGGTTGGCGAGAACGCGCGTGAGGTTCAGGTGTCCTGGCCAGGGAAGCCGCAGACGCCTGTAGAGCTCGTGCCAGGGGAGGAGCTTGAAGAACTCTTCTTCGCCCACGGAGTGGTCATCTGTCAGCACGACGTGGTCATCCGGGATCTGCATTGCCCACCATTTGTCGAATGGCGCAATGCGCGTACGGCTGCTGAGAACGTAGGTGGAATAACGGCGGACGGCGAATTCCAGGATTCCCGTGGAGTAAATGTGCGTTTTTCCGTTCACGGCTTTCACCATCCCCACGCAGACCGCCTGTTCCCGCGGGGGCGGGGAGGTCGTCGTGAGTTCCGCGACACGCAAAACGGCGATTGTTTTTCTTTTTGCCAAGGCAGGCTCCTTTGGTTGGTGTTCCGTGCCTCACCTGAAACGCCAATGGTTCATCAGCGGCTCGGGTGAGTGGTCCCGACGGATCGGAACCACGAAGAAGCGAATAGAGATCATTGCGGAAGCGGAAGGTGGCGTTGAGCGATGATAGAGCCGATCTCTTCTGCAAGATTCCTCGCGAATGACACGTGGTGCTCGTAGAAGAGCCATGCAATCAAGTCTTCCGCATGCCTGAATTCCGCGAGCATGCCCTCGTAAATCGCCTTCGCGAATTCTTCCGGCGTCCATCCCTGCTGGTAGTCCATGAAGTACCATGCGGCGCCAAGCCTGAAGGCAAAATCGATCCAGGGACGGAGGATGATTTCGTGGATGCTCATACTCTCTTCGACATGCGCAAGGATGATGCGATCCTTCGGAAGGCATTCCGCCCACCAGGCATCCCAGCGATCCAGGCGAGATTTCGTGGTTACCACCCACACGTCGAGGTTTACGGAGAGCGCCAGCTCCAGCGTTCCTGTCGAGTAGACCGGCCGGTTGCCGTAGGGTCCTTCCGGGTACACGGGTCGCTGGCCGCGTGTTGACCACGTCAGATCGCAGATGTCGCCCACCGTGAGGGCGATGGTGTTATCCCTGTCGACCTTCGGGAGCGGAAAGGTTTTTGCGGATGACGCCGAAGCCTTCTGTATGGACTTGAAGAGGTTTGCGAGAACGTTGGCCGGCACGAGACCGGCGGCAATGGCCCGTCCTAACATGGAGATTCTCCTTCCTTTTTACGATCTATGAAGGATGAAGGGTATTTTTGCAGGCGGTCATTCGATCCGCCAGAGTTTGACCTTGTTGAAGGTGCGTGAGAAGAAGCCTCAAGTCATTCTCATGCGGCGCCGTTGGCAATCGGTCTTTCATTTCGGCAAGAAGATCGCGCGTTTCCTCGCAGTTATTCGCGAGATTGCTGAATTCCGGCAAGAGCGCGAGATCTTCCTGCAATGGCTCCAAGCTACGAATCGCCGCCAGATAGGCAGTTCGATCATTTGGGTGATGCATGAGAACGCTCGCGATGATTCGGTATGTTCCCGCCAGGGTTCGGGCCGGGCATCCCCATCGTATCTGGTCCTCGGGTGTCGGAATGCGTATTTCCGGCGCCGGGTAAGGCGCCGGCTTCGCCGCTGCGCATGCGGATACGGCGAAAGCAATCGCCATCACGGCCGCAATGTTCATGTTTCCTCCCTCAAACCGCCAAGGATTTGGAAGCTTGAGGGAGGCACTCTGTGGACGTTCGTTCACAGAGTGCAAGGAGATTATGAAACCTTTTTGTACCTCCGGGAGAGATATACCTGTGCGCGGAAGAAGCGCGCCTTCCGTGGGGGAGGAAGAACGCCGTTCGGCGTCCGCGCACGTCTTCGCGCCTCGATGACGCGTTTGATTTCTGCGGCCTCATCGGCGAGCTCGCGGTCCTTTCGCGCGGAACCGCCGTGCGCGTTGCAATAGCCTTCGCCGAGAGGAATCTCCCGGCTGCATGCTTTGCATGTCATGGGTGCGTTCTCCGGGCCACGCATGTTCCGAACGGTTCGGAAGAAGGAGGCCCCGAATCTCCACCCAAATCAGTTTTACGAATTCCGAATTATTCGAATGAAGCATGCTCAAGCCAGAGTCTTCATTCCTCACATTCGTTATTCGTATGTTTGATGGAGATTTGGAGCCCCGACCGCTGCGAGCAGGCGATGGTCGGGATCCTTCGTGTGTCAGTGTATGCGGCGACGTTTTTCGCCGCGGATGGCCGCGAGCGACAGGAGCTTCTGTTGTTCCGTGAACGGTAGCGAGTCGAATGCCCGCTTTTTGTCGTTGCGGACGTCCGTCACCGTGAGAACGGTGATCACGAGTCCGACAAATAGTATCAGGAAGAGCATGTCCATGCGTTCCTTCGAGAATGACGGCTGTGTCATTCCTCGCATGACTGACCAAATATATTTTCGTCATTCATGCGAGTCCCTGACCACTGCAATGCAATGGTCAGGGAGATGGGGTTAGAGGTTCTCGTACGGCATGGACGCCGTATTGCGTCCGGTGAGCAGACGCCATGCGCGCGCGATAATGGCATCGGCCGTGTGCGCAGACATGTTCCGAGTCCGCATGAGCCAGTCCTTTGCGCGGATGCGCGATCGATTGGCTTGAATGTGGTCGATCGTCAAGGCGATCGCCTCGTCCGTGACCGCATCGAAGTCCACGGAAGGAACATTCGCAACAGGCGCGGCATTCGTGATGATGGTGTACGGGCGCGGACGTTCGCCGATGACCGGGAACGCCTTTTCATACTCGTTCTGCCAAAAGGTTTTTGAGGACTCCTGGCGTTGCCGTTTTTGCTCGCGCTTGCGCGCGGTTTTGCCGGTCGAGCGAGGCTTGCCGGCGCGCCGGAAATCGCGAATCCGCTCATCGTCGGATTCGCTCGAGCGAGCTCTTAGATCCGGGGACCCGAGCTCGAGCGTACCATTGAGCACCATCTTGCCATTCTCTTCCTTCCTGTAGATCTCGATTCGGGCCATTTTTTCTTCCCGAAGCCCTCTCGTGGCATGCGACATGCATGCGACGGAGAGCTCCGAACCATCAGTACGAATTCCGAATTATTCGAATGACAAATATGCAATACGCGGTGTGAAAAATGCACTGCCGATATGTCGTATTCGAATAATTCGGAATTCGTAACACTGGTTCTGGTTTTGTCGAAGTTCGCTCCGACGGCGTCTGGCCGTGTTCAGCCGCGGTTCGCCTTGCATCAGCAGGTGAGAGGAGGAGGGGAGCCGGGATGCTCTAGGTAATTCTTGTTAAGACTTAGGTCCCGTCCCACGCCTCATCTCGCCTTCGGACACAAAAAATCCGGTCTTCTTCAGGTGAGAGAAGACCGGTCTTGTACACAAAACCGCTCCGTTGCGGCATTTTCGACCCGCCCATGCAAGGGCAGTGCCGCGGGGTCGTCTCTCTCCTTCTTGTTTTAGGATGTTTGAGGTACGACTCTCGATTTTTAAAACAAAATAAATATAGCATATAAACTACTCTTTGTCAAGAGTTGTTTACATGATTATATAGAATACAAAAAAACGGCTATGTTGAGCCGTTTTTTTGAAGATTTATCGCCCATCAGGGCAATCTTTCTAGTGCCTTTTTTGCAGCTTTTATGCCTTCATTCATATTTGTGGCTTCATCGCTGAAGCCTCGGACCGCAATCCAGATCATATACGGCATGTTCAGCACTCTCACGGTTCCGGACCAAAGGTAGGCGTCCTCGCCAAGCCCCTGAAGCGCTTCATATTGCTCGGGTTGCGTCATGTGCCCCGTCTTGAAACGGCTGAAATATTCGTCTAATGGCCATTCGTACAAACTGTTTCTCATATTCACGTCCTCATAAACCGAGATTTCCATGAGGCGCGATACGCCGCTCTCTTGCGACGTGACGTATCTGCAGTATTTTTTTGCCGGATCGCTTCCTTCTTCCGTATAGGCGGGAATCAGTTCGCCGCCGAGAATGACGCTCGCTTCATCGGCCGTTATGAGGTCGCAGGCTTCAACGGTATACACGGGCGTGTAATCGCCCGTATCGTTGACGACGTCCGCAGAGGATTCGGCTGACGGGGACGGCTCGGACAATGGTTCCCCGGGCGCAGACGGGGCTGGCGCGGTGGAACACCCTGCGCCGAGGATCAATACTGCGGCAGATGTGAACGGGAGGAGATATTTTTTCATATATTCGAGATCATACAGAATGGCGAATTATTTAAGACGTGAGACGGCGAGAGACGCCGCATCCAGGATGACTTTCCGATCCTTTGGCCCGGAGCTTTCTATATCGGCAAGGCCCTCGTCAAATCCTTGAACATGTATATCGAGAACGGTATCGCCTTTGAGGACTTCGATGGAACGGAAGCTCCAGAATGCACTATCGCCCAGATTCGGTACGGTTTCGGCATCCGGGTGAAAGATTTTCTTCGTGTAGGCGAAATATTCTTTTGCATCGCTGTTGTATCCACTCTTCTGGATGTTATCGGATTCCAACACGATAATAATGAGTTCGCGGGACGGTCCTTTTGACTTGTCCGTGTAATACGAACAAGACGCGCCATCGGGATCGATCACGGAGCTTCTGATCGGCTTTACAAGCGGCCCGCCAAGAATGGATTCCGCATCGGCTTTCGTAATTAACGCGCAGGGATCTATAGTAAATTTTCCTTCGTCATCGAAGGGACCTGCGTCCTGGGATGCGGTGCCTTTCGTACCATTCGGTTGTTGCGTCGCGGGAGCTGGCGTTGTCGCGCAACCGGCGCCGAGAACTGCCGTTGAAAGAATAATGCTTCCGAACACGTTTCGTATGCGGGCATTCATACAATACGGAATATGAAGAATCGTGCCTTCATCATGCACTATTTTCTTCGAGGACGCCATGCCCCGGCCCCTTGCCAGATGCGCCGGCCCTGCGCTACACTCCTGCGGCATCTATGGCATATATCTACCGGAAGAAGTCTCAGCAGAAAGCTCCTGTTACGCGAAAAACTCTCCTCAAGCGCATTGTCTTGATTTTGGCGCTTTTTCTCCTGGCTGGTTCGGTATCGTATCCGGCGGGCGCAAACGCATTGATTGACGGTTGGAACAGAATCACAAGCCTCAGCATTCCGCATGTGGAGTATCCCTTCGTTCTCGGGCTGGACCTTCAGGGCGGTTCGCATTTGGAGTACGTTGCGGACCTGTCGAATGTGCCGTTGGACCAGCGCGGCGATGCCATGGACGGTGCGCGCGATGTCATCGAACGCCGCGTGAACCAAATGGGCGTGTCGGAACCGCTCGTACAGACGGCGAAGGCGGGCGATCAATGGCGTCTTACGGTTGAGCTTGCAGGTATTCGTGACGTGAATCAGGCCATCAACATGATCGGCGAAACGCCTATTCTGGAATTCCGGATTCAGAACGAGCAGGCGAATCGCGGACTGACGGAGGAGGAGCAGCAAATGCTTCTTGAGGCGAATAAGGCAAAACGGGAACTTGCGGAGGAGATTTTTAAGCGCGCGCAGGCGGGCGATTCTATTCAATCGCTTTCGGAAGAGTACTCGGACGATGAAACGATACGAGCTGCCGGAGGCGATCTCGGGTGGGTGCTTGATCAGCGCCAATACATAAAGCTCAAGGAGCTTGGACAGGATTTGAATCCAGGGGATGCATATCCGATGATGGTGGACGACGGTCAGAATTTTTACATTGCGCAGGTCGAAGAGAAAAAAGACGCGGGTCAGGAAATCCGCGCGTCGCATTTGCTTATTCAGTGGAAAGGGAGTGAACAGAGCGCCCAGAGCCGTACAAAAGAACTGGCGCTCGAGCTGATGGAGAAGATTAAATCAGAAGTAACGCCGGCGAATTTCGAGGAAAAAGTCATGGAGTATTCCGACGAGCCCGGCGCGGACAAGACCGCCGGCGATCTCGATTATTTCCGCCGCGGGGACATGGTTCCGCCCTTCGAGGATGCGGCATTTGCGTTAACAAAAGGCGCCGTATCAGACATCGTTGAAACGCAATTCGGATTCCATCTGATTAAAAAAACGGATGAGCGGAATGTAAGCGATCTGCGGGTGCGCGCCGTGGTGTTACGGCAAATGACTGCGGCGGATATCCTCAATACCGAACCTTGGGTTCGAACCGAGCTGACCGGCAAACAACTCAAACGCGCCGTGCTTGATTTTGACCCTCAAACGGGGGCGCCGATCGTTGTGTTGGACTTCGATTCGGAGGGAACGGCATTGTTCGCGAAGATGACGAAAGACAATATCGGAAAACCTATCGCCATTTACCTGGACGGATCGCCGATTTCTATTCCCACCGTCCAGACCGAAATTACCGGAGGACAAGCCGTGATCAGCGGCAGTTTTACCGTGAATGAGGCCAAGCTTCTTGCCCAGCGTTTGCAGGCTGGCGCGCTTCCTGTTCCTATCGAGCTGATTGCTCAGCAGACGGTGGGACCCACGCTCGGCTCCGAATCAATTGCATTGTCCCTAAAGGCGGGATTGATCGGATTTCTGCTCGTGCTTATCTTTATGATTCTGTTTTATCGCATTCCCGGCATTATCTCGGTGTTCGCGCTTGCCTTTTATGTCGCCGTCGTTCTTGCGATTTTCAAGATTATTCCGGTAACCATGACCCTGTCGGGCATTGCAGGATTCATTCTTTCTATCGGAATGGCCGTAGATGCGAACGTGCTTATTTTCGAGCGCTTAAAAGAGGAGTTCCGCACGGACAAACCGCTGCAGGTATCCGTTGACGAGGCCTTTAAGCGCGCTTGGTCGTCCATTCGCGACGGCAATGTTACGACGCTCTTGGTTTGCCTCGTGCTCTATACATTCACATCGTCGCTGGTGAAAGGATTCGCGCTCACGCTCGGCATCGGCATCCTCGTGTCCATGTTTACCGCTATCGTCGTAACACGCACCATTCTGAAGCTTTTTGTCTCAACGCCTCTCTCGCGGGCATTGCCATGGTTCTTCCTGCATCCGCGCAATAAAGCCTCGTAATATGGGAATCATCAAGCTCCGCGCCGTGTGGTATGCTTTGTCCGGACTGTTGTTCACGGGATCATTTTTTAGCCTTGCGGTATACGGTTTGAATTTCGGGATTGATTTTACGGGAGGCTCCCTGCTGGCGCTTCGTTTTGAGGAACGACCTGCGACGCTTGAAATCGAACGGATGCTCCAGCCTTACGATACCGGGAAGGTCATTATCCAGCCGGTAGGCGATACGGACGTGAATATCCGTTCCAAATCACTCAATGAGGAGACGCATCAGAACATCATCAGCGCGTTTCAGGACCAGTACCCGAATGTCACGGAATTGCGTTTCGATTCCATCGGGCCGTCCGTGGGAGCAGAATTACGTTCAAAATCTCTGTGGGCGCTCGCGATATCTTTCGGCCTGATTCTTGTCTATATCGCCTACGCGTACCGAAAGGTATCGGTTCCCGTGCAGAATTGGAAATACGGCGTTATTACGCTTATCACCGCGTTGCATGACGTTGTCATTCCGCTCGGCGTCTTTTCCTTGCTCGGGAAATTCGCCGGCGTGGAAGTGGGCACGCCGTTCGTGGTTGCCGTGCTCACCGTGCTCGGATATTCCATCAACGACACCATCGTGGTTTTCGATCGCATTCGCGAGAATCTTCACCGGTTGAGCGGACGCTTCGAAGAAATTGTCGGCGCTTCGCTCACACAGACTTATGTCCGTTCATTGAACACTTCGCTCACCACGCTGTTTGCCATTGTTGCTGTGTATCTCTTTGGAGGCGAAAGTCTGCGGAATTTTGCCCTGACATTCATTATCGGCGTCATTGCCGGTACGTATTCTTCCATTTTTATTTCATCGCCATTGCTCGTGACCTGGCAGAAGCTTTCAAGCAGAAACGGGAAGTAAGGAGTACGGTACGTAGGGCGTAGGGCGTGAGTCGTGAGGTATGCGGTTTGCGGGATGCAGTGGTGCGGTATGCGCCCCGTAACCCGAACCCCATAACCAGTAACCAATAACCCGTAACCTGTTTCCCTTAGCCCTTTTTCCTTTTTTGCCAACTGCTCATTCTCATCTCTCCCAGCTACCAACATTCTCTGTTTTTGTGATATTCTTTCACGCACATGGGTGAAGACATTCTCTTGTCTGATGTGCGGGTAGGCGGGGGCGGGTTTTTTGAATGGCTGGATCCCGGTCAATGGATTTCCGTCCTTGTAGGACTTGGAGACAACCCTTTGCAAGCGATGTGGTGGTTCATCGCCCATGGAGGGTGGGTTATCCTCGTTCTGATATTTTTATGGATGCTGAAATATTCCTGGCTGAATTACATTACAAGCAAGGCGGCAGCAAAAAAGGAATGGGTGCTTTTGGCCATAGACGTCCCGCGCGCAAGCGAACAAACATGCAAGGCGATCGACAATATGTTCGCTCATATGGCGGGCGGGCATTCGCCTCCGACGTTTTTGGAAAAGTGGACGGCCGGGCACGTACAGGACACGATTACGCTTGAGATTATTTCGATCGAGGGTCATTTACAGTATCTTATTCGGACGTCATCCAAACTCCGCGATCTTGTTGAAGCATCCATCTATGCGCAATACCCGGAGGCCGAGATTACGATGGTGGAAGACTATACCCGAATGGTGCCCGATCAGTACCCGAACGATCTGTATGACTGTTTCGGGACGGAGATGGTCCCGGTAAAAAGCGACGCGTATCCTCTAAAAACGTATCTCGATTTCGAAGATTCGCTGTCCGGTGAGTTCAAGGACCCTCTCGCGGTGCTTCTTGAGGCAATGTCCCGGCTCGGACCGGGGGAGCAGTGCTGGTATCAAATCGTGCTTACGCCGATCGATCAGAAAGCCTTTGTCGCCAAAGCGCAGAAGGAAATCATGAAGCTTACGGGCCAAAAGGCGCCGGTGAAAAAGAATCTTGTCGAAAAAGCGCTTGATTTGCCGATTCAGGCGATGAGTACGGTTGCGGACGTCGCCTTCGGCGGCGGGGACGCCGCTAGCGGAAAGAAGGTGGATAATCCCTTGCAAAGCCGCATGTGGAATCTGACGCCCGGAGAGCGGAAAGTTGTCGAAGCGATCGAAAAAAAGATGGGCCATATTCAGTATGAGGTGAAATTGCGTTTCCTGTATATCGCGAAGCACGAAGTATTCACAAAATCGAAAATTCTCCAGTCATTCGTGGGATCGATGAAGCAGTATAATTCGAACGATCTGCTGTCCATTAAGCCGGAAGGGAAATATATCGGGGTGAGTTCGGCAATCGTCCTGTTCAAAGAACGAAGGAATAATGACCGGAAAGGCAAGCTTGTCCGCGCATACCGGAATCGGTCGAACTGGGCGGGGGCGAGCCGATTCCATCTTGGGACGGATGAAATCGCCGCATTATGGCATCTTCCCGTCGTGATGCAGGTTAAAGCGCCGCAGCTCAAGAAAACAGAAGCGAAAAAAGCCGAACCGCCGATAAATATTCCCTTTGCCTAAGGATGTAGGGGGTGGTATACTCCGTTCAACACAAATACCCACGAAGATCCTTACCACGCGTCGATTGGTTATCAGTTGATGGTTGCTAATTCCGGGCTCTCTGGAACGAGCAGTCACGAAACTGGTAACCAACTTTTTTCCTGCCGAAACGCACTTTCGTTCCATCACAGCCCCTTCCCTCTACAAGCTACATGCCTGAACACGAGCGAGTCACCGACCCGAACGCCGTTACATTGTTCGCGGAAACGAATTTCCGGAATCAACGGCGTCGTTTTGGCATTAAGCTGGATGACCGGCGGCGACACATGTACATCATCGGGAAAACGGGCATGGGAAAAACGACCATGCTGGAAAATATGGTGCTGTCCGACGTGTATGCGGGTCACGGGCTGGCTTATATCGATCCGCACGGTGACACGGCCGAAAAAATCATCGACTATATTCCGAGCTGGCGGATCAATGACGTGGTGTATTTCAATCCGGCCGACATGTCCTATCCAGTGGGTTTTAATATCCTGGAAACGGTAAACGACGATCAAAAGCATTTGGTCGGCTCGGGGCTAATGGGTGTGTTTAAGAAAATCTGGCCGGACGTATGGAGTGCCCGCATGGAGTATATTCTTTTAAACTGCGTCTTGGCTCTGTTGGATTATCCGGGAGCCACCCTGCTTGGCATTAACCGTTTGCTGGTCGATAAGGACTATCGTGAACGCGTTATTTCCAAAATCCGCGATCCCATCGTAAAAACGTTTTGGGTGGCGGAATTTTCATCATGGTCGGAGAAATACGCCACGGAAGCCATTGCGCCGGTGCAGAATAAGGTAGGGCAGTTTTTGAGCGCATCCATCATTCGGAACATCGTCGCGCAGGTAAAGTCCACCATCGATCCTCGCGACATCATGGATCACCAGAAAATTTTCATCGTCAACCTGTCGAAAGGGCGCATCGGCGAGGATAATATGAAGCTGTTAGGCGGCATGATCGTGACCAAGCTTCAGCTAGCGGCCATGGAACGGGTGGACATTCCGGAACAGGAACGGAAGGATTTTTTCATGTATGTGGACGAATTCCAGAATTTTGCCACCCCTTCGTTCGCCAACATCCTTTCAGAAGCGCGGAAATATCGGCTTAGCCTTATTATGGCGCACCAGTACATTGAACAGCTGGACGAAGTCGTACGCGACGCAGTATTCGGCAACGTGGGTTCAATCATCGCCTTCCGCGTGGGCGCAAAAGATGCGGAATACATGGAAACGGAATTTACGCCGACATTCACGCCGGAGGACCTAGCGAATATTCCGAAGTATTCCATTTACCTCAAGCTCATGGTCGACGGCGTGTCTACGCCGCCGTTTTCCGCGAATACGCTGGCGCCCATTGCCCAGCGCACCGACAGCCGCGAAAAAGTCGTTGCCGTATCGCGCGAACGCTATGCCGTGCCAAAAAGCGATATCGAAGAAAAAGTTTTAAAGTGGAGCGGCATGGAAACAGGAGCCCAAGCGCCCGTTTCCAGTGTAATAGTGGAGAGTGTGTCCGGACCCTTGCAGTATCCGAGAATAGAAACCGAAGAGGAACAGGCGGCGCGCGCGGAACGCCTCGCGGAAGTTTCCAAGCCCATGTATGGCGCGGCACCCGCGTCGCCTGAAGCGGAGCAACCGGCGGCAGGAGGGGAGTATCTGCGTTTTTCTCCGGAGCGACTCGCAGCCATTCAGGCAAAAGCGCCGGCGGGGAAAAAGAAAAAGCCCATGTTCAAACATACATGCGATCGATGCGGCATTGTGTGGGAAATGCCCATACAGCTGGACACGAGCCGGCCCGTATATTGCGCGGAATGTCTTCCACTCGTGAAGGAAGAGAAAAAATTCAAAGGGAAAATGATCAAATCGGCAGTCCGCGGAAAACCGCCGGCCGGCATTAAGGAAGAAGACGAAACAAAGACCGCGGCTCCGCGCGACGTTTTGGAGAAGGCAATGCGATCGCTGGAGGAAGATGGTCGCATTCGCTTGGAGAAGAAAGACGCACGGCGAGATACAGAACAGCAAAACCGTCCGAGACTCGTGGTAACCAGCCCCGACCGGCTGGAAGACCTGCTGGTCGAGAAGGATTCGGAATCGCGTTCCGAACTTCTCGAATCGATCGAGAAAGAGCGAGGGGCCAAGGTGCTTACGTCAAAACTGGCGGCCATGCCGCCGATAGCGGAGACTTTGCCTCTCGCGAAGGCCGAGCAGGCTCCGAAAGAGCGGGAAGTATCCGCAGCCGAATCCGCGGAACGAAAAAAGCGCAAGCGCAAGCGGCGACGCCGGAGCGGGGAGCGCGTGCCAGAGAAGGGGCCGGAAGATGGAAACTCTCTTGAAACACCGGGATCGCGCGTCGAAGCATTTTTCCGGGATGTGGAAGAGGGAAAGAGGACAGAGAAAGATGTTCGCGACGAGGAGCCTCCATCGAGTATCGTCTTTAAGATGACGGCTCCTGCGGCGCCGGAATCCGGCGGCGGACCGCGGCGCATACGGCCGGGTGAACGCATCCGCTTCGACGCTTCATGATTCCTGTGGCAGAATACCCGTATGGCAGAACGCATTACCTATGTTACGAATGACGGCGTGACCATTGTCGGAAACTGGGTGACCTCACCCACCACGATCGGCGCCGCAATTCTATTGCATCAGTATCCGAGCACTCGGCAATCCTGGAGCGATGTCCAGCGCATTCTCGCGACACGGGGTATCGCTTCAGTCGCTATTGACCTGCGGGGACATGGCGAGAGCATCAAGGGTCCGGACGGCATTCAACTGGACTATCAGGTATTCAAGGATGAGGAGCATGCGTCCAGCATTCACGATGTCCGCGGCGCCTATGAATGGATTCAGGCGAGAGGAATCGAGCGGGATCGCATTGTGGCGGTCGGAGCGAGCATAGGGGCGAATCTCGCGCTGAACTTCCTTTCCGAGGAGCCTCATATGCCTGCGGCAGCGGCGATCAGCCCGGGCGAGGAGTATCATGGCGTGAATACGTTCGAGAATGCCGAATATATCTCACCGCATCAGTCTGTTTGGATCGTTTCCTCGGCCGATGATGAAAAGAGCTATGTTGCGAGCGAACAACTCGACAAAATGATCGTGTCAGAGCAAAAAATCTTCGAACGGATAAAAGAAGCGGGTCACGGCATGGACGTGTTTACAAAGAATCCGAAGCTCATGGAACAGATGGCTGATTGGCTTCGCGACAGGATTCTTAATTTCACATAGGGTTGCGTGATTGCGTAGGGGGAAGAGTAGGAAGCATAATTCTCCCCGAACCCTTTGCCCTGGCCTGCAGTATTCCAAAAAATGTTTAACGAAATTTTCCGCGGACTTGTCCTGGGTCTTCTTCAGGGAATAACTGAATTTTTTCCCGTGTCATCGAGCGGGCATCTGATTTTGGTTCCACGCTTGTTCGGCTGGGATGATCAGGGTCTTGCTTTTGACACGGTTCTTCACCTCGGAACGCTCACGGCGCTTGTCTGGGTTTTTTGGAAAGATATCGTCGATTCCTTGAAGGGTACATTCGTCCAACGGGACAAAGCATCCGCGAGACTCGTTTTGATGGTCATTCTCGCCGCCATACCCGGCGTCGTGTTCGGTGGGTTGTTCGGAAGAGCGATTGAATCGTTTACGAGAGGACCGCTGTTCGTTGCCCTTGGACTTTTTTTTTGGGGCTTGGTGCTGTTTGCCGCAGACAGATACGCACAGTCGCGCAAACACGGCATCCGCGAACTCTCAGATATGCGCTGGATACAAGTGATTGTCGTCGGATTCGCTCAAGCTATTGCATTATTTCCGGGTACATCACGTTCGGGTATCACCATTAGCGCCGGGTTATTCGGCGGCTTGCAGCGTGAACTGGCGGTCCGATTTTCTTTTTTGGTCAGCATCCCTACGGTCGCCGCGGCAGGTGCGTATGGCGCGTACCAGCTGGCGCAAACGGGGACGACGTCTTTCGGTATGACGGAATTAATAGTAGGATTTGTTACAGCGGCGGCCTCCGGCGTATGGGCGATCAGGTTTCTGCTTTCCTATGTTTCGAAAAAGAATTTCAATGTTTTCGTTCTCTATCGCATCGTCCTCGCGGTCGTTGTTCTCGCGATCGTGCGTTAGAAATCGTCGTGCGTTCCGCGTTATCCTGCTGGCCGCCATGTTCGGATCCGCGGCTTTCGGCGCGCCTGCTTTTGCAGCCAGCGTGTCCATTCCGCAGCTTAAGGCGGGAGCGGCCGATCCGCCTCTCGATACCGCGTCTCTTGCCGCGGTGATCGTCGTGGACACTGCTTCCGGAAAAACGCTGTATAAGATGAATCCGGACAAGCAATGGCCGGCAGCCAGCTTAACGAAACTCATGACGGCGAGAGTTTTCACCTCCACGCCCACGAACTGGAATGCGACGGGGAATATTTTGAACTCGGACGAGGTTGGCGGCGGACGTCTGCGCGTGCCTGTGGGAACCACTATGTCGATTCGGGATCTCCTGTATTCGGCTATCGTCGGTTCTGCGAATAATGCCGCGAACGCTCTTGCGCGGCTGTATAACGGAAAAGGCGCGAACGCTTTTGTTCAGAGTATGAATGAGTTTGCGGCCGCATTCGGATTGAATCGTACGAAATTTTATGATGCCTCCGGCATGAATCCTGCCAATACCGTAACGGCCTATGACGTTGCAGTTCTTCTGCAGGAAACCGCGCGTTCCGAGGAAACCGTGAAAGCGATGATGACGGCGCAATATTCCTTTGCGACACGATCGCCGGTGGAACGAAAGAATATCAAGAATACTAACGATCTCCTTTTTATCGAACCGGAGGTATTGGTAAGCGCGGGAAAAACTGGATATCTGGAAGAGTCCAGATATAATTATGCCGTTCGTGTAAAGCCTTCCGATACGTCCGCCATGAACGGCGGAGAGCTGGTCGTCGTGATTTTTGGCGCGCCGTCGCGGCCGGATTCCGTTCACGCCGCCGTCATTCTTGCAAAATGGGCATGGGAAAATTTCGAATGGAAGTCCTTAGATGCGCCTGTGAAGCTCGGGGGAAATTATCTCATGGGCGATCGGAATGAAGACATTCGCGAGCTGCAGAAATTCTTAAACGCGGAGGGCGTGAATATCGCAAAACGCGGTCCTGGGTCGCCCGGGCAGGAAACAGCCTTCTTCGGCGCGCTCACTCGGGATGCTCTTAAACGGTTTCAGGAAGCGCATCGAACGGACATTTTAGATCCCTACGGTCACACGGAAGCGTCAGGGTATCTTGATTTCGCCACGCGGGCGTTTATCCACGAATACAAACCAAAGCCGGAGCCGGCCGCATCGGCTGGCATTCTCTCCCGCCCTTTGAGTCCCGGGGACATCAGTGAGGAGGTGCGTATCCTCCAGGAAATCCTTTCCCGGGATCCGGATGTGTATCCCGAACGCCTTGTCACGGGATTTTACGGGCAGCTGACCATACAGGCCGTACAGCGTTTTCAAATGAAGCACAGTATCGTAACAACTGCCGGCGCGCCGGGTTATGGATATGTTGGACCTGGGACGAGGGCAAAATTGAACCAGCTTTATGGGGGAGTCGGGAGTAGGTAGTTAGGGGTGCGTAGGACGTAGGGCGTGAGTCATGCGGTATGCGGGGGTTCGGTATGCGCCCCGTAACCCGAACCCCATAACCAATAACCCGTAACCAGTAACCCGAGACCCGTATAACCCGAGACCCGCTCCCTTTGCCCTTTGCCTTTTTGCCAATTCCTGATTGCCAAAAGCTTCCAGTTAGAACCTTCCCATTATGAGCAAAAGCGTCCTTATCGGCATGAGCGGCGGCGTTGATTCCAGCGTCGCCGCGGCTTTGCTTGTAAAAACTGGGTACCGCGTGATCGGCGGCTTCATAAAAAATTGGTCTGATACGAAAGACATTTGGAGCGGCGAGTGCCGGTGGAAGGGAGATCGCCGTGATGCCATCCGCGTGGCGGCAAAGCTTGATATTCCTCTTTTGACATTCGATTTTGAGGAGGCATATCGCAAGCATGTCATCGATCCCATGTTTCGCGCATACCAGAAGGGTTCTACGCCGAATCCGGATGTACTATGCAATCAGGAAATCAAATTCGGACTCTTTTTTCATGAAGCCCGTCGGCTGAAGATTGACTATATTGCAACGGGTCATTATGCGCGCGTCAGGACAGATCGGGACGGCATCGCGCATCTCTTGCGCGGACGCGATCCCGATAAAGACCAGAGTTATTTTTTGCATCGCGTCCAGCAGAAGGCATTGGCGCGGACGCTGTTTCCCGTCGGGGCGCTGAAAAAGCCGGATGTCCGGAAGATCGCCCGCTCACTCGGTCTCGCGACGGCGGAGAAAAAGGAGAGCATGGGTATCTGTTTTATCGGCAAACAGGATATGAAGGATTTTCTTCGGACGCGGATTCCGTCCAGGCCGGGCTCTGTTACGGATCCGAACGGGCTCGTCATCGGCGCGCATGACGGCCTGGACGGCGTTACCATCGGCCAGCGGCACGGATTTCAGGCCAAGGGCGGCCCGTGGTATGCGGCCGCAAAAGATCCCGTCTCGAACTGTCTTGTCGTCGTCCCAAATCGCGAACATCCATTGCTGTATGTGCGGAACGCTCGCATCGGTGATCCCCACTGGGTCACGGGACGGGCGCCTGCATCTGATCGCGGTATTTCCTGCGCAGTCCGTTATCGTCAGAAAGACGTTCCCGTCACGATCGATCTACGCGCAAAGAAGATGGACATTCAATTTCAGAAACCTGTTTTTGCCGTTGCACCCGGACAGTCCGCGGTGTTTTACAAAGGCCAGGAATGTTTGGGCGGAGGGATTATCGAGAGGACGAGTCCGGAGGCCGGGGGAAAGGACGTGGGACGTGGTGCGTAGGGTGAGGAACGGGATGTAGGGAGTGGGAAGTAGGGTTGCGTGGCTGCGTAGGCTATGGGCCATGCGCCGTGAGCCTTGCGCCCCGAGCCCCGAAACCCGTTCCCTCAAGCGCCTCTCCAAAAGATAGACGTAGGCTTCCGCATCGGCTACGCTTTTCGCCAATATGGCGCGGTCACCCCGTCTGGAGTGGATTTCGGTGATTTATCTTGTGCTCTTCGTTCTGGCTATTTTATCCCCGAGCCTTGTCCGAAATGATTATTTCGGCCTTCCGGAGGACCGCATTGAAGAACTTCTGATTTTTTTGTTCGGTATTGCCGGTCTGGCGACCTTTTCGTTGTACGAGCGAGTGATGGAGCGGAGAGAACGGGAACGCGACGAAGCATTGAGCGATCGCGACAAGGCTCGGAAAGAGCTTGTCTCCTCGTACGAGTATATCGGAGCCATCAATCGACAGATTGACGCGCTTAAAAAGCTTGCAAATGAAACGGCCGTCTCGCTTGTGGAAGCAGACAGGATCAAAAAGGGCATTTTCCAATCTCTCGCCGCGGGTGCGGCGGCGCTTATGCGCGCGGATCATTGCGAGCTTCGCGTTGTCGCATTGGATAAGCTGCGGACACTCAAGGAATTTCGTTTGGAGACCGCGGATCCGCTTCGGGTATCGAATCGAGACCTTTTAACCGTACACGAGCATGAGCGTTCGCACTGCTTTGTGCGCGGAGAGGACGGAAGGGAAATATTGGTCGTCCCGTCGGACCGGAAGGATTCAACCTGCAAAACCTTCATGCTCCTATCAACGTCGGTTGACACTGTGCCCGAGGTCGATCCCGGTCTGCTCAAAGTCTATGCGAATCAGGCAGAAGTGTTGTATCGTGTGCTCGCTTCGAAAGGGTCTCGCATCCGCGAGGAGGATCGCTCGGAGTCGGAGCTTCTCGCCGCAGAAGCATGATCATGAATACGCATCCGCTTATCTTTTCGTATCGTTTGTTATTCTCTTATGACTGTTCACGACCTGCGTCAAAAATTTCTCGACTTCTTTAAAGAGAAGGGGCATTCGATTATTCCGTCGGCATCGCTCCTGCCGGAAAATGACCCCAGCGTCTTGTTTACCACGGCAGGTATGCAGCCACTTGTCCCGTACTTGAAAGGACAAGCACATCCCATGGGAAAAAGGCTTGCAGACGTGCAGAAATGTCTTCGGACCGATGATATCGATGAGGTGGGGGACAACCGGCATCTCACGTTTTTCGAAATGCTCGGCAATTGGTCGCTTGGCGACTATTTTAAAGAGGAGGCGATCGGCTGGTCCTTTGAATTCTTGACGGATCGTCGTTGGCTCGACATTGATCCGAAAAAGCTTTATGTCACGATTTTCGAGGGGGATAACGATGCTCCTCGCGATGAGGAATCCATGGGTATATGGCAGGCGCAGTTCGAAACGCAGGGAATTGCGGCGAATATCGGAGAAGCCGGAAAAGACGAGCCAGCATCTGGAACGGAGGGTCCGCGCATCTTTTTGTATGGCAAGGAAAAAAACTGGTGGCCCGGCGCGAAGACAAAAGGTCTATGCGGCCCGGACACAGAGATCTTTTACGATACCGGGAGACCGCATGACCGGTCATATGGCGAAGTGTGCCATCCAAACTGCGACTGCGGCCGCTATGTCGAAATTTGGAACAATGTCTTCATGCAATTCAACCGCGCGGAGGAAGGCGGCTCGCTTGAAATTCTTCCGAACAAGAACGTGGATACCGGCATGGGGCTCGAGCGAACGGCAGCCGTCATATCAGGGAAAACGACCGTGTTCGATCTGGAGGTTTTTCAAACGATCTTCCGCGGCTTGGAACAACTGAGCGGGAAGGTTTATGGCTCGGATGAGGATATCGATCGTTCCATGAGAATTATCGCAGACCATGTCCGCGCGTCCGTGTTCGCGATCGCTGACGGCGCTGTTCCGTCGAATGTTCAGGCTGGATATGTCGTGCGCCGGCTCATTCGTCGCGCCATACGCGAAGGGCATACGCTTGGGATCAACGGCCTCTTTTTGCAGACCGTCGCGAATGTCGTCATCGGAGAGTTCGGCGTGTTCTATTCTGCACTCGAAACGAAACGGCAGGAAGTCCTTGATGCGCTAAAAGAAGAGGAAACGAAATTCCGCGAGACGCTGGAGAAAGGCATGAGAGAACTTGAGAAAATGATGAAGGGCGGGGATATGACGGGGGAAAAAGCTTTTATTCTGTATTCTACATACGGGTTTCCGGTGGAATTAACGGAAGAGCTTGTGAAAGAACACGGCCAGCATGTGGACCGTTTGCGTTTTCAAGAGGAGTTCAAGAGGCATCAGGAGCTTTCCCGCACAGCTTCCGCGGGCATGTTCAAGGGCGGTTTGGCCGATGATTCCGCGGAGACCGTGCGTCTCCATACCGCGACACATCTTCTGCATCAGGCTCTGCGGAATGTTCTCGGAGACCATGTGGGACAGCGCGGTTCGAATATTACGAAGGATCGGCTTCGATTCGATTTTTCACATCCACAAAAAATGACGCCTGAAGAAATACAAAAGGTCGAGGATCAGGTAAATGACGTCATTCGCCGTGATCTTCCCGTTCGATTCGAAATTATGGATATGGACGAAGCCAAGAAGGTCGGGGCGCTCGGATTTTTCGAAGACAGATACGCGCGGATGGGAGGTAAGATTAAGGTGTATTTCGTCGGAGACGAAGAACGGGGATACTTCAGCAAGGAAATCTGCGGGGGGCCGCATGTCCGTCGTACCGCGGAGCTTGGATTATTCAAGATTCAAAAAGAAGAGGCCTCTTCGGCAGGCGTTCGAAGGATTAAGGCCGTCGTAATGGATTCCGGCGCCTAGGAAAATTCGCTTGACCTTCCTACGCATGCCCTGTAATATTCGCCAAATCGCATGTGGATAATCATACGTCACGCATAAACTTGAGCCAGAAATTCATGGTATTTACGATCATGTTGGAGAAATCCTATGTCAGAGGGTAAGGCGTCAACAAAGGATTTTTTGGTCGTAAAGGGAGTGGTAGAGGAAAATCTGCCCGCAACTTCTTTCCGCGTAAAATTGGAGAATGGGCAGGATATTTTGTGTCATTTGGCCGGAAAATTACGGAAACACCGCATTCGGTTGACCCCCGGGGACGAGGTGAACGTGGAGATCAGCCCCTATGATTTGACAAAAGGGAGGATTATTTATAGATTCTAGGCCCTGTAGAGCCAATTTCGCCCGTCGCACGCCGCTCGTCGTTTCACCCCGTAAACGAAGGCCGGCGCGCGGCGGTCGAACGACTTCCTTCGGGAAGGCGACATGCCGCCAACAGGATGAAGTATGAAAGTACGATCATCGGTCAAAAAGATGTGCCGAGACTGCCAGGTGATACGCCGGAAAGGCCGAGTCGTCGTTATTTGTAAAAAGAATCCGAAACATAAACAGCGACAGGGCTGAAGCTCAGATTGTCGTCGATGAACCGATACACGGCGACGACAGGAACGGATGACCAGCCTCCATACGACACAGTCTATAACTTAACCCGGCTGAACGGTCCCTCATACACTATGGCACGCATTGCGGGAGTTACGCTCCCGGCACAAAAGCGCATCGACATTGCGCTCACATACATCCACGGCATTGGCCGCATCACCGCGATGAAACTCATCGCGGCGACCGGCATTGACGGCAGTATTCGCGTAAAAGACATGAGTGAAGAAGATGCGGAGAAAATCCGCCAGGCGCTTCGCGATCTTGGCATAAAACTGGAAGGCGATCTTCGCCGCGAGGTTATGGGAAACGTCAAGCGTTTGAAGGAAATTCAATCGTATCGCGGCATCCGACATATCAGGAAACTTCCGGCGCGCGGCCAGCGCACCAAAACGAATAGCCGAACGATTCGCGGGAATGTGCGCCGTACCATGGGATCCGGAAAGCGCAAGCTCGAAAAGACCTAAGGAATAACGTATGGCAGAACAGAAACCCGTAGTTCGAAAGAAAAAAAAGGCGGCACGCCAGGTGTCGACCGGATGCGCATATATTCATGCTTCGTATAACAACACCATTCTTACGCTTACGGATGCGGAAGGGAATGTGTTGGCATGGGCGAGCGCGGGTCATTGTGGCTTTCGTGGCCCAAAAAAGGCAACGCCGTATGCGGCATCGGTCATCGTGAAGAATGCCATCGACAAAGTACAAAATGCCGGACTGAAAGACGTGCATGTTTTTGTGCGCGGTGTTGGACAAGGGCGAGAGAGCGCCGTTCGTAGTTTGAATGCCAATGGGTTGAATATTCTTTCTATTAAAGACGTGACGCCGATTCCGCATAATGGCTGCCGGCCGCCGCGTTCGCGCCGCGTATAAGGTATGAAGACTCGTATTACCGCAAAAGTTGCCCGAAGAGAGGGCGTAAACCTGGACGGCCGCGAAAAAATCGACCGGATTCTTCAGCGTCGAGCGTATGCTCCGGGTGCGCACGGCCCCACATCACGCGGACGGCAGACCGACTATGGCAAGCAGCTACGAGAAAAGCAGAAGGCCAAACGCATGTACGGCCTCACCGAAAAGCAATTCTCGAATGTTTTTGCCGAAGTGACCAGGAAAAAAGGAGATACCGGCCGCATGCTGGTTCTGCTTTTGGAATCGCGTCTGGACAATGTGGTGTATCGCGCCGGCTTCGCAAAAACGCGCGCCGCAGCGCGGCAAATGGTGAATCACGCGCATTTCAACGTAAATGGCACCAAGGTGAATATTCCATCTTTCCGAACAAAGCCGGGCGATGTGATTATTGTGCGAGACAATAAGCGGAACAAAGGTCCGTGGAAGACGATCGCGGAGACAATGAAAAATCACGAAGCGCAGTCGTGGCTCAGCGCGGATCCGTCTGCGATGTCCATTAAAATTACCGGCACGCCGACCGACGAGGAACTCAAGAAACAGCCTTTTGATTCTAAACTCATCGTTGAGTTCTACTCACGTTAATCCTTCATCATGTTCGTATGGAGTCACTTCTCCTCCCATCAAAGATCAGCTACGCAAAAAGCGATCGCCCACATGAAGGAATCCTGACCGTCGAGCCGTGCTCGCCGGGATACGGTACAACGCTCGGCAATGCGTTGCGCCGCGTTCTGCTTTCCTCATTGCCGGGGGCCGCGGTTACGTCCTTTAAAATTAAGGGCGTGGATCACGAATTTTCAACGATCGAACACGTCAAAGAAGACGTCGTTGAGATTATTTTGAATCTCAAGGCTCTCCGTATAAAGCTTCATTCGGAAGAACCTGCAAAACTCTTTTTGAAGGCATCGGGCGAAAAATCGGTAACGGCGGCGGATTTCGAAAAGGATTCACAGATCGAGATCGCGAATCCGGATCACATCATTTGTACGCTCACGAGCAAGAACGCGAATGTTGAAATGGAGGTAACGGTTTCTCCGGGTCGCGGATACCGCACCACGGAAGATCGCGCAAAGGAAAAACTCGAGCTCGGCAATATCGCCATCGATGCGCTGTACAGTCCCGTCTTGAACGTGTCGTACAAGGTGGATGCCACGCGCGTCGGTGAAAAAACCGACTTCGATAAACTGATTTTGCGCGTGGAGACGGATGGGACCGTGGATCCGAAGGATGCGATTACGCAAGGCGTGGCCATTCTTCTCGATCATTTTAATCTCCTGACCAATCCGGAGGACACGGGAGCATAATATTTCCTATGAGACACCGACGGAACCAAACCACGCTCGACAGAAAGGCGGACGCACGCAAAGCGCTCCTGCGCGGGTTGGCGACGTCCGTGATCCTGTACGAAAATGTAAATACCACGCTCGCAAAAGCCAAGGCCGTCAGACCGTTCGTCGAAAGGCTTATTACCACCGGCCGTAAAAAATCATTGCACGCTCGCCGCCAGCTCATGAAGGAGCTTACCGTAGAGTCGGCCGTGAATAAGATCCTGGAAGAACTTGGACCGCGATACGCCACACGTCCCGGCGGTTACACGCGCATTATTAAGCTCGGCAACCGCAAGGGAGATAATGCGGAAATAGCTCAGATTCAACTGGTAAAATAATATGGCATGGAATAAAAAGCGGGGGATGCCCGCCGTCACGCGGAAAACGCATGAAATCGACGCCACGGGAAAAGTAGTGGGTCGTCTTGCGACACAGGTTGCAAAGATTTTGATCGGCAAACATCGCGCCGATTATGTGCCGCATGTGGATCATGGCGAATTCGTCGTCATCAAGAACGCGAAAAAGGCGGAATTTACCGGGAAGAAATGGGAGCAGAAAAAACATTTTCGTTCTTCAAACCGTCCGGGAGGCATTAAAGCTGTGAGCGTTGGCAAGCTCCGTCAGGAGAGGCCGGAGAAGGTGCTTGAGCATGCCATTCTGTATATGCTCCCTAAGAATAAGCTCCAGAAAAACCGCATGAAGCGGCTGAAGATCGAAGCCTAATATGCCGACAAAGAAATCCACAATCGAAGCCGCGGAAAAGAAGACAAAAGCGACGGCGCCGAAGAAAAAAGGGCCGGCGAAGAAATCACCCCCGAAAACTGCGGCGAAAAAGACCACGTCTGTTGCAGCAAAAGCGCCGGTCAAATTCGCGCCTGGTTCCTATATTCCCACAGTCGGCCGCCGGAAGACTTCGATTGCGCGCGTTCGTCTGGTAAAGAACGGGACTGGCAGCATTACCGTGAACGACAAGCCGTACGATAAATACTTCACGGTGTATGAGTTGCGCGAACAGGTTCGCCAGCCTTTGGTGGTCGTCGGGCAGGATTCTGCGGTTGATGTGAGCGTGAAAGTGCATGGCGGAGGCATTCGCGGACAAAGCGAAGCCGTGCGTCACGGTATTGCTCGCGCGCTCATCGATTTAAATCCGACATTTCGAAAAACATTGAAAAAACTTGGGTATCTTTCGCGCGACTCTCGCGCCAAGGAACGAAAGAAATTCGGACTCAAGGGCGCTCGTCGCGCTCCGCAGTGGAGCAAACGGTAATGAAAAAATAGCAGGCCGCACCAAAGGGTGCGGCCTTTGTTGTGCCTGTTATGGAGGAAAGGAGTAGGGAGTGGGGGGGGTTGGCCTTGGGCCATGAGCCTTGGGCCATGCGGTGAACGGGATGCGAAAAGGACGTGGTTGCGTAGGGGGAGCATAATTCTCCCCGAACCCTTAGCCCTGTTGCACATTGCCAATAGCTACAACGACAAACTTCCACGTACCCCGCTTTGTCACTCTCTCACACGAAACTACCGCGTTTTTCCCGCTCCTAGTACACTGTTTTTCATGTCTTCCGCGAAGACGATCGCCAAAAACACGGCTTGGCTGCTCATTGCCACCACGGGCCAGAAACTCCTGGCCTTTTTGGCGTTTGCCATTGCCGCGCGCCTTGTGGGGCCGACCGTAACGGGCGAATACTTTTTTTCCGTTGCGGTAACATCCACGTTCGTTATTCTTGCCGACCTTGGGATGACGCCCGTGGTCATCCGTTCTATTGCATCGGGGAAGAAAGAAGGGAAACGACTTTTCGGCGCTGCGCTCCGATTGAAATTTTTGCTGATTCCTGTCGCCATCCTCGCATCGTTCATCTTTATCGGCATCAGGAATGTAAATGAAGTCATTATCGTCACGACAGCTATCATGACGCTCGTAATGTCCGCGGACTCCATTCATCTTGTGTTTTACGGGGCGTTGCGCGGTAGCCAGCAATTGCGATTTGAAGCGATGGGAATGTTCATCGGTCAGGCACTCTCCGCCATTACGGCGGTATCGGCCGCCATCCTTGGATGGGGCGCGCCCGGGCTCGCCCTCGCGCTCCTCATGGGGAGTGTGTGGAATGTGGGTTGGTCCTGGGCAAAAGCCGCAAGGCAGGGCGTTCTTCCGGAGGTTCCCAAAAAGGGAGATCTTGCTAGCTTGGCGCGTCAGGCCGTGCCATTCGCTCTCGCCGGCATTTTCGTGAAAATCTATTCGTATCTCGACACCCTAACCATTCAGTACTTCCACGGAGAAAAGGCGGTTGGAGATTATTCTGTTGCGTATAAGTCCACCTATGCCTTCCAGTTTATTCCTTTGGTATTCATCGCCGCATTATATCCGGCCATGAGCTCCGTGTTTGCAAAAAATGACAAGGCGGAATTGCAAAAAGTCTTTGCCGGATCATTGCGCATTATGGCGATCGTCGCCGCCCCGATTGCCGCCGGATTGTCGGCCATAGCGCCGCAATTCGTGACGATGATTTACGGACATTCGTTTTTGGGAAGCGTTGCTGCGCTCACAGTGCTTCCGTGGGTTCTTCTTCCGATTTTCATCGACTTTCCCGTGGGATCTCTTTTGAACGCTTCACATCGAGCGCATCTTAAAACTACCGCCATGGGCGGCGCCATGATCGTGAATGCCGTGTTGAATTTTCTTCTCGTGCCGTTGATGGGACCTGTGGGCGCGGCATGGGCAGCCGTGGTGAGTTTTTGGTTTTTGTTGTTTGCCGGGATTTGTTTTTGCTGGAAAATGCTCCCGTCCGTTTCGTGGTTTTTTTGGCTTTTGGCGCGCGCGCTCGCGAGCGGCGCAGCCGTATGGTTTGCCGTACGTATGTTCGGCAAACCCATGCCGTTTCCGCTCATTATTCTGTTCGGCGCAGCCGTTGCCGGCGTGGCGCTTTTGGCGACAAAACTTCTTACTATTCAGGAGCTTCGGAATATGGTGAGATGGCTTGCGGCGAAGGTTCGTGGAAACATGCAGGATGAGGAGGAATTGCATGAAGAGGTCTGAACCGAATGAGGGAGGATCTCTCATTCTTTCTGGGTATGAACGATCGAGCGGTATTGATAACCTTGGAGTATCCTCCGGAGCGCGGCGGCGTTGCGCGCTATTTGGGATCGCTCGTCAATGCATCACGGGGAGGAATGCGCGTTGTTGTCGATAAAACGCATGCGGCAGAGGGGCCAGGGGAAATGCTCCGGCGCAATATGTTCCGGCGCGCGTGGCCGCATTGGTGGCCGCTTACCGGCGTTTGCAAAGAATTCAGCCAGTCGAAGCTCATCCTTGTGAGCCATGTTCTTCCTATTGGGACGGCGGCGCGGATAGCGCGGATATTCGGCGGCGCACCGTATGCCGTGCTGTGTCACGGCCTCGACATCCGTCTCGCAAGCCGAAGCACGCGGAAGCGTTGGCTGTTCCGGCATGTCTGCAAACATGCCAAGCTTGTCATGACGAACAGCGAGGCGACAGCGATACAGTTGGCGGCCGTCGCACCGGACGTGAAACCGCTCGTGCTTACGCCGGGCGTCGAACAGCGGGCATTTCCTTTGCGAGCGCAGGCGCGGACGCGACTTGGTATCGCGCATGACGAGATCGTTATTCTTTCCGTCGCGCGTCTTATCCCGCGAAAGGGGATAGACGTACTTCTTGAAGCCGCAAACGGTCTTTCGTCCTCTCGTCCGATTCGTATCCTAGTCATAGGAAACGGCCCGGAGTTGGAATCTCTGAAAAAGCTGAAGGATAAGGAGGCGTCCACGGCACATGGCCTACGGCCCACGGCTGAGTTTATCATCGACGCCAACGACGAAATGCTGGACGCGTCCTATGCGGCCTCCGATATCTTCTGTCTTGCCGTCAAAGACGATGCGCAAGATATGGAAGGATTCGGCATGGTGTATCTCGAAGCGGCGCTCGCAGGCCTCCCGTCCGTCGCGACAGCAACTGGCGGCGTGCCGGAAGCCGTTGTGGATGGCCAAACCGGAATCCTTGTTCCGCCAAACGATGCCGAGGCGCTTCGCACCGCTTTGCAGAAACTCATCGATGATGAACCGTTGCGGCGTGCGCTCGGACATGCAGGGCGATTGCGCGCGGAGCGAGATTTCACATGGGAAGACCGATGGAACGCATTTAAGAATGCCATGGAAAAATAATTGCGAATTTTGAATTACAGATCGGGCGACGACCGTACGTACACCCAAAAACTCACAAACCCAAAATCCATCCTCTTGCGCCCTCTATGACCGTTCAGCAGCCGCTCATCTCCGTCATTATCCCTTCATGGAACCATGGAGATGATCTTTTGGCGTGCCTGATGTCGCTCGAAGGACAAACGCATCGTTCGTTTGAAGTTATTGTGGTGGATGACGGAAGTACAGACGGCTCGGCAGAGCGCGTACGGCAATTCCGTGCGTCCTATTTGCTTCGTCTCGTGGAGTTGGAAACGAATATGGGCGCGGCCGTTGCGCGAAATCGCGGGTTTCGATATGCGAACGGGGAATACGTGATTTTTCTCGATGCCGATGCAAATCCGCGTCCGCATATGCTGGAACGGATGTTCTCGGAGCTCCAAAAACACCAGGAGGCCGATTTTGTTTATTCTGCGTTTCGGTTCGGTTGGAAGCTGTTCAAGGGTCGGCCATGGAGCGCGGAGGAGCTCCGAAAGCGCCCTTATATTCATACATCGTCTTTGATGCGAAAGCGGGCTTTTCCGGGCTTTGACGAGACCCTGAAAAAGTTCCAAGATTGGGACCTCTGGCTTACCATGGCGGAGCGCGGAAGCAGAGGCATATGGATACCGGAGGAGCTTTTTTCTTTGAGTGTACGACGCGGAGGCATGAGCAAATGGCTGCCGTCCATCGTGCACAAACTTCCTTGGCATCATTTCGGCTTTATGCCGCGCGAGCTTCGGAATTACCGGAAGTGGGAAAAGGTGGTGAAGGAAAAACATGAAATAGCTGCGTAGCTGCGTGGTTGCGCAGTACGTTGGAATGAACGCGGAAGTAAAAATCTACGCAACCACGTTCTACTCAACTACGTACTCTTCTCGCTGCATGAAGGATCTCAAGATCGTGATCGTCTCCTGGAACGTCCGCGAATTGCTCGGGCGGTGCTTGGCGTCTCTTCCCGATGCCTGCCGCGGGCTCGACTATGAGGTCATCGTTGTCGACAATGCTTCATCGGATAGAACACGCGAGGAATTTGAAAGCGGGGCAAAGGGCAGAGAGCAAAGAGCAGAGGACGACGCACGACCCACGATCACCTTCATCTTCAACAAGGACAACCGCGGTTTTGCGAAGGCGTGCAATCAAGGGATCGCGAAACTCGATGCGCGATACATTCTCCTTTTGAATCCTGACGCCGCATGTCCGGAGGGGTCGCTCACGCGTTTTATCCATGAGGCAGACAAGCATCCGAAGGCTGGTATTTTTGGGCCGGAACTTTTGAACGAGGACGGCACGCATCAGCAAAGCGTGCGCGCTTTTCCGGGCGTTTGGGACCAGGCCGGCATCATGCTGAAACTGCATCATGTGTTCCCGGGCCTCTTCCGCCGCTACTTCGGCGATACGCTCGATGCGAAGAAGGAAGCGGATGTGGACCAGGTAATGGGCGCATGCTTTTTGATACGTCGCGAACTCATCGAACAAATCGGAGGACTTGATGAACGATATTTCATTTGGTTCGAAGAAGTGGATTATTGCAAACAAGCCGCGGAACACGGGTGGGATGTGCGCTACATTCCGAGCGTCCAGGTGACGCATTGTGGCGGAACGTCCTTTGCGCAGGTCTTCAGTCTGAAGAAGCAGAAGTATTTTAATAACAGCCTTGTGAAGTACTTCAGAAAGTGGCATCCAGGTTGGCGTGCGGCGATCATTTGGACGCTACAGCCGGTGTCATTGTTTTTGGCATGGATGGTTGGCAAAGGACAAATGGCAAAGGGCAGAGGGCTCGGAGCTGGAAAAGCGGGAGGAGAAACCGGCCCAAGGCTCACGGCCCATGGCGCATGGCCTTCCTGGCTCATTGCCATCCTGGTCCTCGAAGTCGTATCCGCCCTTACCATCTTTAACGACCTCTGGAACTCTATCGCTCTTCTCGCGGTTGCGCTTATCGTCGGTATCCTTGCCATCAAACGGCCCACGCTTGCGATCGCATTCCTTTTTTTAGAGCTCATGATCGGCTCCAAGGGGCAGTTATTGCAGTTATGGGGTTGGCCGGGGCTGATATCGCTTCGTGAGGCCATATTTGCCGTATTTCTCATGGGATGGGCCGCCAATGCCTGGAAGGCTGGAGCCATCCGATCCCTCCCTTCGTTGTTCCGCTCCAGAATTGAGTGGGTTCTGCTATTTATTGTTGTCGGGTATGCAGGTCTTCGTGGCATAGCGCTTGGCAACCCGCTCATGGTTGCCGACGGCAATGCCTGGGGATTTTTGCTTTTGCTGTTTCCGGTGCTTGAGCTCGCGAACAGGCAATCCGAATCATTGCGCCACGATGTTTTTCCTGTTCTGCTCATTGCCCCGCTCTGGCTCGCATTAAAGACGATCGGTCTTGAATATCTGTTTTCGCACGGCTTTCCGTCCATTTCTCCGCAGGCATATCTTTGGGTACGCCGCACGGGAGTGGGGGAGGTAACGCTCATTGTCGGCAATGCGTTCCGTATTTTCATGCAGTCGTACATCTATTACGTACCCGCGTTATTGTTGGGGGTGAGTTGGCTTGTTGGTGCTGGTCGTGAGTCGTGGGTCGTGAGTCGTGGGTCAGAAAAAATACCCGATGCTCAAACAAACTCGAAACGCATTCCTCAAAACACACGACTCATGGCTCACTACGTTCCCTGGCTCTTGATCTCCACCTTCGTTGCTCTCGGTATCTCCCTCTCCCGAAGCCTCTGGATGGGCTCTGCCGCCGGACTGCTCGCCCTTGCGTTCTTCTATCGTAACCGTTTGTTGAAGCAGGGGAGGACGCTCGCAGTCCTCATCGGCCTTGGCATTGCGTCACTCGCCATCATTTTCGCCATCATCGCCTTCCCGCTCCCACGGGTAGATTATGCCTCGCTCGCAGAGCTCTTCGGTTCGCGCGTCTCTACCGTGGACGCCGCATCCGTGAGCCGTTGGCATTTGTTGCCGGTGGTGTGGGACAAGATTATGGAACATCCCATCCTCGGTTCCGGTTTCGGCGCAACCGTGACCTATAAAACGCAAGATCCGCGTATTCTCGCGGCCAATCCCGACGGCATGTACACCACCTATGCTTTTGAATGGGGCTGGCTCGAGCATTGGGTGAAATTCGGCCTGTTCGGTTTTGTTCTCATGATATGGCTCGTCTATCGCATTTATCGCCGCGTGGGAGCCTCTCAAAGCCCGGAATGGCTCGTCTATGGCGTCCAGGCCTCGCTCATCGCCATCGCCGTGGTCCACATTTTTACGCCCTATCTCAATCACCCGCTGGGGTTGGGGTTGTTGTTCATGGCTGAGGCTGTTCGTCTGTGCTCGGCTGTAATAAAAGTTTTTGACAAGGAAAGTGAGGATTATAAGGTTTTGACCGATCATGAAACGCAGGTTATGGGTTGAATTGCACATTTAAGTGCTCCGAGGATCAGTCTCCTCGGTACAATAGAATTAACTTTATGGGTAAAACCAAAAGTTCTACATACGGTAAGAAAGAACAAAAAATAGTTCCTGTACGAGGTTACAAAAAGAAAAATGGCAAGCACGTGAAGGCGCACAGGCGCTCAACGCCAAATTAGTTTCGTAAAAAACTCCTCATCCCCCTCAAAAACTCATTTCCACTCATTGCTTTCTTCCCCTCCGGCTGAACCTCGACAAGTTCGAGCGCGGTGCCGGAGGTGGCGGCGATGCAGGGGAGGCCGTCGTGGACGAAAGGCGTGCCGGGTTTGAGGAGTTTTTCGTATTGAAATGCGCGAGCCTTTACAACTTTGAGACGCGTTTCATTCACTATGGTCCATGTTCCTGGCCATGGGTGATAGGCGCGCACCATACGTGCAAGTTCGTCGGCTGTCTTTGCCCAGTCCAGGCGTCCGTCGTTTCGGGTGAGGATTTTGCAATAGGTTGCCTTGGACCCGTTCTGTTCTTTGGGTTCCAGTTTTTCATCCAAGTATGCTGCTAGGGTGTGGGGAAGAACGGTTGCGCCTAGGTTTGCGAGACGGTCATGCAATTCGCCGCCGGTTTCGTCGGGATGAATAGCGGTTTGTTCTTCAAGTAGAATGGGGCCTTCATCCATTTTTTCATTGATTTTCATGATTGTAACGCCGGTGCGGTCATCGCCGGCCAAGATTGCGGCCTGAATGGGCGAGGGACCGCGCCAGCGGGGGAGGAGCGAGCCGTGGACATTAAAAATGCCGTGCTTGGGGAGTTCGAGCATCCAGGACGGGAGGATTTTGCCGTACGAGACGACGACGAAGGCGTCGCAGGACGGGCCGATGTCTTCGACCCATTTTTTGAAATCTTCTTCTTTCAGTTTTGCCGGCTGTTGTATCTCCGAAATGCCAAGCTCTTTTGCGGCAACTTTCACGGCTGGCGGCGTAAGCGTCGCGTGACGGCCTACGGGCTTGTCGGGCTGGGTGATGATGCCGGCGATTTCAAAACGGCCGTCCTCTTTTAAAGCGCGGAGAGAGGGAACGGCGAAGGCGGATGTTCCTAAGAAAAGCAGTATGTACATGGTAATTAGCAATTAGCACTTGGTAAATGTATTTCCTAATTCCTAATTCCTAATTGCTATTTTAAACCTTCGTCTTTCCACCCTCTGTCCACGTCTTTACCTTATCGATAAAGAGGATACCGTTCAGGTGATCGGTTTCATGCTGCCAGACCACGGCAGGGAATCCAGCGAGTTTGAATTCTACGTGCCGGCCGTGGCGATCGATGGCGCGGACATGGATGCGTTTGTGCCGTTCGACGATGCCGAATTTGCCGGGAACGGAGAGGCAGCCTTCTTCGCCTTCCTGCATGGAGGGTGAGGTTTTGACGATTTCGGGATTCACATACACGCCTACGCCGTCCTTTTCCTGTACGGCGATTATGCGCTTTTGAAAACCGATTTGCGGAGCGGCAAGGCCGACGCCGTCGGACTCGAGCATGAAGTCGGCGAATCGGTCGGCGAATTTCTGGAAGTCGGCGGTCTTTACTTTTTTTACGTCGAACTCCTCCGAACGCTTGCGGAGTTTCGGGTTGGGGTCGGTGAGGATATCCCAGGAATCGTAAATCATGACTCGTGAGATTACTCGAAAAATGCAATCGGGTCAAGATCAAAAAGCGTATCCGCCTTTAATAAAGGCTCAATTATAGCCCGGATTTCGCGGGTTTCCGTTCCCGAGGGGGCGATAAGATGCCCGATATAGCGCTCCGAACGGGAGGAGGGACGGTAGAGCACCGGAAAGGGTCCCTGCACCTCAATGTCCGGATAATTCGCGGAACGAGATTTTAGTAATTCGAGCTGGCGGACGGCAAAGGCTTTGGAACCGCGGAAAATCATTTTGAGCAGGCGGTACGCAGGTGGCAAGTGGAATTGGCGCCGTTCGTCCAGGTCGGCGGCGAGCATTGCAGCCGTTTTTTCACCGGAGAGCCAGTCTTTGCATTCCATGGCAAGCTTCGGATCGGCTTGAACCACCAGACGCGCATTATGCGTTTGACAAGAATCTGCGAGGCGGCGGAAGGCAATGCAGAGCCGTTCGCGACGGCGAATGTCCTCGCTCGACCCGGTCAGAAGAGACAGGTCGGTGAGGATGACGAGAGCAGTTTCTTCGAGCTTCATGAATTGATTCCATTCAGTTATGGAATAAACAGAAGCTGAAATGTTTTGCGACGCAAGGTCTGTCACTAAACGAATACGACCGGGTCTTGACTTTGAAAGAGATGTCCCGCCGCAGGAAGGGCAGGCGAGCGCCGTGTCGAGCGTAGCATGACAGCGCGCGCAGGAAAGCGCCTTTCCGGTTACGGAAAGGCCGAATCCGCATACCGGGCATATGGCTGTCCAGCCGCAGTCGGCGCATCGCAGGCGCGCCTGCACGCCGTGTACGGGGTGGATGATGCAAGCAGGTCGTTTGCCTTGTGCGTCTTCGAGCTCGATGAGCGCGCGTCCTTGCAAACCTGAAACGATTGACCAGTCGCGCTTGTGAATATCTACAGTAACGAGATCGGGTGTGAGGTCAGGGATGCGGGTAGGGAGTAGGGCGTGGGGCGTAGGGCGTGGGGCGTAGGGTTTGGGGAAGCAGGAGCGTGAGAACAGGGACACATTCGGTGTGAGGCCGAAGGATTCAACGAACACGCCAAAGGATGCGGCGGCTTCGGCGAGCCAACGCGCATCATAACGCGGGCTCAATTCATCCTGCTTATGGTCATCATTCTCGGGTTCATCAATGAATACAGCATCCGCCTCGGCCACAAGCCATGCGCCGATGCGCGTGGCAACGAGGATGCGATGATCTCCTCGGAGAAAGCCGCTCCAGGCATCAAAGCGCGGCTTCATTGCCTGCGAAGACGTCATGCAAGAGGCTCCGGCGAGCGCATGAGCAATTATCGGCACGCGCGACGCCCAAGGGGTGAGAATGAGGATGCGTGCATCAGGGGGCTGTTGTTTGACCGAGGCGATGAGGCCGGAAGGAGAGAAGAGGTGGTTCGGGAGGAAACAAGTTTCGCGGGGAGCGGGGAGCGGTGAGCGGGGAGCAGGGCAGGAAGCGCTCGGTCGGATAGCGGGGAGCATTGCCGATGCCGCTTCCTGCTTACCGCTTACCGATACAGGTTTCTTCGGCAACGTTCCCAGCCATGCGTGCAGGACCGCCGGCCTTGAGCTGAAACTGCGCGCGGCAAGGCCGTCGAGAAGCGCAAGGGTTTCCGGTTTCAATCGGATGTCCGCGAACCGTTCCGCGACCGGCTTCAGGTTCTCGAACGCGGATGTTTTTTCGATCGAGCGCACGATGCCGACGGATAGGCCTTTGCGAAATGGAATGCGGATCAGGTCGCCGGGTGCGAGATCCAGTCCGTCCGGGATAGCGTAATCGAACCATTCTACCCCCCGGGGTGTGCGAAGAGCCGGAATGACGCGGGCGATCATAAGGGGCGTAGGAAGCAGGGCGTAGGGGCTGCAGGTGAACTACGTCCCACGCCCTATGATGGCTAGGCCATTTCAAACTTCATCATTAAACACCCCACGCCGAACGGGGCCTCATAGGACAATTCGCGTGGCGTCACATTGAGCTCGGACAAAAAGCCGAGCAATGTCATGAGCGGCAGATAGGCGTTCTGTCCGGCAGCTTCGAGCGCTTGTGGATCGAGAGCAAGCATACCCTCCACGTCCAGCGACTGCATTTTTGTCCGAACGGTGGCATCGAATGCCGGACCCTCGACGCTCGACCCCCCCGGAGACTGCTCATTGAGCTTGTGGGACAGGTCTGTGGATACAAGAAAAGCGATGCGTTTTGATTCCATGTTCAGGATTTGGCGGAGAGCTTTACCGAATTCCACATGCGCCTGCGCATCGAGTCGAGAGGGCGCGAGAGGGATGAGCTTCCAATCCTTTAGTTTTTCCGTGAGCAGCAGAAGAGGAATGGTCATGCCATAGTCGATGTCTTCGGCGGAGGTCAGGGTGAATGGAATATTATATTTATGTCGGAGGCCGCGTTGAAGATGATCGATGACCAGGAAATCACCTTTGGCCTCGAACAGGGTTTCATGATCCCCGAAGGTTTTGAGATTGCCGACGTATTTCGGCGCGATATTTGCGCTAAAGGCGTCGGGGTAGCTTTGCGCGTGCGGCGACATGATAACGATGGTTTCCGGACGCGCAAGATACAATTCTTCTTCGAGAGCCTGAAACGATTTTAACGTTGCAGCGAGCGCATCTCGACGCTCCTTGCCTATGCTTTTTGCGAGGAGCGGCGTATGGGAGACGAGTGCGCTAAACACGATCATACGCGGGGTATTGGTTATGATGCCACGGTGAGCAGGGTTTCGGGTTCATTGAGCAGGATTGGCATTCCGGTTGGAACGGCATCGAGAACGCTTGTCGGTATCGTTTCAATGCTGGACCATTTCCAGCCAAGTTCTTCGAAGATGTCGCCTGATGGGATCGGTCTCTTTTTTCCGTATTCCATTACGTACACCGCGGGACTTTCCGGATGTTTTACGAGCTCCCCGTCCTTAAAGCCATATGGATCGAGCGTGGTCATGCTGTCGAGTTGTTCCTGGGTAATCTGTCGCGGGCGGCGGCCGTTGAAGTACAGCGTCCAGATGGTGGGATTCGGGATGAGCTGTTTCGTATGACCTTCCGCATACCAAATAGCCTTGAGACCCGTGACCTGCACCAGCTGGCCTTTGGGATACTGATCGTCGAGTGTGAGCTTATTGCCGATGGCATATGACGCGAGGTCTTCATCGCCTACGTCTTCCACCTCATCCATGTTGAATCCGAATTTCCCGAAGGTTTCCATGTTCACGATATGGCGGCGTTCATCGTCAACGATAAGCCATATTTGTCCTGCGGGGTTGCGCAACAGCGCATAATTCGGGAAATTGATCTGCGGTCCCTCTTCATATCCCGCGAGTTCCGAATCGGACACTTCTACGGCTTTTTCCAGATCAACCAGCGTCCCGGCCACGGTCTGTGAGGCAAAGGGTTTCTTTTTGCCGTATCGGATCCAGTATACCTGTCCCGATGGAATGCCTTTGACCACGGTTCCGTTCGGGAATTTTTTGGAGAACCATCTCCGCCAAATGGTCCACAGATTCTGGTTTCCGTGGATGTGCGGCGTGTAGGTGTAAAGGGCGGCCGTGGCGAAATTTACGGGAGTTATTTCTATGCCGTCGATGATCGTTGTCCGGCCGGGAGACATGCCGGTATTCGTTTGTCCGTTCATGAGCAAGCGCAAATAATACCGTTCCCGCATTTGTTTCGCGGCATAGTCCAGCTGATTCGCAAAGCCCTTAAAATCCGAAATCGCCGGATCGTCTTTTGAACAAGAATCGCATACGCCGAATCCGGTTGCCCAGTCGAACTGGCGCTGGGTGGGATACGGGTCTTCGATCAGACTCTGTTCTTTTTGCATGAGCGCTACCAAGAATTTCGGACTGACTTTATAGGTATTCGCCACGCGTATGATAATGTCGGCTGCGTATTTTTGCGTGCCATCGATGTCCGCCGTGACATAGTGGCCGAGTGTGCCTTTGCTCAGCAAAAATTCCTGCAATCGATCGCGGCTCCACGATGCGGAGTCGAATACGTCGTCATCCGTTAGCACGAAATTCGGGTCAAAGGCAGCATCTAATCCGTTCTGGGAATTCGGGACTGTTTGAGCCTGAAGGGGGAAAACCGGAAAGATGATGGATGTGATAAGGAAGATTGAGAGAAGTCGCTGTTTCATAGGCCGTATCTTAGCAGGAGGAGGGTTTTTGAGCTACCCTGTACGGTGCGTCGTTTTTACGGCATTTTCTCGCTAGGAGGATGAAATTGGATGGGTTGGGGTGCGTTGGGCGTAGTTGCGTAGTTACGTAGGGGGGAAAGTATGTAATTGCGTAGGACATGGTCGTAGGGCGAGACTGTGCGCCATGAGACTTGCGCCCCGTAACCCGTTCCCTTTGCCCTGGGTCTGTAGGATCGTAGGTCCGTAAGACCGTAATCTGTAAGCCATGCGCCCCGTAACCCGAACCCCGTAACCAGTAACCCGTTCCCTTTGCTTTGCCCTGTAACACGCTTCCCTTTTTCAACGCCATGGAATTCTATTCATCGTCACGAATGATTTGGATCATCGGCGGCGCCATTGCCGTCATCATTCTTTTGTATATGGGATCAGAGTTTCAGCGCGTGAGCACGTCAATGTTCGCATCTCCGGACGAGACGGCCGTGTATGTATTTGCGCAAGCATGGACGCCGGGTGGCGGATTCCGTCTTCCGCACGGCTTGCCTCCCGATATTCAGGAATACGCAGGCCTGCATCCTCGAAGCATGGTGCGGCAGGGCGAATTTCTTGTGCCAGTGGGTTTTTTGGGAATGCCGCTTTTGGCAGCTCTTTCAGAGCGCATACGCGCCGGAGCAGGCGCGTATCTCACGCTATTGCTGGTTCTTACGGCCGCATATCCACTGTGGAATCTCGCGGGTTCATGGAGGCGCAAAAAGATCGCCGCGCTTACGGTTCTTTTTTTCCTGACATTCCCAACCGTCCTCCTGTATGAAAATCGCGGTCTCTTTCCGAATCTGCCCGTTGTTGCGCTCGCGCTTTGGAGCGTGTGGGCGTGGCAGGAGATCGGGGTGCGATATTCCGTAATTCGTGGGACACGGGGGATGTGGAACGAGATGTTCATTGCCATCATTGCCGGGTTGACGCTCGGACTTGCGCTTATCATTCGGCCTCTTGAAGCCGTATGGGTGCTTCCGTGGGTCGCATGGGGAATGTGGCGTGGCTGGGAGAAAAGCGCGAGTGTGATGTACGGGGTCGCTGCCGGTATCGGAGCGGCTGTTTGCGGCATCGGCGTATGGGTGGCAGCAAAAACCTATCCATATGCCACCGGCGGCTATCTTCCGCCCGTCGGATATGTTCTTCGAGATCAGGCAATGCAACAAACAATTGTTGATACGTCATCCCGAACAGAAATGAATTTTCGCTTGCCGTATGGCTTTCATCCCCGCGCGGTATGGGAAAACGTGCGCGTGTACATGCTGACATATCTTGGTTTATGGACGGGAACCGCCTTGGCGGGGATGTACGCGGCTCTGCGAAGGGAATGGAAACGGGAGCAGACGATATTCCTCGCGATGATCGCTTGGACAGTGTTGTCCTTGCTGTTCATGTACGGGCAGTCCGTGTATGCGGATAATATCCGCGGCAATGCTTCGCTTGGAAATTCCTTTTTGCGCTATCTCCTTCCACTCACCCCGTTGCTAGCATATGGCATGGCTCTTGCGGTTGAAGCGGCATGGCGCTTGCCGCATCGAGGGAATGTTCTTGGAGCCATGGCCGCAATTTTCCTTCTCTTGGCCGGCATCGTTACGGCGTATGCCCGCGACGAGGAGGGGATACTGCAGACGCGGTACGAGATTGGCAGATACGCGCAAATACGCCGTGAAACGGAGCGCAGCATTCCCGCAGGTTCCATTATTTTATCGGAGCGATCGGATAAAATATTCGCGTCCGGCTCTTTTACCGCTGTAAGCCCCATACCGGATGCCGAAACATTGTCCGCCCTGCAGGCTTCGCCGCATCGCATATTTTTATTTCATCGTCTTCCGTCGTCTGATACGGAGCCGCTTTTCGGCTTTTCCGGCTGGAAATTGCTTTACTATATCGGCAATGAAGGCATGTATCTTCTGAAAGACGAGAACGTCCTTTCTTCTCCGAACATGCAGTTTTTCCCTCTTTCCCCATGAATACAATTGTTTCTCGTTCGATTCTCGCTCTTCCATGGGTTTTGGCCGTGTTTATTTTCGCTTGGCTTGTAATACAGCGCTTTCCGCCATCGGGAGTAGTTGTTTTTGATATTCCGTTCGATGGCTCCAGCGCATGGATGGATCCTTTTCTTCCGGCTGAACGCACGACATCGCCGGGTGCCCAGCCGGAGGGCTGGAGGGGCCAGCGCATTCTTCAGGATCCGGTATATTCAGCCGCGCGGCTGCCTGGCGTATATGAAGACGTTCGAGTGACCGTCGAGTTTCGGCCAATCCGTCAGCCGCTCATTGAACTCGGCCTCTTGCGAGACGAAGCATCGCTTTCGTATGAGTTTCAGCCGCTCTGGTTTGGGCCGTTAGAGGATGGATGGACAGAGTCGGAAGGAAGCGGGCGCCATGGCTATATCCGAAACGGAGAATCGCCGGAGATTCTCGGATCATCGAATTATCAGCGTCTCGCGCTTTGGCACGCCTCTGCCACCGAGGCGATAATGAGTGATGCGTCGGCAGAACCGGTACGGACAGATGTCTCACTTCGGGGATCACATGATTTTTGGTTTTTGCCTTCCGGCAATGCGATCGACGTTTCTTTTGAGCTTCAGGATTCGAATCGGAAGCAGGGGAGAGAGACGGTGGTGTTTCAGTTGTGGCGCGGCGGCGAACTCATGCGACTCGATGCCGCCGGTATCGGCGGTTCGCGCGATATGCGCATGGGCGAGGTTTTTACCAAGAGTCTGCACTGGCAAGATCTTTCCCCTGGCGTGTACCGCCTGCAATTTATCGCTGACGATGACGTATTTATCCGCTCCGTCACTACGCCGAACCGGCGATGGGTTATCGGCCCCCGGCTCTCCTTCGGGGACATTGTGGGATATAAAGATGGTATTCAGCCGGGTTTGGCCTGGACGAATTCGCGGCATATTGTTTTTGAAACCCTGCACGCCGAGGGACTGCAAACCGTGCAGGTGGGTGACGCGGCCATTAAGGTTCAAAGAACGCATGACACGTATGAATTCGACCGAACGGATAATGACATCGTTCCGCAGAAGGTTGTGGCTCCTGCCGGCGATATCCGGATTATCGGCGACGGGTGGTTCGCTCTTTCTCCCGATCGTTTTTTTGCGCCGGAACCCCGGCGCGTCACGGCTTCTATGGATCCTGACCGCGAAGGTATCCGCGCTATTCTTACGCCATATCGCAGACCGGAGCCCCTCGGTGACGGCTGGTACCGGCAAACGCTCACATTCCGCATCGATCCTGGATCCGATCATATGCGGCTCTCTGTATCGGCGCCGGGTCTGCTCACGCGGGCTGGGGCCGTAGATATACGACGCGTCACGCTCGAATATCGGCGCGCGGCCGTTTCCTGGGAGGATTGGTGGCGTATTCTCCGGAGCGAAGCGGTAAATGCCTGGCGCAGGCTTTTTATCTATGCAACATAATTCTCTGATTTGGCGATTGCTTCGGCATACGGGAATGGCGCTTGGGATATTGGTTATCGCAATGCTGTTTATGGAAGCCGCTGCACCGGGTTCGGTTATGCCCTATATCGATCCGCTTCCCCTCGGTGTTCTTGCTCTTCTTCTTCTCGCATTTGATGCGTATACAGCTACGGCATCAAGGCGGTTTTACCTTGCATGTTCCCTAACGGGCGCTTCTGTAGCCGGTCTCGCACTTGTCGTTATGATCGGCTATGGCGGCGGGCGTTCCGATGCCCTCGCAGGAATCCTGCTGCTCGCGCTTCTCGCAGGATCCTTTGGATTCGCGGCGTGGCCTGAAAAAGAATCATAGTTTTGTTCAACGATGCTATACCTGCCAGGCATTCGCATGAGCTTCTGCCACTTGCCGGAAACCCAACGACTATGCTGAAGTGAGCTGAACGTATGAAGCTCTTGGTTACGGGCGGTGCCGGATTTATCGGCACGAATTATATCCATTATGTTCTTGATACCCATCCGACTGACGAGGTGGTCGTCCTTGATGCACTCACATATGCGGGCAATATCGAAAATTTTCAGCGTATTGAACATAATCCGAGGTTTCGATTCGTCAAGGGCGATATTTGCGATGCGGCATTGGTAGATAAGCTTGTTCAGCAGGTAGACGCCGTGGTGCACATTGCGGCGGAAACGCATGTGGATCGTTCGATTCATAATGCCGATGACTTTGTCCGTACGAATGTCCTCGGAACCCAGGTGCTTCTGGATGCCTGTCGAAAACATTTCAATAAGCGCTTCCATCATGTATCGACGGATGAAGTATTCGGATCCCTTGGACGCACAGGAATTTTCCGCGAAAATACACCGTATGAACCCCGGAGCCCCTATAGCGCGTCCAAGGCAGGTGCAGACCACCTTGTCAGAGCGGCATTTCATACGCATGGCCAGGCGGTGACCATCTCGAATTGCACCAATAACTACGGCCCATACTGCTTTCCGGAAAAATTTATTCCTCTGTTCATTACGAATCTTCTTGAGGGAAAAAAAGTGCCCCTTTATGGCGATGGAATGAATATTCGCGATTGGATATATGTCGCGGATCACTGCAAAGGCATCGATGTGGCGCTCCGGAAAGGACGAAATGGCGAGACGTATTGTTTTGGCGGCAGAAATGAACGAAGCAATACCGAGGTAGCGCAGATGATTTTGTTCGAAATGGGATATGGGCAGGAAATGATCCAGACGGTCCGCGACCGGCCGGGACACGATCGCCGGTATGCCATTGATCCTGAAAAGGCCGAAACCGAACTTGGCTGGGCGGCAGAGACCCCGTTTTTACACGGGCTTCGAAAAACGATTGAATGGTATAAAACGAATACGAGCTGGTGGAAACGTATAAAAAACGGTGAGTATCGGGAGTATTATGAAAAACAATACGGGGTGAATGGCATTTCCGGGCCCGCTCCTGAAAGACCGTTTGACATTCGGGGAGAAAAGACGTAGTGCTTAGGGGCACGTTGGAAAGGAGCGGCCATGTCTGAAACCGTACGAATGCCCGTCTGCCGAGTCCGGGGCGTATTCGCCAAGGATTCGAGGAAGGTGGAAAATCCTCTTGTGACTCTCGGGAAGGGGGACCGCCTGACCTACAATGAAGCATCGCATGAGCTCCGATACACGAGTTCGTGCATGAGGGTGACTGATCCGCAGAGTCCCGACAAGCTCGTGTTTTTGGAGGGGCCTCTCGAAATCGCTTGCTACCCGGGCAATGCCGATGACCCTGATCATCTCGGAACCGCGGAGGTGCAGAAACTGCCGGCGGCCATCGAGAGCATCCGTCTTCTTATCTACGCGATTCTTCTCGGTACCTCGGCAGCCGTCTCCGAAACGATGGACGGCCAGAACATCGTGTGGACGCTCGTGTAGGGGTAACCGCAGGAAGGGGATGCCATCCATTTCGTTCATAAACCCGCTGTCGCGCAGATGGCGGGTTCTCTTTAATTCATCGGCGAGTGTCGGGCGCGGAGAATGCAGGGAGTCGGGAGTGGGCCATGGGTCGTGAGGTATGGGCTTTGGGTTATGAGCCGTGCGGCGAGCGGGATGCGGGAAGTGCGTGGGATGTAGTTGCGTAAGGTGGGACATAATTCTCCCCGAATCCCGTTCCCTTTGCCCTTGGGCCAGTACGTTCGTAGGTCCGTAAGTCGTGAGCCTTGCGCCGTGCGTCGTGAGCCTTGCGCCCGAAACCTGTAACCACTCACTACTCACTTGTTCCTTTTCACCAATTGCCAAAAGCCATCATCTGCAAGCTTCCTCATAACCCATAACTCATAACCTTTTTCCTTAGCCTTTAGCCTGAAGTTCCCATCTGGTCAAAAAACGGACATTCCCGTAAGCTCCATCAATCCCTTGGGACGCGTATCGGAACATTATGAAAGCTCTCATTACGGCGGGCGGGCGCGCGACACGCCTGCGCCCTATTACGCACACGCTCAATAAGCACCTGATTCCATTGGCAAACAAACCGATGATTTTTTATGCAATCCAAAACATCTCCGATATCGGAATATCAGACATCGGCATTAGCGTGAATCCGGGAGAAGAAGAGGTCCAAAAAATCTGCGGTGACGGATCGAAGTGGGGTGTGCGGCTTACGTATATCGAACAGAAGGGCGGACCGCTCGGCATCGCGCATGTCGTGAATAATGCACGCGATTTTCTCGGAAACGAGCCGTTCATTTTTTATCTCGGGGATAATATTATCTTGAGCGGACTTCAACGATTCGTTGATGCATTTGAAATGAATGATCTTAATTGCGTGCTCGCATTATCGAGAGTTTCGGATCCCCAGCGTTTCGGTGTTCCGGAAATACGGGATGGTCGCATCATACGCGTCGATGAAAAACCTTCACAGCCGAAAAGCGAATACGCTGTTACAGGCATTTATGTGTATGATTCGAGTTTTTTTGAAGCCTTCGGACATATCCATCCTTCAGCACGCGGGGAGTATGAAATTTCCGACGTGCATACATGGCTTATCGCAAATGGGTATCGGGTCGGTTATGAGGAAATCACCGGCTGGTGGAAGGATACGGGAAAGCCTGAGGATTTGCTGCACGGGAATGATCTTTTGCTGGACGGACTCTCGGGCCAGGTTTTTGAGAACGGGGTACGCATCGATGCCGGTGCGATCATTGAAGGGGTTGCCGTTGTGGGCCAGGGATCGCACATTGGTTCGGGGACCATCCTCAAGGGTCCCGTGAGCATCGGAAAAAACTGCAGCATGAAAAACACCGTTATTGGACCATACGTTTCATTATCCGATCATGTTACTATTGATGGGGCGCAGATTGAGCGGAGCATCGTCATGGAAGGTACGCGCATTTCGATTCCCGAAGAGATTTGTGATTCCATTTTTGGTCGGAATGTTACGGCGCATCCCTCGGAGAGCGCTCCTCCGGGAAAGCGGAGATATCTCTTAGGGGATAATGCCGTCGTTCACCTTTAGCATCCATTGTCTCTCTTGGCATGAGAAAACGTTTTTATCGGGCTCCATTTCATCGAAGAATCCTTCCATGGGTTTTTATAATCATTTTTTTCGCCATGGCTCCAGCTGTGGTTTTTTATACCGCCGGGTACCGTTACAATCCCAAAAAAGGCGTTATTGAAAGGAATGGCACGTTGATCGTGGATTCCATTCCCAAAGGAGCGAGTATTACATTAAATGGATCTGTTGTGCCTGAGCGCAGTCCGGTGACCTTACAAAATGTCGCTCCGGGAACCTATACAATTCGAGTAACATCGCCAGGATACTCAATATGGGAAAAAACGCTTGATGTGCGGCCGGAACGGGTGACCTTTGCGAATCATATACATTTATGGAAGACATCAGGGCCCGTTTTCCTCGTGCCGGAACATGTACGTGGAATTCGCGCAAGTCCGAGCGGGCGCTATCTTGCTGCGCTTGCCGGCGATGCGACGTCTTCTCTCCTCATCTTTGATCTTTCCAACGACACGGCGGAATTTTTACCTTTTTCCTCGACTGTCGCAACGAGCCAACGCGTGGAATTAACCTGGAATGATGCAGAAACAGCCGTTCTTGTTCGAGAATTGCCCGGCTCGGCGTACTTGGCTGAACGAAAGGGGTCTGTCCAAAAGCTTCCTGACGGTTTTTATCGGTGGGACGGGGGAACGCTCATCGGCGCATTGGAGGGCGAAATGCTGATGTACAGCGTATCGAACGGAGATATCCGGCGGACACCGCTCCCTAACGACGTCATTGATGAACAAAACGGTTTCCGCCTTTTTCGGCGGAATGGCGGCACAGTTCTCGGAGAGGTACGGACCCCTGATCGGGTATTTGAACTTCCTTCCGGAAACTGGCATTTCGCCGGTCGTATTTCGGGGTACCCGTTCGTCACGGATGGTACTCGGTGGCTGGGGATTGATGTCGAAGAGAACACACGTGAGGGGCTATCGTTCTTTTCCGATGATGCGCCCGACATTCTTCAAAAATCCGGAGAGACATTCGTGATCACCCGAACAGGGGGCGAGCTTTGGCTAACGATCATCGGGAGAAGCTCGGAATTACTTGTACGGAAAAGCCAAGCGATTACAGGCGCGGTGTGGCATCGACTTGGCGAACAAAATTTTTATTCAACGCAAGCCGCTGTTCAGGCTTTAGACATCGATTCCAGGAACGGAAGGTATGAAACGAGGCTCGCATCATTCGATGAAATAGACGGAATGACAAAAGCAAGAAATGTCTTATATATCGCGGGGGTTCGCGATGGACAGCGGGGGATATACCGCCTCGACGTAGAGTAGACTTGACGATTTTGTCGTCATCATATACAGTCTGTTTGCTCATTTTCCGGGTTGAGATGCGCTCCCCGGTAAAATAGATGTAGGACTGGCGCGGTGACGATTCTCCCTCACGTCCTCGTGTCCAGTTGGCAAAAAACGTCCATTCCGTTCTCCTGGTAGAGCTTCGGCGAACCTTCGCGGTCCCCCCTCTCCCGACAAAAGAGCGGAAAGCGGCGTTGCGTTCCGCCGCGGACTGTTCCAGCAGAGAGCCCCGGTTTTCCGGGATGTGCCTACAATGCCACACGCTGGGCGTTCGGACGCCCGCTCGGTCCCATTCCCTCGCAGGATGGCCGGGCGCCCAGCTCTCTCCTGGTTTCTTCATCTTCAAAAAGACACCGCCAGCGGTGTCTTTTTATGTCAGGAGACGTTCCCGGGCGCCATTTACGAAATGTTTCAGAGGCTTTATGATTCCCGTCATGCCGTTTTCGTATTCGTTTACCCCTAAACCGAAATTCCCTTCTTATACCGTCATAGCGATCACGATTTTTTTGACGTTTCTCGCAGGATTGGGGATCGGTCTCGGTCAGGGACTTCGAATAACGCGGTCAACGCAGAACGCTATTATCGGCTCCGGCGCAACGAATACTGGCATGTTGGGCTCTGTTATCGGCGTGGGCGGGGCGCCTCCGCGGGGCATTGCCAAAGACGTGGATTTTCGTTTGTTCTGGGACGTATGGAATGATCTTCGTTCCGATTTCGTCCATCAGCCCGTATCGGAACAGGCGCTATTCTACGGCGCCTTAAAAGGAATGGCCGCGTCGTTGGACGATCCGTATACAATGTATTTCGAGCCTTCGGACGCGGAGGAGTTTTTGAACGGGCTGAAAGGAGAATTCTCCGGCATCGGAGCGGAAATCGGGGTAAAGGAGAATCGTTTGCAAATTATTTCGCCGCTCCCAGATTCACCGGCGGAGCGCGCGGGAGTTCGCGCACGCGATCTTATTTTGAAAATTGACGGGGAAGATTCCCTCGAAATGCCTGTAAATGAGGCCGTCACGAAAATCCGAGGACCGAAAGGAACGAATGTCGTATTAACGCTCGGTCGGCTCGGTCGAGACGATAAAGGTGAACAGACGATAGAAACGATCGAGCTTCCTATTACGCGCGATACGATCGTGGTAAAAAGCGTTGCCGTATCGCGGGAGGAAAATGGAATATTCCTTATAGAAATACGAGGTTTTAACGAAGATGTTTCCGAGGAGTTTACCCGGGCCGTAGACGAAGCTCTCGCTGGAAGCGCGAAAGGCCTCGTGATCGATGTTCGCAATAATCCCGGAGGATATCTTGATAAAGCGGTCGCCGTGACCGGGGAATGGGTGAAGGAGGATATCGTTGTACAGCAAAAGGAGCGCGGTGAAATCCGCGAACGCTATCGAGGGACGGGGCGGGGAAAGCTCCGAGGCATTCCGACTATCGTGCTCGTGAATGAGGGGTCGGCATCCGCATCTGAAATTCTCGCCGGCGCGCTTCAGGATTATGGATTGGCAACGATTGTGGGTAAACAAACGTTCGGGAAAGGTTCGGTACAGGATTTGAAAGAATATGAGGAGGGCGGTGCGCTCAAGGTGACAATCGCTGAATGGCTGACGCCGAATGGACGCTCTATTGACAAGGAAGGGATAGCGCCGGATGTTGATGTGGACATGACGCCTGAAGACTACAATGCAGACAAAGACCCCCAGCTCGAAAAAGCCCTCGAGCTTCTCCAAGCAGAGTAATAGCCAAAGTTCCCGGCGCGCGGCACGAAAGCCGTATAAGCGTCGGGCGCTTGGCAAACCGACGAAGCACGAGCTTTCGGCCGGAGGGATTATTTACCGCAAACGGAACGGGCAAGTAGAAGTCTTTTTTATCAAGGACCCGTACGGTCGGTGGACATTCCCTAAGGGACATCAGGAACTAGGGGAGACGCTTGCGGAAACGGCAGTTCGTGAAATTCGGGAGGAGACGAATCTCGAAGGTCTCCGACTCGTCGCTCCGCTCGGACGGACGAGCTTTACATTCAGGAGAGACGGTAATGTCATCGAAAAAACCGTCTATCTCTTTTTGTTCGAGGCGCCGCTTGATGCAAAGGAGAAATTCACCGGAGAAGGGGCTATTTGGGAGGGCGCGTGGATGCAGGTGCATAAAGCCTTTAATGCGAGCGGATATCGAAATCTTGATCGTCTCCTTGGGAATGCGATGCGGATTATTACCGAAAAAGAAGGGGGGATGGAGAAGGGGAAGAAGTAGGAAGTGGGGAGTGGGATATAGGGGCGCGGCATGCCGCGCCCTGAGGATGTCGTTGCGTAGGGGGAGCATAATTCTCCCCGAACTCCGTAACCCATTCCCTTAGCCCTTTGCCTTTTTTCCCTGATTCGCAATTTGTTCATACCATTCGTCATAGACTGTTCCGTCTGCTATGATCTTGTTCAATATGCCGAAGCGCAGGCCGGCGCGGAAATTCGTTTTTGTCACGGGAGGCGTCATGTCCGGCGTCGGAAAGGGGGTCGCAACGGCCTCCATCGGCGCCCTTCTCAAGGCACGCGGTCTGCGCGTCACAGCCGTCAAAATAGATCCGTATCTGAATGTGGATCCCGGGACAATGAATCCTGTGGAGCATGGAGAGGTATTCGTTACGGAAGACGGACTGGAGACGGACCAGGATTTGGGGAATTACGAGAGGTTTTTGGATGAAAATTTGCATCGCGTGAATTACATGACCACAGGGATTGTGTATTTGAGCGTCATTGAACGCGAACGTTCCATGGGATACGGAGGAAAAACCGTAGAGGCCGTCCCGCATATCCCCCTTGAAGTCATCGATCGCATTAAAGCCGCGGCCGAGGATGCGAATGCCGACGTCACCATGATCGAAATCGGCGGGACGGTAGGCGAATATCAAAACGTCCTTTACCTCGAGGCGTGCCGCATGATGAAGCTCGAATCACCGAAGGACGTAATGGTGGTCCTCGTATCGTATCTTCCGGTCCCGTCGAATTTAGGCGAAATGAAAACAAAGCCCACGCAGTATGCGTGCCGGACGTTGAATGCCGCCGGGCTTCAGCCCGACATGTTGATTTGTCGCGGCGCATTCCCGCTCGATGATGTCCGGAAGAGGAAGTTGAGTATCAATTGCAATGTGCCGAAAGAAGCGGTTATTTCCGCGCCGGATGTATCGTCTATTTACGAAGTACCGCTCAAGTTCAATGCGGAACACGTTACGGACCGTATTGTGGACGTGCTGGATTTGCCGAAGGTCCGTGTAAATCTCGAGCCCTGGGTCGAACTGAATGAGCGCATTGCGTCTTCTGCCGATCCTGTACGCATCGGCGTCATCGGCAAGTATTTCTCTACGGGTGATTTCACGCTTAGTGATGCATACCTGTCCGTATTAGAGGCTATCAAACATGCGGCATGGAGCGTACGAAGAAAGCCTGAAATCGAATGGCTGAACAGCGAAGAATTTGAGAAGAATCCGAAAAGCGTGGCCGGCAAACTCAAGCATCTGGACGGGATATTGATTCCCGGAGGGTTCGGGTCGCGCGGCGTGGAGGGGAAGATTATGGCCATTCAGTATGCCCGCGAACACGGAAAACCGTATTTGGGGCTGTGTTACGGTCTTCAGCTTGCTGTCATTGAAGTTGCAAGACACGTTCTTAAGCTCGGGGATGCCGCATCAACGGAATTTGAGGAGCATACGCCGCATCCGATTATTCACTTGATGAATGAACAGGAAGAGCGAATGAAGCATCAGGATTATGGCGGCAGTATGCGGCTTGGAAACTATCCGTGCCGTTTGCGGAAGGGAAGCCGCGGTTGGGAATTATACGGAAAACGCGATGTTATCGAGGAACGGCATCGGCATCGTTATGAAGTGAACCCGGACTATCGTAAGCCCCTCGAGGATGCGGGGCTTATCATTTCCGGTACGTCGCCAGACGGAAAACTTGCGGAAATCATCGAGCTCGAAGATCATCCGTTTTTTATGGCCAGCCAATTCCATCCGGAATTCACTTCTCGTCCGTTCCGTCCAAACCCCCTGTTTCTCGGATTCTTGAAATCGGCGACGGGGGAGGGAAGAGGGAAGTAGGGGGCATGGTTGCGTAGGTGGGAAGAGTACGTACTTGCGTAGTACGTAGTTGCGTAGGGGGAGCGTAATTCTCCCCGAACTCCGTAACCCATTCCCTTAGCCCTATGACCCTGCATTTATACGTTCGTAGGTCCGTAAGATCGTCGGTTCGCAGGTAATGCGCTGTTTATTAAAGATCCGAAACTCTTTCCCTACCCTAGAATCCTAAAACTCTTGAACGGCCTCATTGCCAATAGCCAAAAGCTCCCACCTGTAATCTTCCCCATAACTCACAACCTGTTTCCTTTTGTTCTTTGCCCTTTGCCCAATTCCCGATTGCCAAAAGTTTTCCTGTTACAAACTTTTCTCGTAATCTGTCCAAAACGTAAAAAGAGGCCGAAGCCTCTCTTTTTGAAAAAATAATTTTTTTTAAGCCTTCTTTACTGGTAGGACATCCGCAAATTTTACATGCTTCATTTGTCCGGTGTATCGGACGATACGGCGCGTGGTGAATTTGACGATGCCGCTTGCCGTTGCAAACAGGGTATCGTCCTTGCCCTTGCTCACATTTAAGCCAGGGCGGATTTTGGTACCACGCTGACGGACGATGATATTTCCTGTTTTGGCGTATTCTCCCGCGTACAGCTTTACGCCGAGCCTTTGGCCCTGTGAATCGCGTACATTACTTGTAGAACCGCCCGCCTTCTTATGTGCCATAGAGAAATGAGAAATTCGTGCGAAGAATATACCCGTGTACGCGCGGCTTGTCAAGGCGTTTCAATCTCTATAGGATACCGGCAGTATGGCGAAAACAACGGCGGATATTCGCGTGGAAATAGAGCAGGCGCTAGATATTGTCCGGAAAGGGTTGTCATTGCACCGCGGCGGCGTCGAACTGGTGGACTTTCATGAAGGAACCGGCACGGTATCCGTTCGACTCCAGGGAGCGTGCATTGGATGTCCGCTGTCGGACATGACGGTAAAGGCGGGGATTGAAGACCTTCTCAAGAGCGTGATTCCGGAGGTGCGCGAGGTTATTGCGGTTTCGGACTCATCGCAATCCAAACACCGGCATGACGCTTGATGAATGGCGATTTTCCCTTGAAATTGCCTGGGATGATGCGTGGTTTCGCTGGCAGACGAGTTTGACGCTGGCTTCCGTGATGCTAGGCTCGCTTTTTTTTCTTTGGAGGCTTATCCCCGTCGGGCTTCGAAACGGCCAACTCATCTTCCACTATAATTTGTATCTCGGGATCGATGAAGTCCATGCTTGGTGGTGGGTACTCTTCGTGCCTATCCTTCTGATCCTCGTGGTCCTCGGAAACATTATTGCTTCTGCAAGATTGTTTCGGCGTGATAAAATAGCAAGCAGGGTTCTTCTGTGCGCCTCGACGGTTTTTACGGTCCTGCTGTTTCTCGCGGCATTCTTCATTACTTCCGTGAACGTTTAGTATGTTTATCGATGCCATTCATGTAGCGCGACTCGTTACTATCGCCACCACGGCATTCGTGGTGGCATTTCTGGCTATGCCACTCTGGATTGCTTTGCTTAAAAAATGGCATGTCGGGAAATCCATACGCGACGAATCATCCGCTCCCATTATGGCAAAACTCCATGCCGGAAAAGCGGGGACGCCGACCATGGGCGGCCTTGTTATTTGGGGGACGGTGGTATTTTTGATTTTTGCGTATCGCGCCGCCTGCTATTTTCAGTTCGAACCGCTCTGCAATCTTTCCTTTTTTTCGCGGGCTCAAACGCGTTTGCCGCTCGGCATTTTGGTTGGGGCAGGGTTGCTCGGTCTGATGGATGATTATTTGAACGTTCGAAAAATCGGGCCGCGCGGCGGGGGGCTCCGTATGCGCGTTCGACTCCTTTCCTATACGACAATCGCGCTTGCCGGAGCATACTGGTTTTTTTCGCGGCTTCAGTGGGATTTCGTTCATATTCCGTTTGTCGGTACATATCACATAGGATGGTGGTATGTGCCGTTTTTTGTTTTTGTCGTCGTTTCCACTTCATTTAGCGTGAACGAAACGGATGGTTTGGACGGCCTCGCCGGTGGAACGCTCATGACGAGCTTTGGGGCCATGGCCCTCATTTCCTTCGCGCAGGGGAGGCTGGATCTTGCGGCATTTTGCTTAACGATTCTTGGCGCGCTCCTTGCATTTTTATGGTTCAATGTTCCTCCGGCCTCCGTCTTTATGGGCGATACCGGCGCGATGTCGCTCGGCACCGTGCTCGCCGTCGTGGCGATGATCACGAATACCACGCTTCTTCTCCCTATTATCGGCCTTCCATTTGTCATTGAATCCGCATCCGTCCTTTTGCAGATCGCTTCGAAAAAGATACGGAAGAAAAAACTGTTCCGTTCATCGCCGCTGCACCATCATCTGGAAGCTGTGGGCTGGCCGGAACAGCAGATCGTTCTGCGTAACTGGATTATCTCGCTGATGAGCGCAGCGATAGGCGTGGTTCTCGCCCTGGTCGATCGCACGTTATTCCTGTAATAACAGGACAAACGCTCGTCTGTTGAATCGTTGTCTCGTCTGAATTCGCGGTATGCCACGGCAGCCACAATCCTCCGACCGCCTGTTGATCGGGCTTCTCATCGGCCTCTCGTTATTCGGGCTCATCGTTCTTTTGTCAGCGTCGGGGGCGGTGTCTTTTCAATATTACAGCGACCCGCTGTATTTCGTCCGCCGCCAGATTTTCCTCGGTCTGCTTCCCGGAGGTCTCGTTTTTCTCTTGATTTCCAGAATGGACTATCGGAAATTAAAACCCTATGCATTTCCCCTCCTCGCTCTTTCTGTTGTTTTGCTTCTGCTCGTTTTTATCCCCGGCCTCGGATCACGCGTCGGAGGTTCACAGTCATGGATAAAAATTGCCGGTTTTACGTTACAACCTTCCGAATTCGTGAAATTCACGTTTTTACTTTATTCCGCCTCATGGCTCTCCACGAAGGGCGTAGAAGATAAGCTGAAAGCTTCCATGCCGTATTTTGCGGCTATCGGCACGATTATGTTTTTGCTAGTTATTCAGCCGGATACGGGGACCATGTCTATTATCGTTATGACGGCCATGCTTATGTACTTCGCTGCCGGTGCGCCATTGTTGTGGTTTGTGGGAGCCGGACTTATCGGGACCGCCCTCGTCGGAATACTCATTGCCATTGCTCCATATCGCGCCGCCCGTTTTATGACGTTCCTGCATCCAGAACTCGACCCCCTTGGCATCGGCTATCATATTAACCAAGCCTTTCTTGCCATCGGAAGCGGAGGACTCTTCGGACTCGGCTTCGGCCAATCGCGCCAAAAGTATTTGTATCTTCCGGAAGTGCAGGGAGATTCCGTGTTTGCCGTGATGGCGGAAGAGCTTGGGTTCGTGATGACGCTCATTTTTTTGGCGGCCATGGCGCTTCTCGTCTGGAAATGCTTTCAGGTCGCAAGGAATGCCTCCGATACCTTTGGGAGATTCATTGCCATCGGGGTTGGAACGTGGATTGCCGTGCAAACATTCGCGAATGTCGCATCCATGACGGGACTTATGCCGATTACCGGCGTTACGCTCCCATTTGTGAGCTATGGGAATTCGGCCATGGTAAGTCTTTTTGCCGGCTTGGGACTTATCGCGTCCGTGAGCCGCATGGGGAACATACACGGTGTACGTCCATGAAAAAGATCTTATGTGCCGGAGGAGGAACGCTGGGGCCGGTTGCGCCTCTTCTTGCCGTGGCTGACCGTTTGCGCGAAGCGGACAATACGATCCGCATTTTATGGGCAGGAACAGATTCCGGTCCGGAACGGGAAATGATTGAAAGGAGGGGAATACCGTTTACGTCCATTCCGGTGGCAAAATTGACTCGATATGCGTCGAGACAGCTTTTGACGCTGCCGTTCGATTATATGCGGGCGCGAATGGAGAGCGCCCGCTTGCTTGACCGCGAACATCCGAATGCCGTTCTTTCCGCAGGGGGGTTTACCGCCGTTCCGGTTGTTCGGGAAGCGTATCGGCGCCGCATTCCGTGCCTGTCTCATCAACTCGATTATGAAACGGGTTTGAGTAATCGAATGATTTCCCGCTATTGCCGCTATGTCACGACATCATTCTCGTATATGCATTCCCCGTTTCCGGCCGGAACAACAACCTACGTGATTCCTACGCCGACGCGTTTCCGGAAACAAGATCTTCCTTCGCGCGAATCCGCATGCCGCGCATTCGCCCTTGATCCGACAAAGCCCGTTCTTCTCGTTACCGGCGGCGGCACGGGCGCACGCACGCTGAACGACGCGATGTCGCATATCCGAAAACGTTTTTCTCCGGAGGTTCAGATCATTCATTTGACCGGAAAAGGAAAGTCACCCGATCTCGTTTCTGACGGTCCCGGCTATGCTGTGTTGCCGTTTCTTGCGGACGAAATGATCGCCGCCTATGCGGCCGCGGATATCGTGGTTTCCCGCGCAGGTATGGGTGCAATTTCCGAGCTCGCGGCATTGCAAAAATCCGCCGTCCTCGTGCCTCTGCCGAATTCCCCTCAAATACAAAATGCACGCGAATTAAAGGATGCCGTCATAATCGTAGAGCAGGGGACGGATGGTTGGATGGAGGAATTACGGCTTGCTATCGAATCTCTTTTAAAGGACAGTGAAAGACGGCGTCAAATGGGTATTGCGCTTTTTGATGCGTTGCCGACGGATGACGGGAGTGCTCTTGCAAATCTGGCTTTGAGCGTCATGCTGTGATGGCAGCAATGAGTTCGGGGCTCGGGTTTCGTGTCTAGGATGAAACCGCTTACCTACGGACCTACGATCTTACGAACCTACTGACCCAAGGGCTAAGGGAAACAGGTTATGGGTTATTGGTTACGGGTCATGGGGTTCGGGTTACGGGGCGCATACCGCACCCCCGCATCCCGCTTACCGCATGCCTCCCTACGCAACCACGTCCTACAGGGCGCGGCATGCCGCGCCCTACATCCTACTCCCCACACTCCCTATTCCGCATCCTACGCACCACGTCCTACGTACTCTTTTCGCATCCCGCAACCCGCATACCGCATGGCTCACGGCCTAATGCAAAACACCCGCGTGCGCGGATGTTTTTTTGGTGACCCGGGTGGGGATCGAACCCACGACCATTGGCTTAAAAGGCCACTGCTCTACCACTGAGCTACCGGGTCGGGTATTCGTCGCCGGAATACGCGAAATGCTGTACGATGCTATCAGATTCCAAGCGTTTCATCAAGACATGCGTATTGCGATGATCGGGGTAAAGGGCGTACCAGCCGCTATGACAACCGGCGGCGGTATTGAGCGACATGTGGAGCAACTGGCTCCGCGTTTGGCAGGCCTCGGGCATGAGGTAACCGTGTATGTGCGTCATTACGCCAATCCGCGTGGCACCAAGCGATGGAACGGATGCACGCTCGTGACATTGCCGACGATACGGCGAAAATACCTTGAAGCAATCGTGCATGTTTTTTTGTCCACGCTGCATGCGCTTCGCCAAAAGTATGACATTATCCACTATCACGGCGTCGGTCCTTCCACGCTTTCGTGGATTCCGCGCGTTTTTGCTCCGCGATGCCGCGTGGTTGTCACATTTCATTCGCGCGATCAGTTCCACGAGAAATGGAACATTATTGCGCGCGCCTATCTTGCTTGGGGAGAGTGGACGGCTGTGCGTTTTCCTCATGCGACGATCGCCGTTTCCCATGTGATCCAGCAGTTTTGTATAAAACTGTTCGGCGTGAAGCCGTTTTTCATTCCCAATGGCGTCGAAATTCCGTCGGCATCTATTGGGAGCGACCGTATGAAAACACTCGGCCTTGAACCCGGCAGATATTTTTTGGGTCTCGGAAGGCTCATTCCCCATAAGGCTTTTGACGACGCCATCCGAGCATTCCGCAATGTTCCCACGGCTATGAGTCTCGCCATTGCCGGCGCGCCGGGGTATGACATGCGATACGCGGAAGAGCTTTATGCTCTTGCAGAACTCGATCCGCGCGTGCGTCTGCTCGGATTCCGCACCGGCGAAGATCTGCAACAGCTCCTCGCACATTGTTATGCCTACGTATGTCCTAGCCGAAGCGAGGGCTTATCCATTGCGGTTCTCGAGGCAATGAGTCACGGAAAGGTGGTGCTTATGAGCAATATTCCTGAAAATCTCGAACTCATCGACCATTCTGGAATGAGCTATGAGGTCGGGAACATCCAGGACCTCACGCGATTGTTTACATTCGCCGCTCGGGAACCGGCGCTTTTGCGAGAACGCGGCGAACGAGCCCGGCACATCGTAAAACTCCATTTTAGCTGGGATTCCATCGTCAGGCAGACCGATAGCGTATACGAATCCTTGAAGGCATAGCGAAGATGCGTTATTCTCCGGCCTATGCTGAATAAAACGTTTTATCATGCGATCGCGAAGCACCATCGCGAACGGAGCGCGGCGCGCAGGGAGTTGCAGCAAATCTCCGCCGACCTGCTGGCGGCATCCAAGCGAGCCATTTTTGCAACGCAGCGGAATGCGGAAGCGGAATCCGCGAATGAGCTGGCTCAAGGGTTGCGGTATATCAAAAAGGGAAACGGCATTCTCAAAAAGGAGCCGGAACTGGGGCAGGAAGGTATGTGGCGCGCAGGTTTAGAAGAATTTGCGGAAGCGACGCTCTATCATCATGCTGTGGTCCACGGCCGTATCGGAGAAGTGCGGGGCATTCCGCAGGATCCGGAAATATATGTGGGGGCTTTGTCGGATGTCACAGGAGAACTGACACGGTCAGCGGTTCTTGCGGCGACCAAACGGGATGCGGATGCGGTTCAACGATACGGTGACATGATTCGCGACGCCGTGGCATTCTTGCTTACCATGAACTTAACGGGAGCATCCCGACAAAAATTCGATCAGGCAAAACAGAATTTGCGGAAGATCGAAGAGATCGCCTTCACCTTGAGCGTGAACGGTTCGCGCGGGTCATGAGGCAGAAACGGCCCCGGAGCCTTCCCGGAAAAAAGAAGCGCGTGCTTATTCTCGGACTCGGGCAATATCCGAAGGGGAGCGGCATTTCCGCCGCCATGTTTTTTGCAAAGCTCGGTGCCGAAGTGACTGTGACGGATTTGAAAAAAGCGAAAGATCTCGCGGGAAATCTTTCGCGCCTGAAACGCTATAGGCATATCCGTTATACGCTCGGACGCCACAATCCGGCGGATATCCGCCGGTCGGACCTTATTGTGGCAAACCCGCGCGTTCGGCCTGATGCAAAAGAACTGCGGCTCGCGCGGAAGCTCGGCATTCCTGTAACGTCCGATATTGCGGTATTCCTCGAACAGTGTCCGGCAACCGTCATCGCTGTAACAGGCACGAGGGGAAAGAGCACTACGAGCTCGATGATTGCGGCAATGCTGAAAGAGAGCGGCCGCTGCGTTTGGCTCGGAGGGAACATTCTCGTATCGCCGCTCACATTTCTTTCACGCATCCGGAGCGGTGATGTCGTGGTGCTCGAACTTTCGAGCTGGCAATGCGAATCGTTGCCCCAGAACCACTCGCCGCATATCGCCGTCGTGACGAATCTTCTGCGCGATCATTTGAATACATATGGGGGCATGACGGATTATGCGGAGGCGAAAGCGCAGATATTCAGACATCAGGGAACGAAGGATATCGTTATTTTGAACAGTGACGATTCGTATGGCAAGCGATGGGCCAAGGAAGCGCCCGGCATCGTGCGCACCTTCGGCAAAAGTCGCAGCAATGACGCTTTGTATTCCGCACGAGGGATTCGTTCCGGTTCCTTTTCGATAGCTGCAAACGATTTGCAACTTCTCGGCGAACATAATATTTCCAATGCCGCGGCGGCCGTTCTGGCCGCGAAGGCGGCCTCTGTTCCATCCGGCGCGATCCGGAGGGCGTTACGAAGTTTTCGTCCATTACCCTATCGTCTTGAAACCGTACGCATGTACCGCGGCGTACGCTACGTGAATGATACCTGCGCCACTACGCCCGATGGCACGCTTGCGGCATATAATGCGTTCAAACCACATTCGAAGAACATGTTTTTTATTCTCGGCGGCGCTGATAAAATGCTTGACTATTGCGAGCTTGGACGCGTCTTCCGTCGCGCAAAACACCGTCTCCGTATCTTTCTCCTTCCGGGAAGCGCATCGAAAAAAATCGAGAAGGAGCTTCGCGGGTGCGCGGTGCGTCAGGTGCGAGATCTCGCGGATGCCGTGATTTCCTCATCAGGTCTTGCCAAAGCTGGGGACAGCGTCATCCTTTCTCCCGGTGCTGCCAGCTTTGACCAATTCCGCAATGAATTCGAGCGAGGCGATATGTTCGTTCGGCTTGTAAAACGCCTTCCCCGTCGAGCCGCTCGAAAGGCTTGACGCGAAGCCCAAGTCTCCGTATTCTATATTAGCAGTCCCTTCACCTGACTGCTAATCTATGGACGCCCGCCTGGAACAAGTGCTATCGCATCTCATCGAGGACTATATTCGGAGCGCCGAGCCGGTGGCATCCGCGAATCTTGTGCGTTCGCATGATCTGGACGTGAGTTCTGCGACAATCCGCAACTGGCTTTCTCTTCTTGAAGAAGAGGGGTATCTGATTCAACCGCATACTTCTGCAGGTCGTATTCCTTCGGAACGAGCCTTTCGATGGTATGCGAAGAATCGACTTGGTGGAGCTGCGCTCCCGGAGAAGTACATCTCCGCGTTGTCGCAAGCGGCGCATGCTGCCGTTCTTCCCGAACGCGCAAAGCAGCTCGCAAAATGCAGCGTGGCGATAACGAAGAGCGCGGCGCTCGTAGGTACGAATCTTTCCGATACGTATTACACGGGTTTGTCGGAACTGTTCAGCCAACCCGAATTTCGGGATTGGTCCAGAGTGGTATCCATCGGATCGATGCTGGACAGGCTCGATGAACAGCTTAATCGTTTGCGTGAACAGTCATATGCGGAGCCGCGCATTCTTCTCGGTTCGGAATGTCCCTTTGGAAATGCCTGCGGATCCGTGCTTCTAACGCTCCCGAAACGCATGGTGTTCGTTCTCCTCGGGCCCATTCGGATGGATTACAAAACAGCGCGGAATGTCTCGTATGAAATTTCACGTTTAATGCACGCTTGATTCTATGATGGATGAACAGCAACACACGGCACACGGCGACAGCATAGCCAACAACGAAACGCTCGACACGCTTCGGCGCGAACGGGACGAGTATCTCGCTGGATGGAAGCGCGCCATGGCGGATTATGAGAATCTCAGGAAAGAAACGGAAAAGGAAAAGGAAGTATTTCGAAAATACGCGAATGAAGCATTCGCTCTCCGGATGCTTCCCGCCATCGACCAGTTTGAGGTGGCCATGCAGTTTGCGCCATCGCTTGATACACTGCCCGACGAACATCGCAAGGCATTCGCAACATGGATGACGGGATTGGAAGCCGTGAGATCATTGTGGCGCGATGCGGCGAGCGAGCTTGGCCTTGAGCGCATAGCCGCCGAAGGCGCCTTTGATCCCAACCTTCATGAGGCCGTGGAGCGTCTTCCAAGCAGCGGAACGCCTGACGGAGATATTCTCAAGATTTCGGAACATGGATACACGCTGCATGGAAAGGTCATTCGTCCCGCGAAAGTGGTTGTGAGTTCAGGTTCGCCATCTAACGAATAATTATCATACCTCTATGAAATACTCACCATTATTCGAGGAATTCGACGTGTTCATGCAGCCGTACCGGTCGCTTCTTCCCGCGGTGCAAAGCGGCATTGTTCCGCCGGTGGATATGTATCAGACGCAGACATCTTTGGTCATCGAAACGCCGCTCGCGGGCGTGGATCCGGAGCGCGTGGAGGTTTCCGTCGATCGCGGCGTGCTGACCATCAAGGGCAGCATGGAGCGGAAAACGGAGGTTGATGAGAAGAATTATTACCGCAAGGAAGTCCGGAGCGGTTCCGTGTTCCGACAAATTCCTTTGCCCATCGATGTGCAGGAAGGAAAGGCGAAAGCGGGCCTTGACAATGGAATGCTTAAAATCGAACTCCCGAAACGCGCATCAGAAGAGAAGCAGACCATAAAAATTCAGGTGAAGAACAAGAAATAATTCGTTAACACGTATGGCAAAAATACTGGGAATCGATCTTGGAACCACGAATTCGTGCATGGCGGTTGTCGAAGGCGGAAAACCCAAGGTCATTGAAAATGCGGAGGGAAACAGAACGACGCCGTCCGTGGTGGCATTTACGAAAAGCGGCGAACGCCTCGTGGGACAGCAGGCAAAACGCCAGTCCGTGGTGAATCCGCGGAATACCTTCTTTTCCGTAAAGCGGCTCATCGGCCGCCGCTGGGATGACACAGAAGTGCAGCATGATGTGTCATTTCTTCCGTACGGCATTCAGAAAAAGGGCGAAGGCGTAGCATTGAAACTGGAAGACGGAAGCAAAACGTTTGCGCCGGAGGAAATGTCCGCCATGGTTTTGCAAAAACTTAAAACCGATGCGGAAGCTCGGCTCGGCGAAAGCGTCACCGAGGCGGTCATTACGGTTCCTGCGTATTTCGATGATGCGCAGCGGCAGGCAACAAAGGTTGCCGGCGAAATCGCGGGTTTAAAAGTCCTCCGCATTATTAATGAACCCACGGCGGCCGCGCTCGCCTACGGTTTCGATGCGAAAAAAGATCAGAAAATCGTCGTGTACGATCTTGGCGGCGGAACCTTTGACGTCTCGGTTCTGGAAATTGCCTTTGACGCCGAGGAAAATCAAAATACCGTACACGTGCGCGCGACGAACGGCGACACGCATTTGGGCGGAGATGACTTCGACAAGGTGCTGATGGATTGGATCGTGAGCGAATTCAAAAAAGCGGAAGGCATTGATCTCTCCAAAGACCACCTAGCGCTTCAACGGATTAAAGAAGCGTCGGAAAAAGCGAAAATCGAGCTCTCATCGGCGCTGGAGACGGAAATCAATCAGCCATTCATTACAAGCGATGCGGCCGGACCCAAGCACATGCTCATCAAGCTCACGCGCGCGAAGTTCGAGGAGCTTACAGCCGATCTTGTCCGAAAAACGCTTGAACCGTGTAAAAATGCTCTAAAGGACGCAGGACTCTCGGCTGCGGATATTCATGAGGTCGTTCTCGTTGGCGGCATGACGCGCATGCCGTTGGTTCAAGCGGAAGTGGAAAAGTTTTTCGGGAAAAAACCGAATATGAGCGTGAATCCGGATGAAGTCGTCGCTATCGGCGCGGCGGTGCAGGCGGGGAATCTTCAGGGAGACATTAAAGGCGATTTGCTCCTTTTGGATGTAACGCCGCTCTCGCTTGGACTCGAAACGCTTGGAGGAGTATGCACCAAGCTTATCGAACGGAATACCACCATTCCTACGTCGAAGAGCCAAATATTTTCTACCGCAGCGGACAGTCAGCCATCCGTGGAAATCCATGTCCTGCAAGGCGAGCGAGAAATGGCTGCGGACAACCGCTCCCTTGGCCGGTTTATGCTGTCCGGCATTCCGCCGGCTCCGCGAGGCGTTCCGCAAATCGAAGTTACATTCGATATTGATGCGAACGGGATTCTGAATGTGAAAGCCAAAGACAAAGCAACCGGGAAAGAACAGCAGATTACCATCACCGCCTCCACGAATTTGTCCGATGAAGAAGTGGACAGGATGAAACAAGAAGCGGAAGCGAATGCCGAGGCGGATAAACGAAAGAAAGAGGAGGTTGAAACGCGGAATATGGGGGAGACCATGGTATATACCACGGAGAAGATGCTGAAGGAGGCGGGTGACAAGGTATCAGAAGATGCTAAAAAAGACGTGGAAGAAAAACTGACAGCCCTTAAAGCGGCGCTTGCCGGGAGCGATCTTGGGCTTATCCGAACATCCGCTGACGCTTTGGCGACGTCTGCACAGAACATCGGGGCCGCCATGTATGCCGATGCACAAAAACAGGAAGCGGCATCGGGAGATGCGGGCAAGACCCCTGATGCCGGCGCGGAATCGAAGGATGGCAGCGTGGAAGGAGATTTTACGGCGAAAGGTGATTAATTCACTGTCTTCATGATCTCGCGTACTATGCCGAAAGCAAAAACAAAACGCGTACGAAAAAAGGTTGTGTCATCGGCGCGTGCGCGTTCGCACAGTCAAAAACACAAGGCTAAAACTCGTCGCGTTTCACGCGCACCCGCCGGAACCCGCCGTAGCGAACGTTCCAACGGCCAGCCGCCGACGAATCTCTATCCGTACCACATTGAACGCCACGGGGATGTTCATTGGCAGATTGATCGTTTCCGCGCGTTTGCAGGAAGAATCGGACAGGATAACGCAGCATCACTGGAAAAAGCGCTTTCGTTTGCGCAGGAACGTCACCGGATGCAAATGCGGAAAGGCGGGAGCGATTATATTATCCATCCGGTTCGCATTGCGAACATTTTGTTCGGCGAGTGGGGCATAAAAGATGCGGACGTTCTGGCGGCAGCGCTCCTGCATGATGTGGTTGAGGATACGCAAACCACCGTGAAGGAGATTAAAGACGTGTTCGGCGATTCGATCGGACGGCTCGTGGACGGGTTAACCATGTGGAAAGGGAGCGAAACGCATGATGCATATTTGCGTCGAATCGCAAAAGGGTCTGACCGGTTACGATTGATAAAATGCGCAGATACGTTGGATAATTTACGGTCGTGGCACGAGTGCGTGGGCGAAGAGAGAGAGGCGTTTCCCCGTTGGTGGAAACAGGCGCACGATCTTGTACTGCCCATGGCTTTGCGAACATCGCGCGCGGCCGCGAGACAGCTTGACGATGTGTTGCGCGATCCCTGGTATCAGTTTCAAGCGCAATGCAACGGAGTATGACCAAAGAATCTTTTCGTCCAGGAGGCGCATTCGCCGTTCTCATTGCCGCGGCGGTTATTGTGATTGCAGGCATACTGTATCGTAATGATATCGTGCCGCAGGCGGACAGAACGGACCCGTTGGATGAGGAATCCGCGGTCTACCTTAAAGAGGAGGAGCTACTAAAGGCGGCACAGGCGGGTGATGAACTCATCGAACGGCAGCTCAAAGACGCCTTTGACGCCGGGGAGCTTTTTCCTATTGTGACATACGATGTTCCGAAAACAGAAAACAAGCTTGTGCTGGCCGCGCCCACAAAAAGCGGAACGGACGAATTTGCGAGTTGCGGCGTGGACGGTCAGGCGTATTGCGGACTGTATCTTCAAACGCCCACAAGTTCGCGTCTGCTCATGTGGGGATCGGCATTGGCCGGATTTGAGAGCGTTTCGGAATTCGTTGATTCAAACCATGCGGTTGTGAGCAGTGCCTGGTCCCTGTTCAATTACACGAGTATTGAACGAAAACAGCTGAATCTTGATAATGGCGAACTGCTTCCCTTATTGTTGCTCGAGCTTGACAGTATGGACAATGGCGCTGAACTGCTTGCTCGCGGAAACGGCGCATATGCAAAACTTGTTATTACAGGATCGTATGAGCAGGGACGCACATATCCATCGGATATTCGCATTGTAGATGAACGTGGGAACTCGACCTTCCGCATGGATAAAACTGAAGTCGCGCAGTTCGCGGATGCGCAGAGGGTATCGGAACAGGTTCTCCCTTCCGTATTTTTGGAACCACAGGATGATGATATTCGTACATATGCCGTACGCCTCCGGCTGTTCGGTACGGAATATCTGTTTGACGTGCGCAAGAATATTTTGTTGAAAACGGCGTTATAAGAACATCGCTCATGCCGAAAGACTATTACGATATTCTCGGCGTTCCGAGGACCGCCTCCGCGGACGATATTAAAAAAGCTTTCCGAAAGAAGGCGCATGAATTGCATCCGGACAAAGGCGGAGACGAAAAGTCTTTTAAGGAAGTGAATGAAGCCTTTCAGGTTCTCGGCGATGCAAAAAAGCGTTCCGCGTACGATACGTTCGGTCATGCCGCATTTTCCGGAGGATCGGGGGCGCAAGGATACGGTGGATTCGGCGGATTCGAGGGCATGAATATTAACATGGAGGATTTGGGCGATTTGGGCGATGTGATCGGGAGCATGTTCGGATTCGGCGGCGGAGGCGCGTCAAGAAGGCGAAGAGGAAAAGATATCGAAACGCGCGTCGATATCGATTTCCTCGACAGTGTTCGCGGTATCACCAAACCCATAACGCTCCGCGTGCTTTCGGCATGCGCGGATTGCAAAGGAACGGGAGCTGCCGGATCGAAAACGAAAACGTGCGGTTTGTGCGGCGGGAAAGGTCAGGTTCAACAGGCACAGCGCACGCCGTTCGGCGTTTTCCAGTCCGTTATGAACTGCACCGCATGCGGCGGAAGCGGCATTGTTCCCGAAACCGCCTGCAGAGTATGCGGCGGTGCCGGCGTAACGGCGTTAAATAAAACGCTGAATGTCCGTATTCCGCCGGGCATTGCGGACGGAGAGTCGCTTCGTTTGGAGGGAGAGGGAGAGGTGGCAGAGCGTGGCGGAAAGGCCGGCGATTTGTATGTTCATGTGCGCGTACGAGCGCATGACCATTTTCGCCGCGAAGGAAACGACGTGGTAAGCGTAGAGCATGTTCCGACGAGCCTGTTGTTTTTAGGCGGCAAGGCAGACATTCGCACCGTAGACGGCGCAGGCTCACTGACCATACCACCAGGCACGCAGCCGGGAACCATGTTTAAGCTTCGAGGACGCGGCATGCCCTATCTTCATTCGCGCAGCCGGGGCGATCATTTGGTGACCGTAATGCCGGTGGTTTCCAAAAAACTCACGCGCGAACAAAAGCGTCTTCTTGAAGAATTACGGGATGCGGGCTTGTAGACTCTTGTGCTATCATCATTTCAACACTATGGACATTCTTCAGAACATCAATTGGTCCGTGCCGACATGGGACTTATTTATTCTGCTGTTTTTTCTCGTCGGCTCCCTCCTGTACGGCCTTTCCATGGGACGCGATCGCGTTATCGTTATTCTCGTCTCCGTATATATGGCGCTCGCGGTGGTGGGAAACGCGCCGGTGCTTCGTGATTTGAACGCCTTTCAATTAAGCGTCAACGAGAACTTCGTTCTCCAGATCGGGTTTTTCCTCGGCACGTTCCTGGTACTTTTTTTGCTTATTTCCCGATCCGGCCTTATGCATACGCTGGGTCAAAATGCCTCGAATGGCGGCATGCTGCAAACGCTTGTTTTCAGCATTTTACAAGTAGGGCTGTTTATTTCGATCGCCCTGTCATTCGTGCCGCAGGAAGTTTCCGGCAATCTTACCGAAATCACAAAACAGATCTTCACCTCGTATTGGGGAAAATCCGCCTGGCTCATCGGCCCTGTGGCGTTTATGGCGATGATGCCGAAATCGCGAAAACATACGGGGGAGAACGGTTGACAAGTACGCGACAACTCGCTAGGGAAATAGTTGATGCGGAACGTCTGACGTCGCCGCGTTGAATGGATATTGCGCTACACATGAAACGCAAAGAATTCGCGCGATTCTACGACAAGCATTTCAAGCGAATTTATACGTTCGTATATTTCCGCGTAGGCGGACATCGGGAAAAAGCCGAGGATTATACGCAGGATATTTTTCTGAAGGCTCTGGATGCGTTCGATCGATATGACCCCGCCATTAGCGAGTCTGCCTGGATTTTTACCATAGCCAGGAATCACATTATTAATCAGGCGGCAAAGGAACGCCCGCAGACGGATTTAGAGGCGGTTGAAAATACCATATGGGATACCGAGGACTGGGGGGCGAACATGGAAATCGCTTACGATGAAAAAAGGCTATTGGCGGCCATTCAGATGCTTCCCAAGGATGAGGCGGATCTCATAAGGCTTAAATATCTGGAAGGTTGGAAATTTAAGGATATCTCCGAACTAACGGATTCCACGCCCGGATCGCTCAGGGTAAAAGCCATGAGAACTCTCAAAAAACTCAAAAAAGCGCTGAAACAAAAGTAAACCCTTTCGGTATAACGCAACGAAACCTATGACATGGCACATACGAATGAGACTGAAAAAACTGGAGGCGCGGGCCCGTCCGCGACGGTATTTTCAATCTCGCCTCCGCACTCGTTTGGTATACCCGCACGGAAGACCCTGGCATGTGGTTTTTGTTCGGCCCGTTGCCGGCATGCTTACGGTTGCTGCGGTCATGGGAGCGGGAACGAGCGTGTACGCGTATTCGTCGGAAGACGTACTGCCAAGCCATCCGCTTTATCCGGTTCGTCAAACATTAGAACGCGTCGAGGAGCGCATCGCATTTTCTAATACCCATCGCGCCAACCTTGAACGAAAAATACTTCTCCGTCGCGTCCGCGAAGCGGAGCTTATGGAAGTACGACGAATGCGCATTGGTCCGCAGGACATCGAACGCATGATGAGCGCCATGCAGGAGGCGATAGATATCGGGGAAAAGCTTCCTCCTCCCTTACAAAATCAGCATGACCAAATGGTTGCACAAGCCGAGCTTCAGCATGCCAAGCTTATCGAACGCGTCCTTTCTGCCGGCGGGAACGGAGAGAATGCCAAGGTTGAGCGTCTTATGAAACGGGAGCTCGGAAATTTGGGAGAACGCATTGAAAAAATGGATGAACGGCGTCGGAGGACATATGAGAATCTTCTTATTCGTCGAGCAGCAATGATGCGGAAGATGCCGTGGAGGATTGAAAACGGGAATGTTTTTGTCATACCACCAGCGGATATAAATATCGAACCTTTCGCACCGACGTCGGTTAATGATCTTGAACAACGGCTTCAGGAGGCGGAAGTTTTTATAACGGAGCCCTCCATTGAGGGATCTGTTTCCGTCTCGGAAACTTTCGAGAGGCTCATGGAACCAATGGACGGTTCGTCTTCAGAAATACGCACCTTGTTTATGCAGGAACCGGATAATAAATTTGAACTTAAGACAACACGATAAACGTTGGAGATGTAACAACGCATAAAAAACTCACGGCCTAGGCCGTGAGTTTTTTGCTTATGGAACCTGTATTGGCGGCGGGGGTAGCTGACCAGACGGCTGTGTTCCATGTTCCCCAGGGGTTTCTTTGAAGATTGTATTATTAGGGTCATTCGGATCTGCGGCGTTCGTACTTGGTTCCTGTGATGATGGCGGATTGAGCAGATTCTGAAAAGCTTCTTGTGAAGGGCTGGGGGGTACATCTGGAATTATTACACTTGTATTGGTTGCAGAACCCTCTCTGTTCCCGTTGAGATTTTCTGAAGGTATCTGGGGTTCCTGAGGAATAACCTGTCTAAAAATGCTCGATTGAAGGATTACGAGCACCAACGCCACGATAAACAAAAGAAGCGCGAGCACGACAAGGATTTTTCGTGATGCGCCGGATGATGATTCGCCGTTCATATGAAAATAGTATAGCAGGAAAAGTAGGGAGTAGGGAG
>JAANMV010000201.1_pt1 | contig 74071 bp, 62 predicted proteins | sample 7279661 | NCBI WGS metagenome assembly JAANMV01 (sample SAMN14094540, study PRJNA606508) | bioreactor metagenome | isolation source: A lab-scale SPAN reactor treating ammonium-rich wastewater day 121 | place: Ireland: Galway | collected 2017-05-16 | reverse complement strand
GCCAACCCATCGGCCGGGCAGGCACTGCTGCTGCCCGTACAGTTCTCCGCCACGTCGCACACACCCGCGCTGCTGCGGCAGACCGTCGTTACAGGTGCATATCCATCCGTCGGGCAGGCACTGCTGCTGCCCGTGCAGTTCTCCGCCACGTCACACACATCCGCGCTGCTGCGGCAGACCGTCGTTACAGGTGCAAATCCATCCGTCGGGCACTCAGCGGTGCTGCCCGTGCAGTTCTCTGCCACGTCACACACACTCACACTGGTACGGCAGACCGTCGTTGCTGGTGCATATCCATCCGTCGGGCACTCAGCGGTGCTGCCCGTGCAGTTCTCTGCCACGTCACATATACCCGCGCTGCTGCGGCAGACCGTCGTTGATGGCAGAAAAACGTCGGGCGGACAATCGACGTTCGTCCCGTCACACACCTCCTGAACGTCACAATCTCCAGCCGAGGTCCGGCAGACATACGTGTTCGAAATCACATTATCCGGACAGTCATCAGCCGTCCCCGTGCAGAGTGAAGCGTTGTCGCAGATTCCCCTGGCGGTCCGGCATTGGACACTCGAGGGTGATTTCACATCAGGCGGACAGGCTGCGCCCGTCCCCGTGCAGTTCTCTGCCACGTCACACACACCTGCGCTCGAACGACACTCCGTCGTTGCTGGCTGGAAGGCATCGGCCGGACAGTCGGCACTGGTCCCCGTGCAGTTCTCCGCCACGTCGCACACATCTGCGCTGGAGCGACACTCCGTCGTTGCTGGCTGGAAGGCATTGGCCGGGCAGGCTGCGCTCGTCCCCGTGCAGTTCTCCGCCACGTCGCACAAATCTGCGCTGCTACGACACTCTGTCGTTGCTGGCAGGAAGGCATCGGCCGGACAGTCGGCGCTCGTCCCCGTGCAGTTCTCCGCCGCGTCGCACTCATCTGCGCTGGAGCGGCAGACCGTTGTTACGGGCTCAAACGTACACGTTGCGCTGCAACATGAACCAGGAGTTCCGTTTGCTGCGCCTTCGTCGCAGTCCTCATTGCTGTCGACGTTTCCATCACCGCAGGTTGCCACCTGGAATACGGCTCCTCCGGTTGGACTGGTAAAACCATTACAACTCGTACCGCTGCGCGCCTCGACATAGATCGTGTGTGTTCCCGAAGCAGGCGCGGTAAACGTGAAGGTGGACACGTAGGTACCGTTCGATGTGAAATTGGGGCTCGTATCACAGTTTGCAGCCGGCGGAGAATTGTCCAATTCCCACGCAGTACTCCGCCAGTTTGTGCCACCGGTAAGAGTCGCAGTGACCGTCACGGTAACGGTCTCGCCCGGCAACGGCGAATAATTGCTCAAGGTTACGCTGTTGATCGTCAGCGCCGCCTGGGCTGGCAACGCGAATGCCAGCATTCCGACGAGCGCGATTCCACAGAAAACCCCAAAAAGGCCGCTGCTTCCGCTTTTCTTCATGACCCCTCCTTCGAAAACCAATCAGACTTGCGGGATCCGTGCCAATGGACCGTCACGGTCGATCGAGGGGTCCACACGTACTCCAAAAAGCGCCGCTGGTCAATCATTTCTGGCACGCCCCCGCTCGCAGGATCGTAAGGCTACCCGGATTGTCCCGCTCTCTTGTCCACGCATCGAGTACATTGCCGATCCGTAAGCTGCGTCTGCCTCTTCATTTCTCCTGGCAAGGAGTTCGGCACAGGACCTGCTCTGGTTGGCAGGATAAGGAGGCAATATGGGCGATGAGATGATCAAACTCGGGGTGCTCTGGAAGAACGTCAGCCGCAACGGGCAAAAACCATATCTTTCCGGCCGTGTGCAACAGGATACGCTCGATGCAGCGGTCGAACTGCTACGCGAGGGTGGGCGGTTCCTGATTCTCGGCAACAACAAACGTCCGGACAGGAAGGATCCGGACTGTGTCCTGTTCGTCGTGCCTGAACGTCAGGAAAACAGAACCGGCCAGGCCGCCTCCTCGCCTGGCACGGTAACGCCCATGGAAAAACGGACCAGACGCTGAAGAACGGCGAGATTCACTGCCTTGTAAGTCCACCGTGTCTCGTCACGTTTCAGGGAACGGTAGACCCGGGTGTGGATCGAAACTGATTTTCAATCCTCCCGCATCGTCATTCGTACAGCTCGAAAATCTCACGGATCGCTTCGAACTGGCCTCCACGGGTGGATGACGGCACGAGGATCAGTGTCGTGACACCGGCTTCCTGCCAGGCCTCGATTCCCTCACGCACCTCTGTTGCCGTACCGAACAGGGTACAGTCCGCCAGCCATCTGTCGGTCATGAGGCCCGGAAGACGGTCATACTCCCGGGCCGAGATGGCCTGTTCGATGGCGCGCATCTCCTCCCCGTAGCCGGCTTCGGTCCAGTATTTCCGGTAATTGGGCAGCATGACGTAACCCGTCAGCGTCTTGCGGTTGACCGCCGCCGCGGCAGCCCAGTCATCGGAAACACACGTCGGCACCATATTCCCTAAAAAGAAATCGGTACGCCCGGCCGCCTCACCGAGGTACGAAAACGAGGTCTGCATGTGGGCCCGTGAGGCGTTGGCCCACACCGCCCCGGCACCGATTTCCGCCGCAAGGCGGACCATGGGCTTGCGCAATGCTGCCAGCACAATGGGGGGCAGATCACCCCAACGCTCGGCAGATTGCCGCACCTGTGTCACGAACTCCCGCATGTCCTCCGTTGGTTTGCCGGTTTTCACACCCAGCCGTGAGTTCACAGGAGCGTGGCTCACACCGACACCGAATCGGAAGCGGCCGCCACTGAGTTCATGGATGAGTGTGGCAGTGAGCGCGTAATCGCTCGGGTGGCGTGTGTAGATGTTGGCGATGGCCGTGCCGAACTCGATCTCCGACGTCGACAGTGCGATCGCCTCACAGAGCCCCATGCCATCCCCGAAGCTGGGACAATAGATGCCCGAAAAACCACGGCGTTCGATCTCCTGAGCCAGTTCGAGACAGGCATGCCGGCGGCCACGCATGGCGGCCAGACTGAGGGCTGGTTTCTTTGTAGGGCTCCCCATCTCTTCTCCCGATCTCCCCCGTATGATTCTCCCTATGCGCGGCGGCGAAAGAGATCAGCGCCGCTGCCATTGCGGTCGTGGGAGAGAGCCGGATACCATGCCGGAGTCACGGAGGATAGTCAGGTGGGTGGGCAGGGACGGAAGAAACTTCTTCCGTGAGGGCATGAAAGGTGAAACATCGAGGACTATGCTGGATTGCTCGCCGGTTTGGTCGATCCGCCGCCTGCTGCAGAAAGGCTCCTTCGGCCGGTCGCGAAACAGCGAAAATGCCGCTATTCGTTACCACGGTCTTGCAATCCGGCGAGACAAATCGGTTTGTCTCAGGCATAATACATCGCAGGGGGCGTCTTCTGGCCGTTCGCGAGGTATGGCACGGTCCCTGCACTCAGCGACTTCCACGAGGAGAAACGAATCGATGAAACTCAGCCAGATGAAAGGGGACACGAAAGTGGCCGTTCACGCACAGTTGTTGCAAGTCGGGCTCGAGGTTTTTCCCGTTTACGGCGATGAGCACAATGGGTTCAGTGTCGACCCGGGTGATCTCTATCCGCAGATTCCGAACTGGTGCCGCTACCCATCCCTCGACGAGTTGTTCTTCGCCCTGGTGAATCTCAACATGGCCACCGAGGGGAAAGCATAGGATCAACGCACCCGGCGATTTCTGGTCAATGGTTTTCGAATGGTCCGCGCAGAGCAACGTGGCGCCTCCGCTGGCAATCGCCCTGACATCAGCGGTGATACTGATTTTCGTCATACCGGTCCTTTCCTTCCTCCGATAAGGGGAGCTGGCGTGAGCGAGTCGAACCCATTGGTACTGCGTGACAACTACGGGCGTGCCGTGAGCTATCTGCGCGTCTCGGTCACGGACCGCTGCAATCTGCGCTGCTTTTACTGTCTTCCTCGAGAGTACGGCCGGTGCGGCTCCCACGAATCTCTGTCTCTCGAACAGGTGGCGGGGATCATTCGCGTTGGTGTGAGTCTCGGCATCCACAAGGTGCGCATCACCGGCGGTGAGCCGCTGGTACGCCCGGGAGTGGTCGACCTGATCCGCGTCCTCGGTGTGATGCCCGGTTTGACGGACCTGGCTCTTTCGACCAATGGCACCCTGCTCGCCACACACGCAGAAGCGTTACGGGCAGCAGGTCTGCACCGCGTGAACATCAGTATCGACTCGCTGCGGCCTGCAGTGTTCCGCGCCGTCAGCGGGCGAGATGATCTGCCACGTGTGATCGAGGGGATTCATGCGGCACGTGAGGCAGGACTCTCTCCGATCAAGCTGAACGTCGTGGTCATGCGTGGCGTGAACGACGATCAGTTGACCGAGTTGCTGGAATTCGGCATCAGCGCCGGCGCCCAGGTGCGTTTCATCGAGTACATGCCTCTCGGGCGCGGTCAGCGATGGGAAGAAAGTTATGTGGCCCGCAACGAAATCCTGGAGCGCATCCGGTCCTTCCTGGCACCACAGGAAGCGCGCCGGCAGCCGGGCGAGGCCGCAACCTACTATCCTCTGCTCGGAGGAGGAGAAGTGGGCGTGATCAGTCCGGTGAGCTGCCGGTTCTGCGATCTGTGTAACCGGTTGCGCCTGACCTGTGACGGCAAACTTCGTCCATGCCTGACCAGCGAGGGGGAAGTCGATCTGCTTCCAGCACTTCAGCCCCGATTCGACACGCCAGCACTGATCGAACGCTTTCGTGCTGCAACAGCGGCACGGCCGCAGCGAGGCTCCTACACCGACACCACAGCGCCGGACCGGCGCTCGATGGCAGCCATCGGAGGGTGATCACTCTCAAGCCGGTTCCTGACAGATGTCATTATCGCCTCCTTACTGATTGATCTATAAGCGAGACAGGGCAAAACGATGGGACGGACGGATACGGGACCTCTTCTCGAAGCAATCTCACGGCGGGCGATGCTGGAACGCAGCCTTGGATTTATCGGCTGGGGCGCCTTTGCTGCCACGCTCGGCCTCGGTGCCGGCGAGACAATCAGCTTCTTTTATCCACGGGTGCTCTTCCGGCCACCCACCACCTTCAAGGTTGGAGCACCTGCCGAGTTTCTCGCACGGGGTGAAACGCCTGACCCGTACGGTGTCATCCTGGTCGACGAACGCTGGAAATCGAGTCAGCGTTTCTTCATCGTCCGCGAACAGGATCGCATTTACGCCCTGTCGGCACGTTGTGCACATCTGGGCTGCACCGTGAACTGGTTTCAGGATCTGCACGCGTTCAAGTGCCCGTGCCACGGCAGTGAATATCACGGCAACGGCGTCAACTTTGCCGGTCCGGCCCCACGCCCTCTCGATCGCCTGTCGATCTCCCTCAATCTCGACGGTGAGTTGGTCGTCGATACTGCCGTCATTTACGGACCGGATCGGTTCAATATGGATGGCGCATTCGTGCGTGTCTGACACGACGAGAGAATGATGGATCTACCCACAGAAGATACTCTGCTGCCGAATACCGGCAGTGTTGCCCCCGGTTCACGGGCTTCGATGAAATCCGCCGATGGCAGGTTCATCGGCCAACGCAGGGTCAAACCGAAACAACTTGCCATCATTACCGACATCTGCAGCGGCTGTGCCGGGGCACCCATCTGCCAGATCTACTGTCCGGTGGAGGACTGCATGATTCTCCTTCCCGCCGATGAAGGCGTCCCACACCAGCGCATCTGGGTCGATCCGCTCAAGTGTGTCGGCTGCCGCAAATGCGTCGGTCAGGGTCCCGAGGATCAATTTCTCTATGGCTGTCCGTGGGACGCGATCCGCATGGTCCCGACCTCCGAATGGGAAGAAGAGAATGGCGAACTCCCGTACTGATTCGGTTCTACAACGCCTCAGCAAGGCGGTGACCTCGACGCAGATCTACAAGTCCATCTTCCGCCATGGCTATGAGGACACGGCGCGCAACCGGGCGTTGGAGGTCACCAGCAATGTCTTCCTGCACCTGCATCCGGTGAGCATCCCGCGTCACGCGTCAAAAATACGTTTCACCTTCTGCCTTGGCGGACTCACCTTTTTCCTCTTCCTGGTCGAGACGGTCACCGGCGTGCTCCTCATGTTCTACTACCGGCCCGTGCCCGACTACGCCTACATCGACATGAAAACGCTCTCCTATGCCGTGCAGTTCGGCGGCATCCTGCGCAACATCCATCGCTGGGGCGCGCACCTGATGGTGATCTGCGTCATGCTGCACATGTTGCGCGTCTTCCTCACCGGCTCTTACCGGCCACCACGCGAGTTCAACTGGGTGGTGGGTGTGCTCCTGCTGGTTCTCACTCTGTTGCTGAGTTTCACCGGCTATCTGCTGCCATGGGATCAGCTTGCCTTCTGGGCCGTGACGGTCGGCAGCAACATGGCCGCCGCCACACCGCTGTTGGGCTCCGAAGGGCCGTTCCATGAATGGCTGGGCATCACGGCCAATAACGACGCGCGCTTCCTGCTGTTGGGGGATACCAAGGTGGGGGCCAACGCACTTTTGCGTTTTTACGTCCTGCACTGTGTGGCACTGCCACTGGCGGCAGTCGTCCTGATGATGGTGCATTTCTGGCGGGTCCGCAAAGACGGCGGCATCTCGCGTCCACTCTGACGGTAGACTTTCGGGGTCATGCATGGCGGCGGATCTTCCGGCCAAGAATTCCAGCAAATCGCCGAATCAGGCTCTGATTGGCGCCCCCAGTAACCACGTCGCGGTTTTCCCCTACCTCGTTTATAAAGAATTCCTCGCGGCACTCCTGATCTCCATCGGCCTGATGGTCTGGTCGATGGCCGTGGATGCACCCCTTCTCCCGGAAGCCAACCCCGGCAAGACGGAAAACCCTGCGAAGGCACCGTGGTACTTCGTCGGACTCCAGGAACTACTCGTCTATTTCGATCCCTGGATCGCTGGCGTGGCGATTCCCACGCTGATCATCGTCGGCCTCATGACGATTCCCTACATCGACACGAGTCGCAATGCCGTGGGCCAATACACACTGAGGGAACGCCGTCCGGCAATCGGTAATTTCCTCTTCGGCTTCGCCTTCTGGTGGATCCTCATTCTCATCGGCCAGGTGTTACGTGGCCCCAACTGGCATCTGTACTGGCCCTGGCAGGACTGGTCGACTCCCAGGGAGACTGAAGCGGTCCTGTGGAGCTTTCCCTGGTGGCTCGGTCTACCGGCGCTGGCTCTGTACTTCGGCGGCGGTCTCGTACTGGCACGGCGCATCTGGCCCTGGCTCCATGAGAGACTGGGAGGCGTGCGCTACACCGTCGCAGTCATCTTCGCTCTTTTGATGTACGGCGTACCCATCAAAATCGCGTTACGCCTGCTGCTGCGCGTCAAGTACGTGCTGGTGACACCGTGGTTCAACATCTGATGGGGGAGATCGGACGATGATGCGCGGCACGCCCGGAATGCGACTGACGATGGCCATCCTGAGCCCGGTGTTTCTGCTGCTCTGTGTGGTCGCCATCCACAGTGAAGAAACACGCCCCTGGATGGCAACACAGGCAGAGTTCAACAAACTCTACAAGGATCTGGCCGGGGCCCGGCTGAAAGAAGCGCAAGGGAAAAATGACACCTCCGAGATCGCGCGCTGGCAGCGTGTTCTCGAAGAAGTGGCCCAACGGAAGCCGGAAGTCGCACAGATCTACATGGAAGATCTGAAAATCGCCGATCGCTGCACGACCTGTCATCTCGGGATCGACAATCCGCTGTTCAAGGATGCTCCCCAACCCTTCACCACACATTCGGGAGACACCCTGAAGCGGCATGACCCGAACGTCTTCGGCTGTACTCCCTGCCATCAGGGGCAAGGCGGTGCAACGACGATCTCCGCCGCACATGGCCAGGAAGAGAACTGGCTCACCCCAATGTTACCTGCGGCTTATGTCCAGTCGAGTTGTGCGCGGTGTCACGAGGTGACTCACGGTCTGCAGGGGGCTGAGCGGGTCACCCACGGCACCGATCTGTTCATGGAAAAGGGATGCTACGGTTGTCACGACGTCAGTGGCATCGAATATCTGCCGAAGTTTGCACCGCCCTTGAACGGACTGCGTAGCAAACTCACAGAGCCACAGGCGTGGATCTATGCCTGGCTCAAGGAGCCAGCACATTTCAATCCCGACACGGCCATGCCGAATTTCATGCTGGCGGACGACGAAGCGGGCAAAATCACCGCGTTCCTTCTCACGCTCACCGCCGAAAAGGCCAATCTCCCCACCGTCTCTCAAGATGGTTCCGCCGAGGACGGCCGGCGCCTGTTTGTCCAGAAAGGCTGCCGCGGCTGCCATGCCGTCGACTCGTCCGAACACAGCGTAACACCACGCGTGCCGACTCTGGCCGGCGTCGGATCGAAGATCACTCCGGCCTGGCTCGATGCCTGGATCGCAGACCCGAAAAAGCTGAACCCCGATAGCGCCATGCCCCGGGTCGAGCTGACCGACGAGGAACGCCACTCCATCGTGGCTTACCTGCTGACACTCAAGCGGAAGGAACCGCTGGCACAGGCACCCGATCTGAGCCGGTTCACGGCAGAAGAAGGCAAACAACTCGTCAAGCTGTACGAATGTTATGGCTGCCACACCATCGCAGGATTCGAAAAAGTACGTCCGTCTGTGCCGAGTCTGGCAGAATTCGCGCGCCGTCCGGTCGACGAGCTCGACTTCGGCACGACCACCGCAGCCGAAGTTCCCCGCACGAAGTGGGATTGGCTGCAACGCAAGCTGACCGACCCGCGCGCCTACAACACCGACAAGATCAAGCTGAAGATGCCGTTGATGCCACTTGCCAAAGAGGATGTGGAGGCGCTGATCAACCGTGTTCTCGCATTCGACACACCGACCCTGCCTGCACGGTACGCCAGAAACGCGTCTCCGGCACAACTGGCCCGCCGCGAAGGCCACTGGATGGTGGCCCATCTGAATTGTAACGGCTGCCACCGTGTCAACGAAAAGGATCCCCGGATCGCACAGTTTTTCGAACGTAAGAACCAGGTTCCGCCCACGCTCGACGGCGTCGGTGCCCGACTGCAGGGGCAGTATATGTACCAGTTCGTACTCGAGCCGAAACAGGTCCGTCCATGGCTCCGGATGCGCATGCCGAACTTCGGTCTCACCGAGGCACAGGCGCGCACACTTCTGGACGGTTTCGCGGCGGTGGCCGAAGTGAGTAACCCCTACACGTACGTCGCCAAAGAAAACGTCGATCCGGAGCATTTCCAGCGCGGTATCCGCCGATTCCGCCATTACAAATGCGTGCAGTGTCATCCGACCTCCATCGACGAGGGTCTGCCGGAAGGTGTCGATTCGGACGACCTCTCCATCAACCTGATGCTGAGCAAGTCCCGCCTGCGTCCCGAGTGGATCCGCAAGTTCCTCGCGCGACCGAAGCAGATGGCCGGTCCGCAGACTCGTATGCCGACAGTGTTCTACACCATCGATGGAGTGCCCAAAGTCGAGAAGGCCGAAGAAGACATCAACGATATCACCACGTACCTCATGGCCATGACCGAACCGCCGGAGGAAACCCTCCAGGCCGAAGAAGAGAGCAAAAAGGCCGAGGAACAGAAGGGCCAGGATGTGGATTGGTCCAACATGCAGTATTGAGGAAAAGGCGCCGGCCCCCCCGAAAGCATCCTATGACTCGCATCATACCTGCTACTGACCCACGGCGTATGCGATTTGCCGGGGAACTGAGAAAAGGATGATCACGATGTCTCCTGCGATGATCCGCCCCCTGTTGCACTCCGTCCATGTCGTGACCTTCGGAGTGTTGCTGGCCACGGGCCTGCTGCTTCTGCTGCCGGGTCTGCGAGGCGCAATTACCGGGGGATATTCGCAGTGGATCCGCGACGGGCACCGCTGGGGGGGCGTCGCCTACGCCGTGCTGCCGCTGCTGATCTGCCTGCGGTTCGGGGTGCGAGATCTCGTGCCCCGTCCCGCGGTGCGGACTTTGAGAACGGTTTGGCAGGCGATCCACACCGGCATCACGGTGCTGATGGGAATCCTCTTCACGGTCACAGGTGCAGTGATCTGGGCCAGACGCAGTATGCCGGAAAACCTCGTCGAGGCCTCACACACGATTCACGATTTACTCACCTATGCGGCGATCGTGCTCGTCGCAACACATCTGGTCGAGATCGGTCTGGCGGCCCTCGTCGAGCGATTCAAAATGGCCGCGTCTTCGTGATGGTGCAAAGGAGAAGTGAACATGCAGTGCAAAAAAGTGGATATCCCGCACGACCAGCTCTTCGATCCGGTCTCTCCTGCATGGCAGAACATACCGGGGGAACTTTTGAAAATGGACGCCACACCGCTGGCGAACCAGCCGTCCGAGTACATCAAGGCCAGCAGGGACGCGAATCAGATCGGCAAGGTCCGCGCTTTGACGGTGCAATCGGCGCACGACGGGAAGAACATCTATTTCCGCCTGAGCTGGGAAGACGAAACCAAGAACCTGGAAATCACAGACAACAACGTGTTTCCGGATGGTTGTGGCATCCTCATGCCGTTGGCCGGAGGCAATCCACCCATCGACGAGATGGGCAGCAGTGATGCACCGGTCAACGCCTGGTTCTGGCGTGCCGACAACGACAATACGCACAACACGATCGCACACGGTCTGGGCACGACGATTTTCAGCGAGACCTGCCCGATCCAGACCAGATCTGCCTGGGGCGACGGTGCCTGGGCGGTCGTGTTCACCCGGCCTCTGGCCATCCCCGACATGGCACAGGAAACCACCCAACTGACACCCGGGCAACCCGTGCAGGTGGGCTTCGCGGTCTGGGAGGGCAGCAATGGCGAGCGGGCCGGCCTCAAATCGTTTTCCAAGGAATGGCGTGAGTTGGCGCTGGAAGCCTGAGCCCAGCGGACCATAAAAAAATACGACAGGAATCCGGGAGGACTCCATGGCGGACATGACGGAAGACGGCAAACAACAACGATCCAAGGATCTGGCAGCCTCGGCCAAGAGTCAGAAGGCCCTGCTGAAACAATCGAAGCGTCAGGTTGCCATGGTCTTCGATCTCAACAAGTGCCTCGGTTGCCAAACCTGCGTGGTGGCCTGCAAGACACAGTGGACCCGGGAAGAAGGCATGGAATACATGTGGTGGGCCACAGTCAACACGATGCCCGGCAAGGGAACGCCACGTGACTGGGAAAAGATGGGTGGCGGCTTCAAAGATGAGGAGCCGCAAGCGGGCCGGCTCCCCACCCGCGCCGAGTTCGGTGAGGCATGGGACTTCAATTACGACGAAGTCTTCTACGGCGGCAAAGGCAACACCGTACACCTGCAACCGAGCGGCAATCCTGACTGGGGTCCGAACTGGGACGAAGATCAGGGTGGTGGCCAGTATCCGAACAGTTTCTATTTCTATCTCCAACGCATCTGCAACCACTGCACGAATCCGGCCTGCCTCGAAGCCTGCCCGCGTAACGCGATCTACAAACGCGAGGAGGACGGAATCGTCCTGATCAGCCAGGAGCGCTGCAAGGGTTACCGCTTCTGCATGGAGGCCTGCCCCTACAAAAAGATCTACTTCAACCACGCTCGGCAGGTATCTCAGAAGTGCATCTTCTGTTACCCGCGTATCGAGAAGGGCGTGGCTCCCGCATGTGCCCGCCAGTGTCCCGGACGCCTGCGTTTCGTTGGTTTCCTCGATGATGAAAGTGGCCCCATCTACAAACTGGTGAAGAAGTACGAGGTGGCGCTACCGCTCCATCCGGAATACGGCACACAGCCGAACGTGTACTACGTACCGCCCATTTCACCGCCACGCTTCGATGCGGATGGCAACATCGACGAATCGAAACCCCGCATCCCGACCGAATACCTGCGTTACCTCTTTGGCCCCAGGGTGGACGGTGTGCTCGAAAAGCTGAAGGCCGAGATGGCAAAGACCAAGGCGGGCGGCAAATCGGAGATCCTCGACATCCTGATTGCATACGAGTGGAAGAGCCTCTTCGGACCGTTCACGAAGGACCCGGCCACCATCGAACCGCGAAAGGCCTGAGCGGATGCAGACGGTGGAATTCGTGGCGGACGGAGGACAGCCTACGGCAGCGCGCTCCCATCTCTATCGATTGCTGTCGCTCGCTTTCGCGTTCCCCGATGAGGACTACTACGAAGCAATCCGCGACGGCTCGCTCGAAGCGACTCTCTCGGCAGCATGCGCCGCATTACCGTATGATCTGAGTGCCGCATTGCCCGAAGGACTGAGAACCGCACCAGACGATTACGCGGAGTTTGAATCCGAATACATTCGACTCTTCGATGTCGGCCCCGCTGGTCCGCCGTGCCCTCTGTACGGCGGTGTGTACATCGGCGATCGGATGAAAGTGATGGAGGACGCCACCCGTTTCTATAACTTCTTCGGTCTCCGTTTATCGCAGGATCTGCGGGAGCTGCCGGACCACATCACCACAGAGCTCGAGTTCATGCATTACCTGACATTCCGTGAGGCTGGCGCCCGTCAGGAGGGTGGTGACACCGGATCCCTGCTGCGTGCAGAACGAGACTTCCTGGCACGTCACCTCGGCAAGTGGATGCCGAAAGCAGCAGCCAAACTCGCCAAACAGAACACGATTCCCTTTTTCCCGGCGCTCATGCACTTCGCCGTCAGCTTCTTCCAGGCCGATCACGCCTACGCTGCGGCGAATACGAACTGAATCTGTCTCAGATCCATCGACGCCGATAGCGACGGCAGTCAGGACTACCGGCTGGGCACCATGTGAAGTGGTGTCCAGCCGGTAACCAACACCAACGATCGGATCACACGAGGCCGGCCGCCTGAGCAAACGCGCGGCGTAATTCGTCGTAGTTGCGCGTCACCGGGAACTGCGGAAATTCCCGGACCACGTTGTCGGGCGGGCAAAACAGGATGCCGTGATCCGCTTCCTTCAACATTGTCGTATCATTGTAGGAATCACCCGCAGCCACCACCTCGAAGTTCAGTAACTTCAGGGCCATGACCGCTTTGCGTTTCCCGTCACGGATCCGAATCGTGTAATCGCACACCCGCTGCTCGGCATCGACAACCAGCGAGTTGCAGAACAGTGTGGGATAGCCGAGCTGCGCCATCAGAGGCTGAGCAAACTGCTCGAACGTGTCGGACAGAATGAGCACCTGGAATCTTTCGCGGAGCCAATCCAGAAATTCCGGTGCGCCATCGAGTGGACGCATCGTACGGATGACCTGCTGGATATCCGTCAGTTTCAGATCGTTCTCTGCCAGAATCTCCAGGCGGCGTCGCATCAGTTTATCGTAGTCCGGTTCGTCTCGCGTCGTCCGACGCAATTCACTGATCCCCGTTCGCTCCGCGACGTTGATCCAGATCTCAGGAACCAGGACGCCTTCCAGATCGAGACACGCAATCATGGGCTGCCGTAAAGAACATCGCCCGCGCAAGTGCAACCAGAGTCGCGAGAGGCGGACCAGGTTACCTCTTCAATCTCTCAATGATCTTCTTCCCGCCTGCCGCTTCGATATCGATGCCGGTCGTCTCCATCAGGCGCGCCATCGTCATGTAGTAGCCAATGGCAAGGATCAGCTCGACGATCTCCTGGGGAGAGAAGTGCGCCTGCATTTCCGAGAACGCCGAATCGCTGGCACGGACATCGCGCACGACTTCGGTGGTAAAGCGCAACACCAACTGTTCCACCGGATCGAAGAGGGGGCTTTCCGTCTCGCCACGTTCGAGTGCGGCAATTTGTTCGTGGCTCAGTCCGGCTGCTTTGCCAATCGGAACATGCTGGATCCATTCGTATTCGGCGGGAGAAAGTCTTGCCACCTGCAAGATGGCCAGTTCACGTAATCTGGGGCTGAGTTTCTGGTCACCGAGGATGGATGCGCCCAGACGCAACAAAGGCCGGAAGTTCGTCTCTGCATGCGCCATCATCCGGAAAATGTTGAGTTGCACGGGCAGACGCTCGAAGGCATCCCGCACATGCGGCGGAGCCGTTTTCGGATCTACGTAAGGAAGACGCGCCATTTCACCTCCCACACAAGCGATTCCGGCGTTCGGAGTCCGGCATCGTGCAGTCTTTTGTCCCTATGCCGGTTGCAGCAACGAACTGAGACCGCCGTCGACGATCAGTTCCTGGCCGGTGATGTAGCTTGCCTCATTCGACAGGAGAAACACGGTCGCGTACGCGACTTCCCACGCAGTACCCTGACGGCCCAGAGGGACGGGGGTCCGGGCGCGAGAGGGACGGCCACTCGTGGCAAAACGCCCGAGCGGCGTATCGATCAGTCCGGGCACCACGACATTGGCGCGAATACAGCGGCGCGCACCTTCGAGAGCCACATGCCGGGCAAGACCAAACAACCCCGCCTTCGACGAGTCGTAGGACGGGATGCGACTCCCGGGAATGAGACCAGCCACAGACGAAACGAACACCAGGGAGCCCCCGTCCGCCATCATGGGCAAGGCAGCTCGAGCGATCAGGAAATGCGAACGCAAGTTGACGGAGAAAACGAAATCCCAGATCTCCGCGGTGGTCCCCTCGAGGCCCATTCCAGCGCCAATGCCGACGTTCAAAACTACGCCATCGAGACCGCCCAGACGCGAATGCGCCTCACCGACAAGAGACTCACAAGCCTCGGGTGATACGACATCGGCAAGGATGCTGTCCGCCCGGCCACCCTCCCGCTCGATCCAGGCGATCGTCGGGCGCAGGGCCTCCTCATCCCTGTCGACGCAGGCCACCTGTGCGCCTTCGCGGGCGGCCAGCACGGCCATGGCGCGTCCGTTGCCCGGCGGCGCATCGGCGTCGGAACAGGCGCGCGACCCGGCACCCACGATGAGGATACGGCGGCCAGCCAGCCGCTGCCGAGTGTCTGCCAGACCACTTGCCTCTGCCGGAAGAGCTCGATCCATGCCACGCCTCTAGTACGAACGGCGCAACTTGTTCAATTGCCGTCGAAAGAGATTACGCCAGAGCGGCATCCTCTCGACAACCGGCGTCGATTCGGAAGAGCTGGTCCGCGTGGCAGTGGAGCACGTTGGCCGCCACGTGACATCTGACGGGCAAAGGAAATCGATCAGTGAATCACGTCCGGCTGGCCAAGTGTGAACGGCGCGATTTCGACGTTGAACCTCTCACCGCTGCCGGTCACCATCTCGTAGGTGCCATGCATCGTGCCGACCGGCGTGCGCAGCGGGCATGCAGACGTGTACCGGAACGTTTCTCCGGGTGCGAGCAGCGGCTGTTCTCCCACCACGCCGGCACCCCTGACATGCTCGACGTGGCCGTCGGCATCGGTGATGATCCAATGGCGGCTGATCAACTGGGCCGCTTCCGTGCCCTCGTTCGAAATCCCCACCTCATAGATGAAAAACCACTGTTGCTGCTCCACATTGGAACGCTCTGGCACAAAGAAAGAGCGCACCTGCACACGGATTCCTCGCGTCACGGCATCAGAAGCAAACACGGCAACCTCGATTGCCCGCATCTAGTGACGGAGCCCTGGAGCGTCAACCGTGTGAGGCCGCCCTTGCTGGTGTTTGCAGCGATGGTGATGTCTCGTTTCCACTGGAAGTGCACTGCCCATCGAGCAGACTCTGACATCTGTTCCCGAGCAAAACCCTCAAAATCCCCTATCCCCCAAAAATCACTTTTGGGGGATAGGGAGGGATGAGGGGGGTACCCCACCCACCCACAATCATCAAGGACAAACTCGATGGAATGTTTGATGACTGGATTCTGTCCTTGATCTGAGTGTCCTGTCCTCGCCGTGAATCCCGCCCGCGTCGCCTGGCCCATTTGCGGCCCGCGACGCTCCCAGCCCATCCGTAATCCGACAATCAGAAAACACTCGAACATCGTACAGGTGTCCAGACTGCACTCCTCGTGTGAGGAATTATTCCCATCAACTCATGGCGTAACTGTCAACCATAGTGTAAACCGAGAACAAGGCTGCCAAACATGAGAGAACCGAAGCGAACTGTGAGCGAGAAGATGTCAAATGCGCCTGTCTACTACGCGTTGGCGCAGGCGCACTTCAATCCCATTGCTGCGATGGCGAAGTACGTCGATCTGATCCAGGACCGGCTGCGGCGTGAGGGGTATCCGCTGTTTGATACGCAGCAAATCATGCAACTGGTCGTACCGGGGCAAGCACAGGAGCCACAAATCCAGCAGGCGGTGTCTTGGTTGATGACACGCAGTGACCGGACGGCAGGCTTCATTCTCAGGCCTTCGACGATCACCTACCACACGACCCATTATCAGACACACAAGGACTTCATTCCTGAATTGTTGCGTGGCCTGACGGCGGTGCACGCTGCCGTTGCGCTCGATCATGTCAGTCGGCTGGGGTTGCGCTATCTGAATGCCGTCCTGCCGCGCGCTGGAGAAAGCACGGAGCAGTATCTGGTTGGTGGACTGCATGGCATTGACTTTGATGCGCCCCGCCAATACGCACTGACCGAAACCGTATTCACCACCGGCACCCTTCCGCTCGTGGCAAAAGGGACGCTGGTCGTCAGAGTGTATCGTGCAATCGCACCTCTGGGCTTCCCGCCGGACATGCTTCCTACTGGATTGATGGTGGCGCCGCAGTTCGAGATCAAGGAACCCCGTGAGCACGCGATCATCGACACGGATCATTACGTCCAAGGCCAGATGCCGGTAGAGATGGGCAAACTAGAGGAACAACTACTTTCTTTGCACGGCGCGATCAAATCGGTATTCCGTGCGACGGCAACGGATCACGCGCGCAATGCGTGGGCCTGACACAACCAGGATCGAGGCGCTTATGTATCCCACAATCTTGCCAACCCGTCGTTCTATGTCGATCTCGCAGCCCGAGGGCGATGCTGTCGTCGTGATTGCCTGTACCCTTGACGGCACCGGCAGCGTGTTTGCACTTTCCCATGCCAATGAGTGGGGCAAGATGCTGGACACGCGCGTTCCTTATTTCGATGTCCAGACGACGGATACGGATGCCGCACGCCCAGATATCCGTTCCGCAGCCGAGCATCTTGCAAATATCCGGCAGGTACTGAACCCAGCTATCTCGGACCTGGCGGCGGTTTTCGGCGTTTCGCGGCAGGCCATCTACAAGTGGATCAGCGGCGAGTCCACACCGGAAGATGACAAGCTGGAACGTATCCGCGCTCTCAGTCTTGCCGCCGATGCCTTCCAGAAGGCCGGAGTGACGCGAGCATCTTCCCTTCTGAAAATGAAGGTCTTTGAAGGCCGTTCTCTGCTGGATCTGGTTGCTATCGGGGAACTTCTGCCCAAACACACTCAGACACTGATTACCGAAGCGCAGGCAATGGATGCGGCGTACAGCCGTTCCGGTTTGACAAAGTCGAAGGCTACACCATCGGACGCTTGGCGCGCAGAGCTTTCCATCCCTGGCGCCTCCGAGTGATCGTTCAGAGGGCGATGGATGCTGACGCGTGATACCGACTGGCGACAAGGCGATCTTCTTACTCAGGAAACTGCGGCCAGGTTGACAGCGCTGAACGGCGCGATTGCCGAAAGGCATCGCATCGTCGTCATTACGCACGACTGCGATCTCTCGAATGACGGAGAAACCTCGGTGGAGGTCATCGTCGCCGATGTTGTCGCTGTCGCAAACCCGCAGTTTTCTTACGCCAGGAACCCGCGCAAGCTCCATTTGAGTTATGAGACCGCAGACGGACAGTTCCTCGTAGTTGAGCTTCGCCACGCAGAACGTCGCGTCATATCCAAAGTTGAATTTGCAAAACACGCGATCAAAGACGGCAGCGTTTCTCTATCCGTCGATGCGAAGCGCGTATTGAAGCAATGGCTGGCCGCCCGTTATGGACGCCCGGTATTTCCAAATACCTTCGAGAATCGGCTGCGAAAGTCAGTCGGCAAGAAGAACACGGTCGAGCGGCAGATTGGAAAAATCCTCGAACCTGAAGCGAAATATCTGGTTGGCCTGTTCTTCGATCTGGGTGAACAGCGGTCGACGGAGGTTCCGGCGAACGAACCCTATGTGTTGTCGATAGCTGTCGTGTACGACGCAATTGAGGGCAGTACGCAGGCGCGGTGGTCTGCGGAGAAGGTCGCCCGCCAATTACGTGAGCTTTTTGAGCAGGCTTATGGCAAGCCAGAAGCTGCGACCGAAATCGCACTCGATGCCTGCGAAGCGGTTGCCGACACTTCCATCACTCTGGCGGATCTCAGGCGAGTGGATCAGTGGCGATTGGAGTACATCAGCCTGAGCGACGATGATCATGGGGATTTCCTTTCGGTCGGAGAAACACCAGCTTGAGTTTAGGGTGTGATGGCGCATTTCAATTGAGGAAGACGGGATTGAACCGGCGTCCTCAGCCATCGCCTGCAAGCCTGCTCCGATGGACAGCCACTTTTCCGAGCTCCACTGATCGAGCAGACTCTGACGTCTGTTCCCGAGCCAAAGCCTTAAATTCCCCTCTCCCCCCAAAAATCACTTTTGGGGGGAGAGGAGGGGTGAGGGGGGCTGTGTTACCCATGTGCGCGGTCTGCAGCCGCCACGCCAGTGGCAGAGCAGTCTGGAACCGCCCGGGCCTGCAGGACTGCCTTGATACGAGGCAGACTACCTTGCGGTGGGAGAAATGGACCCTTGAAGAAAGCGGCGGCACTTCACGGAGGAATTCAAAGCCGCCACCGTGCAAGAGCGCCCCGTGGTGTCGCCGGTGCGACTTCCACAGACCTCGCAGCTCCCCGTACAGGATCGAACGAGTTGCCACACCCGCGGATTGGGCTAGAGATGGCTCAGTGGTCGATCTCGATATCGTACGCAGGATCCCGCGTTTCAGCGGTGTCTCCCGGGAGTCGCAACAATGGCTTGCGGGCCACCTTTCGCGCCGTTTTTACGAAAAGGGTCAGATCCTGTTCGTCGAGGGTGACGACTCGGAATGGCTCTATCTCGTCGAAAGGGGTGCTGTGAAGGTCTTCCGCTCGCTCGAAAGCGGGCGTGAGCTGATCCTCGGCCTGTTTCGTGGGGGCGACGCGGTGGGCGAGGTCGCCGTCATTGACGGCACGGCCTATCCCGCTTCGGCTTCAGCCCAGGAGAATTCTTCTCTCTTCGTGTTGCGGCGCGAACAGTACCTCCATTTTCTGAAAACGGTCGATGGCGCAGCCATCGCGCTTCTGCGTGATCTCATGCTGCGCATGCGTACGATGCAGCGGCGGATGGAAGATCTCGGTGGCGGTGGTGTGGAATACCGTCTGGGTCGTGTTCTGCAAACGTTCTGCACGAGGGCTGTCGATGCAGATGGACGCCTGCATGCTCCCGTACCCCTCACACGTCAGGACCTGGCAGACATGGTGGGAGCACGGGTAGAAACGGTCATCCGGATCATGAGCCGCTGGCAGAAGGAAGGGATCATCGGAACGGATAAGGATGGACTCTGGGTGCGCGATCGCCAGACTCTGGAAACACTGGCCAGATCCGCCGAGTAACGAATTTCCTCCAGAACATCCAAAACCCCACGGGTGCAACCCGTTGAAATTACAAAGAAACCCTCAGGGGAATCGGGAGTGATCGATCTCAGGGTGCTCCGATGTTGACCTGCCAGTGATCCGGACCAACCCGGATGGCGGTGACGGTAAAACCCATCTGCGTGAGCTGTGTCAGCAAAGGCCGGGGCTCCATGAGGGCATGAATGACGAGGTGATCGCCCGCTTCCAGTTGCTGGATACACTCCATGATATCGGAATACGGTTCACCACCCTCGGCAAGGAGTTCACGCACGTCGAGATGCCATTTTTCGGGGCTCTCTTCGTCCGTCCAGAAAGTGATTCGTTCGTCTTCGGGTTCGTAGCCACGCATACCGGATCCTTCGTTGGATCCGCACCATATCCGTGGAAAGCGCACGTTCGTATGACAACCGTCATACGGACACCTGTCAGGGGATGCGATCCCTTTTCCTGAAATGTCTTTGGAAATGAACCGGCCGGAAAGCGCCGATCCACCGCGGCGACCGGCCGCATGGTCACGTTGGGTTCCTTATCTCGATCGAGCTGTCACGACATTGGACGATGTCTTTGACCGGATCTTCTCGTCTGCGTTGAACCCGCTCCACCAGAGCGGCACGCTGGCGATCCTGTCGTTTTTCGTCCTCGTCGCTACCGGCCTCTACCTCTTTCTCTTTTACAGCATCGGCACACCGTACGAATCAGTTTCTTATATCGAGAACGAGCTTCCGGGAGGGAGCTGGGTCCGGACGGTGCACACGTATGCAGCCGACGTTGCGCTACTCGCAATCATCGTGCATGCCCTGAAAATGTTCCTGGCCGGCCGGGCCTGGGGGCCTCGCACCCGTGCCTGGATCAGCGGTGTGATCCTGGTGGGGATCACATTACTGTGTGGTTGGACGGGCCAGGTCATGGCCTGGGACCAGCAGGGACGAATCGTCGCACAGGAGCTCATCCGGCTACTCGATCTGCTGCCGATCTTCTCCATGCCGCTCGGCCGTACGTTCAGCGGAGTTCAGCCGATTCCCGGTTCTTTCTTTTTCATGAACCTGTTTCTGCACGTCTGCCTGCCATTGGCCCTGGCGCTCGTGCTGTGGGTGCACCTGTCGCACCTTGCCCGGCCAAAACTCCTGCCACCACGCCAACTGGCATGGTCAGTAGTCGGATTGTTGGCCTTCGTGGGGATCGCGATCCACGTACCCCTGGCCTCGCAGGCCGATCTCCTGGCGATTCCAAAGAATGTCCCGATCGATCTCATCTACAATTTCTGGCTACCGGTGGCCTGGTACGGCAACACCGGGTTACACGTTGCATTCTGGGTCGTTGCGGCAGGCCTGTTCTTTTCTGTCCCCTGGTGGTGGCGAAACCGGAGGCAGGCCCCGGCACCCTCGTGGGTCGATCCCGAACTCTGCACCGGTTGCACGACTTGCTACCAGGATTGTCCGTTCGACGCGATTTCCATGATCGAACGGCCGGATGCCGGACGCCGTTCGGAGATGGTCGCTCTGGTTCATCCCGATCGCTGCGTTTCGTGCGGTGTCTGCGCCGGATCCTGTGCACCCATGGGAGTCGGACCGCCAGCCCACACCGGCCGGCAGCAATTGATACGGGAGCAGGAGATCGTCGGTGCAGGAGGAGTGACGCCGGGCACCACGATGATGTTCGTCTGCCGTCACAACTCGGTGGCGCAGGATAAACGCCTGATGAATCTACCCGGGATCACACAGCAGACCATCGAGTGTGCCGGTAATCTGCATACTTCGGTCATCGAACTGGTCCTGCGTGCCGGCGCTGCTGGAGCACTGGTGATCACCTGTCCACCGCGCAATGCGCCATGCCGGGAAGGCCCGAAGTGGCTCCATGAACGAGTCTACAACGACCGCGAGGCGGAATTGCCGGCACGAGTCGACAAGCGGCGCGTGGGGATCATCGGCAAGTCACGCGGCGAGTGGTCCGACCTGGAAAGAGAGATCCTTGCCTTTCGCCAGCAGGTCGAGGCACTGGCCCCGCCAAAGCGGTGGGATGATCTGAGTGTGGGTGTCGAGTGTGAACCCAAAGAGGTCGTGCATGGGGAGGTCATGCATGGCTGATCACATGCGAGTGCCTCTTCGTCTGGGCTTCGGTGCCTTGCTACTCATGGCGCTGTTGGCACTGTTGCACATCAGAATATCCGACCCGACCAGCGGGTCCCTGCTTGTCGTGGCCGCGCAGACGACAGCCGGAACAATTCAGGACTGCCGCACACTCTCGGAAGAGGAGTTGGCGGCCTTGCCGCAACACATGCGGCGCAAGGAAGTGTGCGACACCCGTGCTGTACCCTACCAGCTCGACCTCTGGGTGGATGATACGCTTCGCCTGCAGAAAAAATATACAGCGGCAGGAATCCACGGAGATCGTCCGATCACCATCGCGGAGCGTGTCGGCGTCACCACAGGGCCACATGCCGTGAAGCTCGTACTGGCACCTGCGGAAACGAGCAGCGATGAGAACGGTTTGCCCACCTTCTCCCTGGAACAGACGATAGACTTCGAGGCTGGCCGTATCCGCGTCACCTCACTCGATGAACGCACCGGTCAGATCCAGCTCCATTGAACTGGATTGCCGGCGACGGGCCGACGGGAAACTCCTTCGTCCGTCTTCTCGGAAAGAAACAATACGGGGAAACGGGCCACACGAGGCACTGATCCCAGGTGTCCCGTCCGCCACTCATCGAAAAACGGCCGGAGGGAATGCATCCCTCCGGCCGAGACTCTCAGGCTGGCTCCACTTCCACCGTGGTCCCTCGTGGACCGTGGCTGGGCGCGGCCCCGAACATCCGATAATGGAGTTGGCCATATCCCCCGGCGATATGTTGCGGCTTCCAGGGGGATGGCACAGCCTCCTGGCTCTGCATCCAGTTCTTGAACTGGAAATTTTCCCAGGCGTGATACACGACCACCTGTCCGCGCTGGAGCGCCGGGCTGGGTTTGACGTGGATGAGGAATGAGCCCACATCATTGAAGACTCGCGCATAATCGTGGTCTTTCAGCCCACGCGCCTGTGCATCTTCGATGTTCATGTACATCACCGGCTGTCCGCGTTGGAGACGCAGCATGTGCCGCTGGTCGCGCCAGATGCCGTGGATCGACCAGCGTGTGTGACCACCGGTCAGACGAAGCGGGTAATTTCCACCGGCAGGTGGTGGATCCTTGTGCACGGGCAGCGCCTCTCCCGTTTCCACGTACCACGGATGATCGAGGAAGAACTGCTGCCGCCCGGTGAGTGTCGGCCAGGGTTGCTTTTTCTCGATAAACCACTGTTGCGGATACACCGTGTTGCCAGGCTCCAGGTCACTACAGATCGAGTTGTGTGGTCCGTAGCGGCCGATCGCCTGGATCGGCAGAGCGCCTCTCTCTTTGGCGTCCTTCCAGGTGAAACCCCTGGTCACCGGGGAGTTCTGGATCAGATGATCCATCACCGCTTCTTCATTGGATGGTTCCATCATTCCATCCATGCGGTAGATTTCGTAGAAATTGGCGTAGTCCCGTTCGACGCCGTAGTGATCCTTGAACGGCTTGATCCCACGGGCACGGGCTCGTTCCTGCAACTTGGCCGCAAGCATGCCGAAGATGGCAAACTCGGAACGCGCATCCTCCATCGGTGGCACCGCCTGATCGGCATAGATGACGTACGGCACGAGACTTTGCGGATACTTGAGACCGATTTTTTCGTAATACGCCGCAGCCGGCAGGAGAACGTCAGATTCATGTCCGGTCGAGGACATACGGAAATTGACGTTGACGATCATCTCGAGTTTTGGCCACAGATGTTTCCGTGCCAGTTGTGGTACCGGCCAGCGCCGTAAGGGATTGGCACCGGTGTAGAAATACACCCGTGGCGGACGATCGGGCGGTGGGGACACGCGCATCCATTTCTTCTCCATGGCCTCCTTGACGAAGTCGGCAACACCGCGCGGCAGGGTAGGATCGTTGAAATCCTTCCGATCACAGACCTCCTTCATTCCGCCGTGCACGTACAGGAACGGTAACGTCGGTGTGAACGGGCGCTCCCAGGTATGCTGCTCCATGAAAGATTCGATGTCTCGCACCGAGGGCGTGATCACCTTCAGCAGAAGTTTCTGGTACAGAGGGATCTCGATTTCGGCAGCAATGTCGTTGAGTGCATCGATGCTGTACCAGGCTCCCGGACGGATGCCGCCGCCACGTTTTCCCTGATTCCCCGTGAGCGCCATCAACAAACACATCGTCCGCTGGACGAGATCCGAGTGATAGTGTTTGCAGGCTCCCCAGGAGGCAAAGATCATCGCTGTTTCCGCTTTGGCCAGTTCCCGCGCCACCCTGGTGATCACGTTCGGATTGACACCGCAGATCTTCGAGGCCTTTTCAGGCGTGTAGGCCTCCAGGTGCTCGATGAGCATTTCCATCATCGGCCGCACTTCGACACTCTTGCCGTTGGCGAGCGGGGTCTTGAACTTGCCCCGCAAGGCCGGCCGGATGGCGTTCAGACGCAGGTCCTGTGTGCGGCTTCCCTGGGAGCCGGGAGCTTCGGCGATTCGTCCGGTAGCCTCATCCCAGACATAAAAAATGTCTTCCTTGCCACCCTTCTGCAGATCACTCTGGCGGAGATATCTCCTGGTGTCGCTACGGATCAGAAATGGCAGGTCCGTCTGTTCCTTTACGTATTCCTCTTTGAACAGCTTCTCGCCAATGATCACGTGTGCCATTGCAAGACCAAGCGCTGCATCGGTTCCCATGCGTGGGTTGAGCCACAGGTCGGCATGGATGGAACTGGCATTGAAGTCGGGAGCGATGGAGACGATCGATGCACCCCGGTAGCGAGCCTCCCAGAAGAAGTGCGCGTCCGGGATACGCGTGTAGACCGGATTGGCAATCCAGATGAGAACGTAGTCGGCGTTGAACCAGTCGTCGGAAGTGCCGTCCGCGTTGAAGTTGCCCCACGTCTGGATGCAGCCCATCGGCAGATCACCGACACCGGCCCATGAGTCCATGACGGTTGCACCGAGCTTGTGAAAGAAACGCATCTCAGCGCTGGTGCCGGTACCGAAGTCGATGTTCGTCGTGCCGTGATCATAGACGATCGTATCGGGTCCGTGTTTCGTGGCCACATCGAGAAGCGTATCCGCAACACGCGCCAGTGCCTCGTCCCAGCTCCGCCGCTGCCACTTCCCCGAACCGCGGTCGCCGACCCGCTCCAGCGGGTACTTGAGACGCGACGGTTCATACATCAACTGGCTGTAGCAACCGCCTTTCTGGCAGCCGCGCGGATTCATGTCGGGCACGTTGGCCTTCGCCGGCTTCTCGTAAATGGCATTCTGCTCCTCGCGCCAGACGATGCCGTCCTTCACGAAAAGGTCCCACGAACATGCAGCGATGCAGTTCGTGCGGATGTGGGTACTCTTGACGACTTTGTCCCAAGTCCAGGACTGGCGGATCAGGTCTTCCCATTTGCGGTAGTCCGGCAATGGAGGCAGCACGCCTGGCGCCACGGGATCGGCCGCCACCGCAGCACCGACGAATTCGAGGTGGGAGAGCGACAGCGCAGCCGCCGTTGCACCAACACTTCGGAGAAAATCGCGTCGAGAGAATTCCATGCCTACCTCCCACCATCGCTTCTATCCCGACCGATCGGTCGGATGCGATGACACGGGAACGGCGTACAACTGACAAATGTCACCTGCACCTCTGTCCGGAGCCATGGTCGCAAAGCCGCCGGAAAGGGTACTTATGCCTCAATAAGTCAGACCCGGAGTGTCAGGAGGTCAGTATGGGTAGACAGATGGCAATGGTGTTCGATCTCAACAAGTGCATCGGGTGCCAGACATGCTCGGTTGCGTGCAAGGTCCTGTGGACCAACGAAGACGGCAAACGGGACATGTGGTGGTGCTCGGTCAACACGCAACCCGGCCGGGGTACGCCACGCGACTACGAAAAGATGGGTGGCGGGTATACGGACGACGGCCAACTGGTGCTGGGCGCCGTGCCCACACCGGAAGAGTTCGGTGGTGCTTCGCAGTTCAACTGGAGCGATGTCCATCAATCCCCCAGAGACATGGCCGTCCATCTCCAGCCGACCGATCGGAAACCCGAATGGGCGATGAATTGGGATGAGGACGAAGGCGCAGGTGAGTATCCCAACGCGTACTTCTTCTACATGCCACGCATCTGCAATTTCTGTTCGAAGCCGAGTTGCGTGGATGCCTGCCCGAACGGTGCCCTCTACAAGCGTGACGACTTTGGCATGATCCTGCGGGATGCGGACCGTTGCGAAGGCACACAGAACTGCTCCAAAGCCTGTCCCTACAAGAAAGTGTACTTCGACACCGTTGCCAAGATCAGCCAGCACTGCATTGGCTGCTTCCCTCGCCTGGAACAGGGTGTGGCGCCGGCCTGCGTAAGGCAGTGTCCGGGACGCGCCGTCTGGGTTGGCTTTCGTGACGACACCAACGGACCCATCCATACGATGGTTGATCTTTACAAGGTCGCCCTTCCCCTGCACCCCGAGTGGAACACGGAACCCAACGTGTTCTACGTGCCACCCTTGTCCGCGTTCGTGGTTCGGCCCGACGGTACGATCGACGAGTCGCAGCGCCGCATTCCTCTCTCCTACCTCGAAGAGATGTTCGGTCCGAATGTCGGCGATGCGTTGAAGACGCTCGAAACGGAAATGGCCAAACGCAAGCGCGGTGAGAAGTCGGAGCTGATCGACACACTGATCGGATACAACTGGACGGAACTGCTCGGTCCCTTCACCAAGGATCCGGCGGAGATCGTCTGGTGAACACGAGCCCTGCAGTGTTCCGGTCCGCAATGAACCTCAAACCAACATGGAAGGCATCGCAGCGCGGTGGAATCTCGAACCACCTCGGTGAAACGCTGCCTCTTTTCTAGGAGCGAACCAATGGCCAACACACCAACAAAGACCAATTGTCCATCCGAAGATACGTTCCGCAACGCATGGAAATGGGACAAGGTGACCTGGGGTTGTCACGCAGTGGACTGCTACCCGGGTGGTTGTCCCTTCCGCGTCTACTCGAAAGACGGCAAGGTCGTTCGCGAAGAACAGGCGGGAATCTTCCCGACCATCCAGAAGGGCGTCCCCGACATGAACCCGATGGGGTGTCAGAAGGGCACCGCATGGAGCCAGCAGCACTACAACGAGGAGCGCGTCCTCTACCCGATGAAACGTGCCGGCAAGCGGGGCGAGGGCAAGTGGGAGCGCGTCTCGTGGGATACCGCCTTCCGGGACATCGCAGGTGCCATTCTCGATGCCGTTCAGGATCAGGGCCCACAGTCCCTCTACCACATCGGAACACCCGGCGAGGGCGGTACACAGCAGATCCTGTGGAACAACTTCTCCGCACAGCTCGGATTCCAGGTGACCGACCTCCAGGCCGAAATCAACGACTTCAGCCCCGGCATCTACACCACCTTCGGAAAGTTCGATCCGGCTCCCGGTGCCGACGATTTCTTTCACAGTGAGTTGATCCTCATCTGGCACGCCAACCCCGTCTACACGAACATCACCTGGTACCACTTCATGCAGGAGGCCCGTTATAACGGCGGTGAGGTGATCACGATCGCACCTGACTTCAGCCCCTCCGCCGTGCACGCCGATTACCACGTACCTATCGAGATCGGCACCGACTCCGCGTTCGCCAACGCCATGTGCCAGGTCATGATCGAAGAGAAGATCTACGATCGTGACTTCGTACAGAAACAGACGGATCTACCACTGCTGGTACGCATGGATACACGGCGCCTCCTGCGCTCGACAGACCTGGGTGGCAGTGTCGACGACCAGTTCTACTGGCTCGATGCAAAGACGAACAAGGTCGTCGAAGCGCCCAAGGGCACCCTGGATCCGGGAGCAGTGGATCCGGCACTCGAGGGCAGCGCGGAGGTCAAGTTGGCCGACGGCAAGACGGTTCAGGTCAAGCCGGTTTTCGAGTTGCTCCGAGAGATGCTGAATTCCCAGTACACACCGGAAAAGGCGCGGGCCGTCTGTGGCGTTCACCCCGACACGATCCGTATGGTGGCGCGCAAGATCGCTGCCAAAAAGACCCGGATCATGATGGGTTGGAACTCGGGCAAGTACTACCACGGCGATCTGATGGAACGGTCGATGATGCTGGTCCTCGGCCTGAGCGGCAACTGGGGCAAGCATGGCACCGGCGCACGGAGCTGGGCGGTCGGCCTCAACGACGGCATGTTCACCGTCCTGCTCAAGGCACAGGCGGGCCAGGAAATGACTCTGGCCACACGCGCCATGCGCAATGCAATGCTCCAGAACATGATGGAGGAAGATCCGACCCTTACGGACGAGATCGCGCATTACGCTTTCGAACGCATGATCATGCAGCAGATGGGTATCATGAACCCGCCGGCCTTTTTCTGGTACTACCACTGTGGCTACCGGGAGATCTGGAACCGTCCGGGCTACAACGATCCGGGGATGAAGCGGACCTTCGACGAGTATTTCAACGAGGCGCTGGAAAAGGGTTGGTGGAGTGGCCTGGCGGACGGTGCACGGCAGGCCGAGCCTCGCTTTCTGATCGAAGTCGGCGGTAATCTGCTGCGCCGGCAACGCGGTGGAGCACGCCAGCTCCTCGAACATCTCTGGCCCAAACTGAAGATGATCGTGTCGGTGGACTGGCGCATCAACACCACCGGGCTGCATGCCGACTACATCCTGCCCGCTGCGCAACACTACGAGAAAGTCAACCAGCCGTATTCCAGCCCCATGCACCTGCACGTCCTGCTGATCGACAAGGCCGCCGAACCGCCCGGAGAAGCCCGTAGCGAGTGGCAGATCATCCAGGGAATCGCCAGGGCACTGCAAAGTCTTGCCAAGGAAAGAGGGATCGGACCCTGGCAGCGCAAGAATGGCGAGCCGGTACAACTCGAAAATCTCTGGGAATGGATCACCAAGAACGGTGACCTGGCGGACGATGCGCGATTGATCGACGAGGTCTTCCGGGACAGCGCCACACTGGGCACGATCCCCGAGCATACGACGCTGGAAACGATGCGGGAAAAGGGAGCGGTGCGCGCCGTGGGCTGGGGCACTTCGTCCATGATGATGTGCCAGCAGTCGCCCATCGAACCGGACAAAACGCACACACCGTGGCGGAATCACGTGGAGGATCTCAAGCCCTACCCGACCCTCAACCGCCGCGCCTCCTTTTACATCGACCACGACTGGTATCTGGAAGCGGGCGAGGAAATGCCCGTACACAAGGACAACCCGCACCAGGGTGGCGAGTACCCGTTGCGCCTCACGAGTGGTCATCCGCGCTGGAGCATCCACTCGATGAACCACACGAGCCGCATCATCCTCGGTACTCACCGCGGGCATCCGGTGATGTACATGAACCCCACGGACATGGAAGCGCGAGGGCTTGCGGACAATGACGAGGCTCGGGTGTTCAACGACCTCGCCGAAATGCGCATCCACGTGCGGCGTTCGCCTGGCACCAAACCCGGCCAGGTCGTCATCTACAACGGGTACGAACCGTTCCAGTTCAAAGAGTGGAAAGGCCCTGAAAACGTCGAACCCGGCATGGTCAAATGGTTGCACTTCGCCGGTGGCTACGGCCATCTGCAGTACCGTGGCCTCCACTGGCAGCCGATTCCCATCGATCGTGCCGTACACCTCGATGTGGCCAAAGCGTAGCTGGAGCCTCATCCGATGATGCTGTCCGGCTCGGACCCCGGTTTGCTCGGTCAAACACCGGGGTCCGAGCCGGCCCCGAAAACGTTCACTCCGGCAGAACTGCCAGAGACCCGAATCCAGAGGACGGAAGCCGGGAGTCAACCGAGACCTTCTGATGTCACGACCTAGCCAGATCCGTTTTTTGTCCCGCTGGGCCGGCGCCTACGACCCCGTGGTGCGGCTCATGGGTTTCCCTCGCTTGTGGCAGGTCATGGCGGCCATCGCTGCACCCCTTCCACAAGAATATGCCCTCGACGTCTGCACCGGCACGGGCGGTGTGGCAATCGAGTTGGCAAACCGGGGGGCGCACGTCGTCGGTGTGGATCTCGCACCCGGCATGCTGATGCAGGCACACACCAAGTACCATGGAAGGGCAGAACGACCGCCGGCTCGGCACGGCGTCACCTCCTCGTCAGCCACATTCATCCAGATGGATGCACGGCAGCTCGCGTTTCCGGGCGAGACATTTCCGCTGATAACCTGTACGATGGCGCTCCACGAAATGTCGGAAGAGGAACGCACCAGGGTACTCAGCGAGATCGTGCGTGTGGGGCGCGGACGCGTCATCATCGCGGACTATCACGTCCCCAGGACATTTCCCGCCTCATGGCTATTTCGCATCCGGTACGGCTTCGAATACCTCGAAAGCGATGATTTCAAGCATTTTGTCAGCCGTGACGTACGGGAGCGCCTCGAACAAGCCGGCCTGCACGTAAGCCCACCACACGATGTCGGCCGCTTCAGGATCTGGCCTTGCCGGATCCAGAGAACTGTTCCTTAGGGAGGCCAGGCATGGAAACGACGGGTTTTCGCAACGCAATTCCACTGGTCGTTTCCGGCTTTATCCTCTCCTTCGTGCTCGTGGGTGGCGGTATCGATACGGTAAGTGTCTTCCTGAACGCAATTTCCCAGGCCAACGACTGGTCGCATTCCAGCCTCTCCCTCGGCATCGGTGTGGGTGCCATCTCCGCTGCGCTGGTCACACCCCTCGTCGGTATGGCCGTGGATCGGTTCGGCATACGCATCCCCATGACAATCGGTGTTGCCCTGCTGGGCATGGGATTCTGCGTCCTCCTCGTCATGGCTGAACCATGGCACTTTGCCGCCGCAAACGTCTTTCTCGGCATGGGTTTCGGTGCCTGCGCCGTCCTGCCCATCACCGTGGCCGTCACCGTGTTCATCCCGGATCGGACTGCTCTGGCGCTTGGCATCATCAGCACGGGTGCAAGCACGGGGGCTCTCATTCTTGCGCCAGTGATGCAGATGCTCATCGATGCTTACGGCTGGCATGCCACCTACCGGATCCTCGGTAGCGCCGTAGTTCTGACCCCGATCCCCCTCCTGCTGTTCACCCTGCCACGCGGACCGCTGCGGAAAACTGGCAGGACCGAAAGCGGCGGGCAGACCACGAAAAAGAAAACGAGTATCGGACATGACCTCGCCCAACCCGACGTAGCGGCTCTGACCGCAGTCATGGTTCTGCCTGCATTGGTCGGATTCAGCATCGCCGTCCACCTCGTCCCATTTCTCACCAAGTTGGGGTATTCCGGGACGACAGCGGCCACGGCACTCGGTGGGAGCATCGGCATCTCGGCAGTCGGCAAGATCGCTGGAGGCTGGATTGCAGATCGGGCTGGACCGGTCTGGACGCTTCGGGCCGCTTTCATGCTCTGGATTCTGGCCCTGGTCTTCCTCACTCAGGCGTCGATCGGTTGGGCACTGGGGCTTTTCGTCATTCTGTATGGTCTGGCTTTCGGAACGCAAATCGCCGTGGTTCCACCCATCGCAGTTCGCCTGTTGAACGCTGACCGTTTCGGTGCACTCTTCGGAATCCTGCAACTCACAGCGATGCTGGCATCGGCGGTGGGTCCAGTTGTTTCGGGAATCATCTTTGACCGGACCGGCGCCTACAGCGGCGCCGTCCTGCTGTGGCTGACGGCCGCGTGCCTGGCGCTCCTGTTCGCCTTCTCACTGCAAGCCAGCCCTGTCGCGGCGGTCGAGAAGGTGGAAGCATGAAAACACCCAGGAAACGAGCGGCATCCCACCGTCTTGTATTCACCCGGCGCCAGGTTCTTCTCGGCGGCGCCGCAGCCACACTTGGTTTGTCTCTATACCGGTTGGTTCCGCAGGCGGAACGAGTCGCGGTGGCTGACACCTTGCCGAGCGCGGGAAGAGACCTGCCGGAATACCGGAGTTGGGAAGATCTCTACCGTAGCGAGTGGACCTGGGATCGCGTCGTACGTGGCACGCACCTGCGAGCCAACTGTTTCAGCGCCTGTGCATTCGACCTGTACGTGAAAGAGGGAATCGTCTGGCGTGAAGAGCAGGCGGATGTCTATGGACGCGATGCGGCAGACCTTCCGGATTATGCTCCACGCGGTTGCCAGAAGGGGAATTGTTACAGCTCGCTGATGACGGCACCCGATCGTCTTCTGTATCCGATGGAACGAGCCGGGGAGCGTGGTTCCGGCCGCTGGCGGCGTATCACCTGGGAGGCCGCACTGAACCGGCTTGCCGATGCGATCCTCGACGCGGAGTCGGAGTCGGGAATCGATACCGTGGTCTACGACAATGGCACCTCCAACGTCGATTGGGGACCCAGCACAGTCGGCGAAATGCGTCTTTTCACCCTCCTCGGGGCCACCCTCCTCGACGGTTTCGCGGGCACCGGAGATCTTGCCAAAGGAGCATTGCAGACCTGGGGCACCTCATTTGTCGACGGCAGCTCCGATGACTGGTTTCGCGCCGACACCCTGTTTCTGTGGCACTGCAACCCCGTGGCCACACGCATCCCTGATGCACATTTCCTTACCGAAGCCCGTTACCACGGTACGACGGTGGTTACCGTGACACCCGACTACTCACCCAGCGCCATTCACTCCTCCCTCTGGGTGAATCCTCGCAACGGATCCGATGCGGCACTCGCCCTGGGTCTCGTGCGTATGCTGTTGGAGGGGGAACACATCGATCATGCCTACGTGAGAGAGCAGACCGATCTTCCCTTTCTCGTCCGTGAGGACAACCATCGTTTCCTACGCCAGTCGGACATGAAGACCGGCGGGCGCGACGACATCTTCTACGTCCTGGACGAAACCACGGGTCGCCCCGCCGAGGCACCCGGCACATCCGGTTGCTGGAGTGATTCTCTCGCACTCGGGAAAATCCAGCCGGCACTTACCGGTCGTTTCTCGGTCACCCCGGGGAAGGGCGCTCTGAATGTCCGCCCTGTCATGGAGTTGTTGAAGGAACGCGTTGCAAAATACGACGTGGATTATGTGAGAGAGGTCACTGGCATCTCTCCGGGGCTGCAGAAACAACTGGCCGACCTTCTCGCTCAATCTCCCCGCACGATCATTTATGCAACCTGGGGCGCCTGTAAGTCTTATCATGCCGACCTCCTGCAACGTGCGTTGATTCTGATCTCGGCACTGCGCGGACAGCACGGAAAGACCGGAGGTGGTGTACGGTTTGCCGCCTGGTTGCCCTTCGAGGGCGCCGACGGCCTGCTGGGTTCGGGTCCATCCTGGCTGCAACGACAGATGCTGAAGGTCTACACGCCACCGCCTCGAATGATGGAAAAGGCCATCTCCGATGTCTCGTTGCAGCGGCTGACGTGGACTCCGTCACATTCATTTCTACGGGTGCATGCCGGTCTTGGCGAGTCGTCTGAAGGCGGTAAGCTCCCCGACGAAACCCTGCGCCGTCCCGCACAGGAATACTTTCAGGATGCGGTCGAACAGGGATGGATGCCGGTGCGGCCACCCGCCGACCGGCCTCCTCGCGTGCTCGTCACCTCCGGCGTCAATCCGCTGCGGCGCTGGCCCTTACCTCAGGTGGTGGAAAAGGTTCTGTGGCCGAAACTCAAACTCATCGTGGCAATCGATACACGCATGTCCACAACCGGCCTGAAAGCAGACCTCCTCCTGCCGGCCGCTGGCTACTACGAAAAGCGGGGCATCAAGTACGCCGTTGCACTCTCACCCTATATCGTCATCGGAGATCGTGCCGTTACGCCGCTCGGCGAGTCGAAGGGCGAATGGGAAATCATGGCGTTGCTGGCCCGGCACATTCAAGACCGTGCCAGGGCACGGGGCCGCACGGATGCACTGGCCACGATCTACGATCGATTCACCGAAAATGACCGTTACGGCCCACAAGATGATGAAGCTGTCCTAGACACGATCCTGGAAAATTCCTTGCCTACCAAAGGAAAAACCTGGCAGCAGATGCGCAAAGCGGGTGCCGTGCAAGCGGCGGCAATCAGCGTCTGGGGAACCACGAACGGCATCGGTAGCCAGATCGAGCCACAAGGCAGCCTGTCGCCATCACGTGTGCACGTCGAGGACAAACACGCATGGCCCACACTGACCGGACGCCAGCAGTTCTATCTCGACCATCCCTGGTTCTTTGAAACGGACGAAGTCCTACCACGCTGGAAGCCACTGCCCGGCAGCGACGAAAAACGTTTCCCCATTCTCCTGACAGGTGGACACACACGTTGGAGCATCCACGCGATCTGGCGCTCGGATCCCATGATGCTGCGCCTCCAACGCGGTGAGCCCAGCATGTGGGTCAGTGTCGAAGACGCCGCGAAGCGCGGCATCGGCGACCACGATTGGGTGAAGGTCACCAACGAACATGGTGAGTTTCGCGTGCGTGTGCGCGTGGCTGCCAACGTCGCACCTGGCGAAGCGATCCTCTACCATGCCTGGGAACCACTGCAGTTCCCGGGCATGCAGGGCCAGATGGAAGTGACACCTTCACCACTGAAGCCAGTGCATCTCGTGGGCGATTACGGACACCTGCGCTTCCGCGTCTTTGCCAGCGGTCCGGAACACGTGCCGCGTGGTGTGCCCGTTCAGATCAGCCGGCTCACCGATGTCTGAGGCCGATCGGGTAGACGCGCGCCGAAGCGGTATCACGTGGCTGGTGCAGACCGCTCCTCTGGAACGACAACCTCCCGGAAGGGTTCGAACCCCGGATCTCACCAAAGGATTCTGCCGCCGATCCGGCACGGGACACCAGCAAGCCGGAGCCGCCACACGCCGCGTGCGTGACAATCCGCCTCGTCTGTAAAGCGATTCGGTATTCCCCCCTCGATGATCGTTGACTCACCCATGGTTTTCCCGCAGCGTGCCTCGACGGAGAGAAATGCTTTGGAGAACACTCCCTATTATTTGCCGGTCGGTGACGAGGTCGAAATTTTTCGTGCCGCCTACGCCTGCCGCCTGCCCATCCTGCTGAAGGGTCCCACGGGTTGTGGCAAGACACGATTCGTTGAGTACATGGCCGCTCTGCTGCGTCCAGCAACGAACGATGGACCGGCTCCGGGCCAGGAAGCGCCTCCAGGCCGTCTGATCACCGTCGCCTGCCATGAGGACCTCACGGGGAGCGATCTGGTTGGGCGCTATCTCATCAAAGGAGATGAAACGGTCTGGATCGACGGTCCACTCACACAGGCGGTGAAACACGGCAGCTTCTGTTATCTCGACGAGATCGTCGAGGCGCGCAAAGACACCATCGTTCTCATCCACCCACTCACCGACCATCGCCGGATCCTGCCGATCGACAAGAAAGGCGAGATCGTCGAGGCACATCCCGACTTCCTGCTCGTGATCTCCTACAATCCGGGTTACCAGAGTGTCCTGAAAGACCTGAAGCATTCGACGCGCCAGCGTTTTGTCACGATCGACTTCGATTACCCGCCACGCGACAAGGAGGCACAAATCATCGCGCACGAAAGCGGTGTGGATGTGGAAACGGCATTGTCTCTGGCGAAGGTCGGCGAGAAGGTGCGCCATCTCAAGGCCGGCGGGCTGGAAGAAGGAGTGAGCACACGCCTGCTCGTCTACGCGGGTCAACTCATCCGACAGGGGGTTTCACCACGGCGAGCTTGCCGCGTTGCCGTGAGCGCCTCGCTGACCGACGATGTGGAATCCCAAAAAGCCATCGACGCGCTGGTCACGGCCATCTTCGAGTAGCGCGCAAAGCATGTCCACGTGAACACCCGCTCTCTCTGGTTCGAGCCGCATCTGTTTTCCGACCGTGCCGGCCGCCAGGCCCGCGATCTGGGAGAACGGCTCGGACCCGAAATTCATCAGATCATCCTTGCCGGCGGCGACCGTCTGGCGACGCTCTCGCCGCTCCTCGCACAACGGTACTACCGGACTGCTCCCGGCATGTGGCAGGTGCTGGGCGAACGGGACTTCCATCGCTGGTTCGATCTGGGGTACGGGCTGATTGCGCAACCGCTCCTGCCGCGCGATGCCGCTACGGCCTACTTTTCAGTTGATGCGAAGACGGCGGCCCGGCTGGGCATCGATGGTTTCTGCCGTTGGTGCGATCTGGGAGCCTCGGTCGCCAGGGACTCGCGCAAACTCGCAGCCACCTTTTTCGTAACGACGGCGCCCCTGCTCTGTCGTCTGCGGCACGAGCAACTGGAGGCCTGGGTTCGCACGGGCCGTCGTCTGCAACACCTTTCGGGCTGGCGCGGCGAGTTTCTTGCCCAGGCATATTTCGCATCGGGTGCCGTCGCCCTCCCCGTTCTGGAAGAGGATGAATTCGAGCCCTGGGCTCGCCTTGGGACAACGTTGCAATCCGTCGCGCGCGAACAACACTTTTTCGGCTCACTACCCCAGGACTTTGCTCACTTGAAACCCGACGAGCGGCGGGCCGTCATCGTTGTGGCAACGGTTGCAGCGAACACCCATCTCCCCGCAGCCTTATCGATCTACCGGCAGTTACCCCAGAGTGTACGGCTCATCCGAGGACCCACGCGATTGAGAGTGCTGCAGATCCTGCAGGAGGCCGCAGCACAGGTCCCACTGGCCGTGGCGGAAATCGCTCCCGTGGTGGGCGCTCTCGTAAACGATCTACCGGCATCGTTTCGGAGTGGCGCCATCGATCTTGCGGTACAGGTGGCCGAACGGTTTCCGCGTGGTAGCGTCGCCCTGTTACGCTCTCTTCCCGCGGCTTACGAAGATGCCGGGCATGACGCGGTCCGCACCTGGGCCGAACACGGTCTACGGATTGCTGCTGAAAACCCGGAGGCTGGAGATGCGTATTACGCCCTCGAATCGCGCACCAGCCTCAATGTGCTGCACGCGTCAACGACGGCCGCGCAGCTCAACGAAGTACAGGGGCTGCTGCGCAAATACGTGCAGATGCTCAGCGGACAACCGGCCACGATCCGATCCTCGGAAGCGCTGATGCTACGCCCACCGCTGGAAGAATTCCCACAGGAAAACGAAATCGAGTTGCCGCTTCGGATCGATCTGTTCGCCACACACGAGGGGAATACGGAGACTTACCGATTCGTGGCTGCGCAATTGGCGGGACGGCGCGAATTCGGAACCTATGAACCGCTCTCCGGAGATTTCGCTTCGGAAACCCTGTATGCCTACCTCCATGACACGGATCGGCCCCGGCTTCTGCGGGAATGGTTTCTGGCCGCCGAAGGTTTCCGTATCGCTTCTGCGCTGGGTCGCAATTATGGTGGACTTGCTCGGGAACAACGTTCCGTTGCCAGGCGACTCCTCGAGCGACTGACCTCGGACCCGGGGCGGCTTCCGCCTTCTCCGTTCGACCTTCTCTATCTCTGGCTCGTTTCGGGCGGCTCGATCGAGACGCTGCCCGAAGAACTGCAATACGCCGGTGCCATTGTCTCAGCCTGCACCATCCCCCTGGCCAGCCCTGAGGCCACGGTCACCGACACACTACGCATTGCGGAACTGCTCACGGAAAGTCTTGCGGAACACACGTTGAAGGAAGCGGCACTGAGGGGCACCGGTGTGCTGAGCGACCAGATGACCGGCGATGCATTGATCGCCTCTTACCTGTACGACGATGATGACTCTCCTTTACCGCAAGGGGAGGGCGATGTGGATCTCCCGGCGGAACCATCCGGCAAACCGCTGGAGATCCCATCCGATCTCGCTCTGGAGTTGAGCGACGAAAAAACCGACGAAGGGATCACCGCGCCCCTGTCGGCTGATGCTCTCAAGCAACTCCTGGAGTCAGGCGTCGACCTGAACCTGAAACAAGGCTCGGGCCAGGACCTCGAAGGTCTGGGGCTCTTCATCACCGATCTGATGGGTAAAATCCCCAGTGATCAATTGGAGGAATTGCGCAACCTGTTGAATGAATCGGTTCCCATCGATCGTCCACCTCCACGGCGTTGGATGGAACGCCGGAGTCAGGGCATCGCTTTCTACTATGACGAGTGGGACTATCACATCGCTGACTACCGCCAGCGATGGTGCCGGCTCCTCGAAATGGCGCTGGAGGGGGATTCGGGGGAATTCTTCAACAACACGCTCTCCGACTACGCGGCCATGATCCCCGAGGTACGCCGGCAGTTCCAGAAAATCCGCCCTGATACGTACCGCCTCGCACGCGGGCTGGAAGACGGTGAGGATTTCGATCTCAATGCGGTTGTCAATGCCCGGGTCGATCGGCGTGCCCGGCGCTCTCCGTCACCGAAACTCTATGTTGCCCGGCAGCGCGAGGAGCGGGATGTGGCCACACTGTTCCTGATCGACATGAGCGCCTCCACTGACGAGCCGATGAAAGCGGCGGGTGTGATCGAAGACGCCTCGTCGCGTATCGCTGGCCATGGTCCATCCAGGCCGGGGCGGCGGATCATCGACGTCACCAAGGAAGCACTCGTCATCATGTCGGAGGCACTCGAGGAAATCGGTGATGCCTATGCCATTTACGGTTTCTCAGGACATGGACGCGAGAACGTGGAATTCTATCTGGTGAAGTCTTTCCGGGATTCGCTCAACCTGTCCGTCAAGGGGCGCATCGGTGGAATCGAACCCAGGCGCAGCACGCGGATGGGAACGGCGCTACGTCATGCAATGGAGAAGATGGCTGGCATCACGGCGCGTTCGCGGCATCTCATCCTGCTGAGCGACGGATTTCCACAGGACTTCGACTATGGGCAGGATCGGCGCAGCAACGTCTACGGGTTACGTGACACGAGTGTGGCGTTGCGCGAATGTGAGGCGGCAGGCGTCACCCCATTTTGTATCACGGTCGACAAGGCGGGACACGACTACCTGCGCGAGATGTGCCCTGAGTCGCGTTACATGGTGATCGACGACATCGGTTCACTGCCGCGCGAGTTACCGAAGATCTACCAGCGTGTCGTGACGGCGTGAGGAGCCCTACGGCGGGCAACGCTCCCGCCTGCAGGCGCGGCAGCCGCTTTCGAACCAACGCGTGCCAGTGCCCCGCGAGCTCCAGGACCCGTAGGCTAACGGCGCGCGGCCAGAGGAGCTCGCCTCCGAGCAGGCAGATTCATCAGCCCGCCGCGGATCGACCGTGCCACCGGTTGCATCGGACCGTCCAACGTGAGCAGCGGCATCCACGGAGCCAGCAGCCGGCCCACCTCGATATGATTCACATTCGCCAGCCGAGCCAGAACATCGCCGTGACACGGTAGCGGCGTACAACGGCAACCCAGATCCTTGCCCTGTAACGTCCAGACGGCGCGCAGCAACCCGGGAGAACGGGCTACAAACTTGAGGAATTTTGCAACCGTCTGCTCTCGCGTCCCATCCGGTCCGATATGATAAGGACTGGCCCACTGGGTGGGACGCCCGATGAACACGTCGAAGGCCTCGTGCCTGCAATGGACGACCTTCGCCTGGCGCTTTGGTTCGAGAGGCGCCCGCCGTGTTGCGTCCCGCCACGCCATTTCAAACGCCTGCCAATACTCGACCGTCTCATTGCTCCACGCGATCGGCAACCTCTGCTGCACTGCCGCTTCCGCCTGAGCGACCGTGAAACGAAGCCCGCCGTGGTATCCCACCGGAGGATCATCCGGTGTCACGTACGGGACGTAGGTCGGATCGATCACTCGCCCATCGATCTCACACCAGCCGTGCTCGATGATGTGCGGCCGGGTTCCAGCCGTTACGATCCAGCCTTCGACGTACGTTGCTCCCGGACCGAGATGACTCACGGCAAGTGCGGCATTCCTCCAACAGCGGCGATGCTGGGCCCGTACCCGGCGCGCCAGATCCTGCGCCGCATCATGGTCGAGAATGATGGAGTCTTGCGCGAGCATCGTTTGAATGGAGCGCACATACATGGGACCAGCACTCCAAGTCAACTCGAAACAATCAAATGCACCAAAAATTGTCAGATAATTTCTGTGTATACAGCGGATCGCCGTGCCGGGACGGCCTCAATTGGATTGACCTGACCTGGACTCCCCTCTCCCTCAGCGGGTGTACCGGGCATAAGGAGGGTGGGGGGTTCGAGGCGCACTGTGCCCCGCCCTCCGCCATGCCATCGGAAGACAGAGAGAGTCGCGCGCTTATGGAACAGGGAATGAGGCGGCGTCAGTGGATGACCACCGTTGGGTCGTACGCCGTGTTGTTATTTCCATTGGGATCGTAGGATATCGCAACGCTCGCTTCGTTGGTCACAGTCGGATACGCGGGCTCGCCGACATACACCCGGATCGTGACGCTCGTGCTCACGTTCACGGGGATCGGTTCTGAACGATAGCAACTGACCGTTTGCCAACTGGAGGAGCAATCCCAATCAGCTCCAGCGGCGCTCACGAAACTCAGTCCGGTCGGGAGGTAATCGATGAGGTAGATCCACGAAGTGGCGGGGCCAGGCCCGAGGTTGCGGACCGTCAACACGTAATCCGCGTATTCGCCGACACGGAACTTCCCGGCATGGGAGGACGTCACCCACAGATCGGAGTTCATGGGAGTCGGTGTTGCGGTCGCCGTGGGACGCCTTGTGGAGGTGGTTGTCCGGGTGGGGGTTCCTGTAGCCGTCGGAGTGGCGGTTTTCGTAGAGGTATGCGTCTTGGTCGGGGTCGCGGTGCGTACGGGGGTTGGCACGCGGGGCACGGTGGGGGTTTTCGTCGGCTTCAATGTGTTTGTCGGTTTCGGTGTCGGACCTCTGCGGACAACCGTCGGGTTATAGGCTTCGTTGTTATCGGGATAGAGGTCACCGCTGGTCGCAACGGTCGCCATGTTGGTGACCGTCGGGTAGGCAGAATCCTCGACGAAAACGTCCAAGCGGAGGTCCGTAATGGAACTGATTCCAAGTGGGCCGGGATTCGTGCAGGTCACCAATTGCCCGCTGGCGTTACAGGTCCATCCCCCGCCGCTGATCGAGACGAAGGTAAGTCCGTTCGGAAGCACGTCGGTCAAGGTGATCAATCCGGTCGTTGGAGCCGTTCCGAGATTACTGACACTCAGAGTGTAGGTGCCGATTGTTCCGACCCAGAACGGGCCGGTGCGATTGATGATCAGATCCAGATTGGGAGCCGGCAATGGCGTATGGGTAATGGTCGGAGTTGCGGTGCTGGTAGCCGTCGAGGTGACCGTGGGTGTCACACTGGCGGTTGCTGTCGCTGTGACGGTTGGAGAGTGCGTCGGCGTCTCCGTTGCCGTCTGAGTCGGTGTTGACGTCGGCGTCTCGGTCGGCGTCGATGTCGGCGTCTGCGTGGGGGTCGACGTCGGTGTCTCGGTCGGGGTCTGAGTCGGTGTCTCGGTTGGAGTCTCCGTTGGAGTTTCCGTTGGCGTATCCGTCGGTGTCACCGTCGGCGTCTCGGTCGGCGTCGATGTCGGCGTCTGCGTGGGGGTCGCCGTCGGTGTCTCGGTCGGGGTCTGAGTCGGTGTCTCGGTTGGAGTCTCCGTTGGAGTTTCCGTTGGCGTATCCGTCGGAGTCACCGTCGGCGTCTCGGTCGGCGTCGACGTCGGCGTCTGCGTAGGGGTCGCCGTCGGTGTCTCGGTCGGGGTCGATGTCGGCGTTTCCGTCGGAGTCACCGTCGGTGTCTCAGTCGGTGTCGATGTCGGCGTTTCCGTCGGTGTCACCGTCGGCGTGTCCGTAGGCGTCTGCGTGGGAGTGTCCGTCGGTGTCTCGGTTGGAGTTTCCGTTGGAGTTTCCGTTGGCGTATCCGTCGGAGTCACCGTCGGCGTCTCGGTCGGCGTCGACGTCGGCGTCTGCGTGGGGGTCGACGTCGGTGTCTCGGTCGGGGTCGATGTGGGCGTCTCGGTCGGTGTCTCGGTCGGGGTCGATGTCGGTGTTTCCGTCGGAGTCACCGTCGGCGTCACCGTCGGAGTCTCAGTCGGTGTCGATGTCGGCGTTTCCGTCGGTGTCACCGTCGGCGTGTCCGTAGGCGTCTGCGTGGGAGTGTCCGTCGGTGTCTCGGTTGGAGTCTCCGTTGGAGTTTCCGTTGGCGTATCCGTCGGAGTCACCGTCGGCGTCTCGGTCGGCGTCGATGTGGGGGTCTCGGTTGGAGTTTCCGTCGGCGTCTCGGTCGGCGTCGACGTCGGCGTCTGCGTAGGGGTCGCCGTCGGCGTCTCGGTCGGGGTCGATGTGGGCGTCTCGGTCGGTGTCTCGGTCGGTGTCGATGTCGGTGTTTCCGTCGGAGTCACCGTCGGTGTCACCGTCGGTGTCTCAGTCGGCGTCGATGTCGGCGTTTCCGTCGGCGTCACCGTCGGAGTGTCCGTAGGCGTCTGCGTGGGAGTGTCCGTCGGTGTCTCGGTTGGGGTTTCCGTCGGTGTCTGAGTCGGTGTCTCCGTTGGAGTTTCCGTCGGTGTATCCGTCGGTGTCACCGTTGGCGTTTCAGTTGGAGTCGACGTCGGTGTCTCCGTCGGTGTCTGAGTCGGAGTATCGGTCGGCGTTTGCGTCGGCGTTACCGTTGGGGTTTCCGTCGGCGTCCGGGTGGGCGTCTCCGTCGGCGTCCAGGTCGGTGTATCGGTCGGAGTCACCGTCGGCGTCTCGGTCGGTGTCGACGTCGGCGTCTCGGTGGGTGTCTCCGTCGGTGTGTTGGTCACCGTCGGCGTCTCGGTCGGGGTCGACGTTGGCGTCTCCGTCGGTGTCTCCGTCGGCGTGTCGGTTGGGGTGACCGTCGGTGTCTCGGTCGGGGTTGATGTCGGTGTCTCCGTCGGCGTTTCCGTCGGTGTCTGAGTCGGAGTATCCGTTGGCGTTTGCGTCGGCGTTACCGTTGGTGTTTCCGTCGGCGTCCGGGTGGGCGTCTCCGTCGGCGTCCAGGTCGGTGTATCGGTCGGCGTTACCGTTGGCGTCTCGGTCGGTGTCGACGTTGGCGTCTCTGTCGGCGTCACTGTCGGAGTCCGGGTAGGAGTAGACGTTGGTGTTACTGTCGGAGTCTCGGTCGGCGTCCGGGTAGGAGTGTTCGTCGGAGTTACCGTCGGTGTCTCGGTTGGTGTCGACGTCGGCGTCCAGGTCGGCGTGTGAGTCGGGGTCCAGGTCGGAGTCCACGTTGGAGTCCGCGTTGGTGTGTGGGTCCACGTCGGGGTTCGGGTCGGCGTCCAGGTAGGTGTGGGCGTGGGCTTCAACTCATAATAGAAGCCGATGTCGACGTGAGATCTTTCCTTGTCCGTTCCGTCACGTGTTCTCTTGTTGTTGCTGGAACTGGTCGTCCCGAAGAAATCGAGCGCGGCTTGCCACGGCCCACCAGCACTGGTGCTGGCCTCGTATCTGGCGTTTACAGTGAAGCTGCTGGCCGTGTTGATCTGCCACAGGGTGTGAACGGCGCCATTGGCGTTCCCCAGTGCAATGATGGACGCATCGGAAACCAACGTACCGGTCCCTCCGAACGTCAACGTCAACCGGGTATAGACTGTCTCCCAGCTACTGGTCACCATGTTCCAGATACGAGTCGTACCCGTATAGGTGATCGTGTTGACGCCATCGGCCGACCACGCGATGATCGCGCTACCCGCTGGCTCGGTGGTTCCGTTGCTGTCCATCCGTTCACCGTTCGGACCGGTGCCAGTCGCAACGTCGTTCTTGATCCCCAGATAAATGGCGTTGTAGTTGGTCGGATCGACTGTACAGGTGATCGTTGCCCCGCCACTCGCAGGAGCGCTCCCTGTTGGGCCGCTACAGGAGCCGCCGATGGGAGGGGTGTAGGTTGGACCGCCATGCAGAACGATCGCCGACACACGTGATGCAAAGGCCAGCGCCACCAAGAATGCTAGCGCGCATACCCACTTCCCCCCAGAAGCCATAGGAGCCAGTCCCTACCATCACTTTAGAAATCGAGTCAAAGGAAATCGTCGATTCGACTTCGTCCAATTTCGCAAAAGTCCTCGTACGGGTTTCGTCAATCGAAACAGGTGGATTCCGGCTTTTCACATCATCCGGCAAAAGGCCGTCGGGTACGCCGTCGTTTCACTTCCCATCGATCAGGGCGCTGGGAATCAAATAGAATTCCTCACCACCTACGATTACCTGCCAGTTGTTTCCCTGGCGTTGCCACGTGACCTTCGAGCCATCGTTACCGGCAAAGGACTCGTTCACAAATCGCAGGAAACGGTAGTCCGCTTTTTCCCGTCCCATGTTGCGGATCCAGAAATCGGCGACCTTTCCCGGCCGGTGCCGCACGACACGGAAGGCACAGGTCCTGTCGAAAGTCTCGCGACCGAGCGAGCATCTCACACGGCCCGATGCATCCCATCGGTCCGGTCCGACATTACTCTTCGGGATCTCCGGCAGATCCACCGCCGAATCCGCCCGAACGGAACATGGCATGACGAAGAGCGTACTCGCCGCAATCAATCCAACAATCGCACTTCTCATGAGATCTCTCCTCGGTCGGGATGGCACTAGGGCAGACGCCCCCCCGAAGCAATACGAGTCCGCACACCACTGAATCCGCCATCGCACTGCGTAACATCCGGCGCACAACAGAAATGCAGACCTGCTCCCATCTCTTGTACTGGCAGGCACCGGACCGTTATCCCTGTTGCATGAACGATCCCGATTATCGACTCCCGAAAACGATCCGACCAACACGTTATCAATTGCGCGTCGAAGCCGATCTCGAGAATTGGAGATTCTCTGCCGAAGAGCAGATTGAACTCGTTCTGCAAAAACCCGCCTCCGAAATCACACTGCACGCGATCGACCTGAACATCTCTTCCGCTGTGCTCACACGCAACGGTGAGGCCTATACCGCTGCAGTCCGTATCAATCCGCTGGCGGAGACCGTTACGCTGACCTTTCCGGCCGAGATTCCATCCGGGGACGCCTTGCTCGAACTGCGCTTCGACGGCGAAATCCTCGAACGTTTGCGCGGCTTCTACCGCTCGACCAAAGACGGCGCTCGCTATGCCTCAACCCAGTTCGAAGCCGCCGATGCGCGCCGCGCATTCCCTTGCTTCGACGAGCCGGAATTCAAGGCCCGCTTCGCACTGAGTCTCATCGTACCGGAAGACACGGTCGCCATCTCCAACGGACCGATGAAGAGCCAACGAAGGCTCGGCGATGGACGCCTCGAAGTGCAGTTCGCCGAAACACCTCCCATCTCGTCCTATCTCGTTGCCTGGTGCATCGGTCCGTTCGACGCAACCGAAGTGACACACACGCCGAGCGGTGTGCCGGTTCGCGTCGTTCTCCCCAAGGGAATGGCTGATCGTGGCATCTTCGCCCGCGACGCCCACGCCCGCTCACTCGCCTACCTCGAGGAATACACGGCCATCCCGTACCCGTATACGAAGGTGGACGCCATCGGAGTCCCCGACTTCGAAGCCGGGGCCATGGAAAACCCCGGCGCCATCACGTACCGGCTGACCGCCATTGCCGCCGACCCGAATCGAGCTTCGCTGCAGTCCCTGAAGGGCATCTTCTACACGGCGGCACACGAGTTGACACACATGTGGTGGGGCGATCTGGTCACCATGGCATGGTGGGACGATCTCTGGCTGAACGAATCGTTCGCCACGTTCGTCGGCTACAAAGTCGTCGCCGATCTCATGCCCGAGTGGGGCATGTGGCGCGACTTCGTTGCCACCCTCAACCGCCCGTTCAATCTCGACTCACTCGTCTCGACACATCCCATCTCTTTTGAAGTCCGCAACGCCAAACAGGCAACCGAACGTTTCGACGTCATCACGTACTGGAAGGGCGCCGGTGTGGTCCGCATGATCGAAGGCTTTCTCGGTGCCGACGCATTCCGCACAGGAGTGCGGAGCTATCTCCAACGTTTCAGTGAAGCCAACGCAACGGCCGATGACTTCTGGCGCGAACTGAGCACGGCCTCGGGTAAGGACGTCGCCACGATCGCCAATGCCTGGATCCGCGAACCCGGCCACCCCGTCGTCCATATCACCGCCACACAGCACGGTCCCCGGATCGAACTGCATCTACGTCAACAACGCTTCTTTGCCGATCCGGCGGCAGCCGGCGGACACGTCGAGCAGATCTGGCCGGTGCCGGTCGTCATCAAACACGGCAGGGACGGTACCATCGACGAAGAACGCATCGTGTTGAGCACAGCGGAGACAACCGTCACGCTGCCCTGCGCCGACTGGTTCTTCCCCAATGCCGGGGCCTCTGGTTTTTATCGTTTCACACTCGACGATGGATCCCTCTCCGCACTCCTGCCACACCTCCAGTCGTCACTCCTGCCGCACGAACGCTTGCTCCTGATCGATAATCAGTGGGCCATGTTGAAGGCGGGACACATCGGCCTGTCGCAGTTCTTCGCCCTTCTCGATGGCTATCGTGATGAGACCGATCGGGCCGTCATGGCAGCGATTGCAGATCACCTCGGCTGGCTCGGACTGCACGCCACGACAGACGCTACACAGTCCGCCTTCGAAAAATTCGTCGACGGCTATTACCGCCCATCGTTCGAGAAAATGGGTTGGGAACCTGCCGGCGATGAGTCGCCCGACGATCGGGTGAAGCGCGCCGTCGTCCTCAGTGGCCTCGGCGGGATCGCACGCGCTTCCGACATACGAACCGGAGCGCGACAGTGGTTCGAGCGGTACGTCAGGGATCGCGGAGCACTGGACCCGAATCTCGCCTCAGTCGTCGTTTCCCTCACCGCACGCGATGGAGACGCTGCGCTCTACGATCGTTTCATCGACTACAGGCGCGCCGCCAGCCGTGACCCGGAAGAAGAGCAGCGTTTCCTGCTCTCGCTTGCCGCCTTTGAAGACCCCGCGCTGATTCAACGTACTCTGGAACTCGCGTCGGGCGATGAGGTGCGCGACCAGGATCGCACCTTCCTGCTGAACGGTCTCCTCAGCCGCCGTGCTTCACGCGAGGCTGCCTGGGAGTTCATCCGCACGCACTGGAGCGATCTGGCCCGACAACTGGATCCAATGCTCCTGCAGGGACTCGTGCGAGGTCTGAGTCTGCTTGCCTTCGAACCGGTCGCTTCGGCCGTACGCGAGTTCCTCGATGCCAATGCCGGTGAGGAAACGCGCGAGACCGTCGCGCAGGCGTGCGAACAATTGCGTATCGATGCGGCCACCGTCACACGTCTACGAAGCGAGATGACAGACGCTTTATCGAAGCGGGTGGCCTGAAAGAGTTGAGCAGGAGGTCGACAGTGACCTCCGGCACGACTCCGGCGGGATCGAATTCACCCCGCTCAGGCTTCTTCCCAGAACAGATCCGTATAAACGACCGGATCGATACCGCTCGTCGAAGACTCCGACACCCACGCGGGCAACAAATTTTCCCGTGCCGGTGCATGGTTCGGCTGCAGGAGAGACTCATTTTGTCCCTTACGGAACATCTGCAATTCCGTCATGGTCATTTCCTCCTCTTCTCGAGCATCCCGGGTGCTTCGGACGCTCGCCGGATTCTGATTGAAAGGGTGTGTTGATTCCCCGGATTATTGCGGCCGCCCCAGCGCCGCGACGGGACAGTCTCTCAACTCCCAGACAACGCACTCGCAACACGAACGGTCAGAGCCGTCGAACCCCAGCAAGTCTGCGCGAACAACGACGGGCGACCACTCGAACGACCGGTACCAGGGCAGATCCTTCCATCTCCGCCGGACACCTGTCGTAGCGCACTTTCGTAGTACCTTCCGAACGGTGCGAAACGGTTGTCCCTTCGTTCCAAACGCTGCGAGTCGTAGGCCCCACTTTCGCTTAAATTCTTGTTGGACTGCACCGCAGCTCAACGGCATGCTGTGTGACTCCCTATCCGTACATGATCGAGCCACTGCGACAGATCCTGGAAGCCGAGGCCGAAGTTCGGAAACATGTCTCCGAGGCTCGGGTGGAAGCTCGCCGGATCGTCCGGGAAGCAGAAGAGCATGGGCGCCAACTCGTACGCTCCGCACACCAGGAACGGGCCACCATCTCCCGCGCAGCAGAGGAATCACTCATGGCCGAAGCGCAACGGCAGGCAGAAACGATGCGGCAGGAAAGCCTCATCAACCTGACTGCCATGCGCCGGGAAGCCGAGCCCCGGCGCGCCGCGGCGATCGATGCCGTCGTACGCCTCGTGCTCGGACAGGACGACAGGGATGCCGGGTGACCTGCAACGCTACGCCGCCGCGAATGCCCGCTTGCGCGCCCTACGCGGTATGCTCCTGGGACCGGCCGCTCTGGAAGCCCTCTACACCTATCCGAACCCCGCCAGCATCCAGGACGCCCTGCGGCGCACGCCGTATGACGGCGACATCGCCGGACGCATCGTCTCCGCCGGAACCAAACTGGCCGCAATGCTCGACGGCACACCTCGCCAGCTCATCCGCCTCTACTGCCAGCGCTACGAGGTCGATGCCCTCAAACTGGCCATTCGGTCCGTAGGAAGAGGCCCCACGCACTTGCCACCACGTCCACCGGCTCTCGCCCTCGGTTCTCTGGCCAGCATCGAATTGGATGCGCTCTTTTCTGCCTCCGGCCTGAACGAACTCGTCCGCCGCCTCGCCGGTTCTCCCTATTACGGAGTTCTCCATTCAGCCCTGCCGAATGCCGCCGAATGGGGCACTTTCCCGCTCGAAGTGGCTGTGGAACTGGATTTCTACGAGCGACTCTGGAACCTCACCTACGAGTTGCGGCCATCCGACGGCAAACGTGTCCGAGATCTGCTCGGCGTCCTGTACGACATTTTGAACCTGCAATGGATCGCCCATCATCGTGATGCGACACGCCTGTCCGCCGAGGAAGTGCTGAACTACACGTTGCGCGAGGGGAGATGGATCGATCCCGAACGGCGGCGGCGCCTCGCGGATCGCCCGGACGAATGGACGTCCCCTCTGGCAGGCACCCCGTTCGAGGCATTCGCGCTACGCGCCGAACATGACGGTCCCGACGCGGCTCTACCCTCCTTATGGCAAGTGCTTGCAGACGAAATCCGCCGAGCGCTGCGGGGCTATCCCTTCCACGCCGCCGGCCCGCTGGCCCTCCTCATGGCACAGGAACTGGAAATCCAGGACATCCAGCGGCTGCTGGCCATGAAGCGTCTCGGACTGTCCGCCGCTGAAGCTCTGCCACACCTCGTCTCGGGGAGTGCCGGACCATGAAGCGGATCATGAGTCCCGAGCCGATGCGCCACCTGTCTGCGGTGGTCCTGGCAAGCGATCTCGAAGGCGTGACACGCGCCATCGCTCGCGAGGGCATCCTGCACCTCATGGACGTCCGTCAGTGGAACGAAGCTCTGCCGGCCGTACGTCCCTTCGACGTGAGCGCCCGTCTGAGCGAAATCGAAGCTCTGCGACGGGAACTCGATCATCTCTACACCACGCTGCACATGGAGCCTGAGCCCGCCGTCGAGGCCCGCGGTGGCCCTGCCGACATTGCCGCATTACGCGAACGTCTGAACGTCCTGTCCGAACAGATCGAACGCGGCACCAGAGAGATCTCCGCTGTCCAGGAAGAACAGCAGCAGCTTACGGCGCTCCGACGGCGCCTGCAGACTCTCGCACCTCTCGATGTGCCTCTCTCGGAACTGCGCGACGCGCAGTACGTGTACGTCGCGGGCGGACTCCTTCCCGAGCACCACCTTCCGCGCTTGCGCGAGTCACTCGTACAGATTCCGCATCTTCTGTTGCGGGCCGATAAACCGGACCGCGAAGGCCGGATCCTCGTCACCGCCATGACATTGCGCACGGCACAAGGATCGCTCGATCGTGCCTTGCGCAGCGTACAGTTCGAACGACTCGATATCCCGCGCGATCTCGAGACAACGCCGGCGGAAGCTACCGCACAGATCGAACAACGACTTGCAGAAAGTGCCCGCCGGCTGAGCGAACTGAACGCGTCGCGCCAGGCCGTCGCCACAGAGCTGGCACCGGAGCTTGCCGCTCTGTCTTCCGATCTCCTGCGTGAAGAACTCCTGCTGAAAGCGCGCCAACGGATGGGGAGTTCCGAACGCACGGCACTGATCACGGGCTGGGTGCCGGCCGCCCTGGCACCGCACCTGACCCACGTTTTGCAGGAAGCCAGCGCCGGACGCTGCGCCCTGCGTTGGCGCGATCCATCAGGACTCGAAGCGGTCCGCCAGGGACGGGTGCAGGTGCCGATCCTGTTTCGTAACCCCGTCCTCGTCCGCCCTTTCGAGCGCATCGTGCGTAACTACGGCCTGCCCCGATATGGCGAGATCGAACCGACCGCCATCATGGCACTCGGCTTCCTGACGATGTTCGGATTCATGTTCGGTGACGTGGGCCACGGCGTGGTCCTCTTCGCTCTCGGCTATTTCATCTACCGGCGCATGTTCCGCTATCGTGACTACGCCATCATCCTCATGGAGTGCGGCTTTTTCGCCACCTTGTTCGGTTTCCTCTACGGCAGCATTTTCGGCGTCGAGCATTGGCTCCCCGCGCTCTGGCTGCGTCCCATGGAGGACATGTCACGCCTGATCATTGCCGCCATCGCTTTCGGAGCGGGTTTTCTGAGCCTGGGCATGATCCTCAATGTCGTGAACGCCATCCGGCGCCGCGACAGCTCCATCATCTGGGAGCGCAACGGTGTGTTGGTCGCCGTCGCCTACTGGATGGCGATCGGCATTCTCGCACGCCGCGTGACCGGCGGCGCAAGCAATGGCCTCGGCACCGCAATCCTGTGGCTCTCCGTTCCCCTGGGACTCCTGCTCCTGAAGGAGCCGATCACCGTGTGCTTGCACGCCTTCCGTAACCGCCAGATGCCCGTGCTGTCGGATCTTCTCGGCGCATTCATTCAATCACTGATCGAATTGCTCGACAGTGTCCTGGCGGGAATCGCCAACACTGCCACCTTCATTCGTCTCGCCGCTTTTGCCCTGAGCCACGCAGGACTCTTTCTGGCTGTCTTCAGCATTGCCGATACCGTGCAACGGGCGGGCGGCGGATTCCTGGCCATCGCCGTCATTCACGTGATCGGCAACATCGTGATCATCGCACTCGAAGGCATCATCGTGTCGATCCAGATTTTACGTCTCGAATACTACGAGTTCTTCAGCCGGTTCTACAGCGGCGGCGGCGAGGAGTACCGGCCGTTGCGTTTTACCCCGACAGACAGAATGCAGGCTTGAGCAGAGGAGGGAAATCGCCATGCAAGGAAGGCATAACGAGATCAGACGGGTCCGAAAGACCACCCGCATCTTCCGGCGCCTGAACTGGTGCGCTGCTGCCGGAGCCCTGGTGCTCGCAGTGGCGATCATCGCCGGCGCCTATCCGGTGCTGGCCGAAGACGGGCAAACCGACTGGGTACGTGCCTGGGGCTTCGCCTCAGCCGCTCTGTCCACCGCCATTGGTGCCCTCGGCGCTGCCTATGCGGTAGGGCATGTCGGTGCCGCCGCACTCGGCGCCATCGGGGAACGGCCGGAAATCGCTGGACGAGCCCTGATTTTCGTCGGTCTGGCGGAAGGCATCGCGATCTATGGATTGATCGTCTCGATCATGATCCTCGGACGACTCTGATGGCAGATATCGCGATCATCGGTGACAGCGATACGTTGCTCACCTTCCGGCTCGGCGGTATCGACGGCATCGTCGCCCATGACGCAGCCAGTGCGCGTCAGGCAGTACGGCAGATCCTCGAGCAATCACCCCAGGACCGGAAAGCGCAGAAGGGCCGGACGAAGCTCCTGCTCGTGACACAGGCCGTTGCCGAATCTGCCGGCGATCTGCTCGATCCGGTTGCACTGGATCCGGCCGCGCCGATGGTCCTGGAAATTCCGGGTTTCTCCGAGAGCGGTGAGTCGAGGCCCCTACAGCGCCTTCTCGCCCGTGTTCTGAGGATCCGCTCATGAGCAATCCGGACAAAACCTCCACGGCAACCGACGATACCGGCCAGTTCATCGAACTGATTCGCCAGGAGGGCAACGACGAGGCGCAACAACTCCTGAGTGAAGCAGAAAACGCAGCGGCACGGTTACGCCAGGAGGCCGAGACAGAAGCACGCACCATCCGGGACTCTGCCCACAGCGAGGGCGAAGAACGGGGCCGGCGCGCACAGGCCAGACTGCTCGCCGAAACGGACGCATCGATCCATCGAGACAAGCTGTGGGCCCGGGAGAAGCTGTTTCTCGACACCCTCGAAGGAGCACGGCAGAAACTCCTCGATTTTCCCTCCTTCCCCGGCGCCGCGCACTTCCTCGAAGACCTCATCCGCGAAGCCCTTGCACCCCTGCCCGGCGGTCCCGTGGTGATCCAGATGCCAGCCGCTTACCTCCAACTCGCCGATGTGCCTCGCGTGCAAGCCCTCGGTGCAGGCAAATGGGAGATCCAGGTCGTCACCGGCGATCCTCCGGAGGGCGGTGGAATCATCGCAAAAACCACCGATGGCCGGTTGCTCTTTGACAATTCGTTTCGCGAGCGACTCCGCCGGATCGAAGATGCAGCCCGGACAAAAGCGTATGCGATTCTGCTCGGAGGGCGCAGCCCATGACGACGAACGGCAAGGATCGGCCCCCTCACGACAACGGGATCTTCGGTCAGCCCGGATCGGACCCCGCCGGCGAGGTCATCGCCATCAATGGACCGGTGGTGCGTGTGCGTTGCCGCCAGCCCATCATGATGAGCGAGATCGTGTCGGTCGGCCGCGAACGGCTGATCGGCGAAGTGATCTCGTTACGCGGCGAAATCGCGACCCTGCAGCTTTACGAGGACAGCACGGGATTACACCCGGGAGCGCCATTCCATTCCTCCTCTCTCCCTCTACATGCCGAGTTGGGTCCCGGACTCCTGGGCCGCAGCTTCGATGGGATCATGCGCCCGCTGGAAGACCTTGCGACACGGAGCGGCGACTTCATCGGGCGTGGGACCTACGCACCGGCACTCGACCGCAGCCGGACCTGGGAATACGCGCCGGCCCTTTCCGTGGGCGATTCCGTTACGGGCGGCGAAGTGGCGGGACGTGTGCAGGAAACCGAATCGATCGAACACGGCATCCTGGTGACGCCCGGCATAAAAGGGACCGTGACATGGATTGCACCCGCGGGTGCCTACACCGTCGATACGGTGATCGCCCGGATAAAGGGCAACGGCACGACGCACGAGTTGTGCATGTTCCAGCGTTGGCCCGTGCGGCGGGCACGGCCCATACGTTTGCGACGGCCGCCGATCGTGCCTCTGCAAACCGGCCAGCGTATCATCGACGCATTTTTTCCACTGGCGCGAGGCGGCACGGCGGCAATCCCGGGCGGCTTTGGAACCGGCAAGACCGTCACACAACACAATCTGGCGAAGTGGGCCGACGCCAATGTAATCGTCTATATCGGTTGCGGCGAACGCGGCAACGAGATGACCGGCGTCCTGACCGATCTGCCACGGCTGGAAGATCCGCGCACCGGCAGGCCTTTGATGGAACGTACCGTCCTCATCGCCAACACATCGAACATGCCGGTGGCCGCGCGCGAAGCATCCATCTACACGGGCATCACGATTGCCGAGTACTACCGCGACATGGGCTACCACGTCGCCTTGATGGCGGACTCGACTTCACGTTGGGCCGAGGCCCTGCGTGAGGTCGCCGGACGTCTGGAAGAGATGCCGGCCGAAGAAGGCTTTCCGGCCTATCTCGCGACACGCCTGGCCGAGTTCTACGAACGCGCCGGCTATGTGACGACATTGGCAGGAAGCGATGGATCGGTAAGTGTGATCGGCGCTGTGTCGCCGCCGGGAGGCGACTTCACGGAACCGGTGACACAACACACGAAGCGTTTCGTTCGTTGTTTCTGGGGCCTCGACAAGGAACTGGCCGGCGCCCGCTTCTTCCCCGCCATCAATCCCCGCGACTCGTACAGCGAATATGCCGAAGGTCTCGATCCATGGTGGCACGAACAGGGTGTTTCGGATTGGGGCGAGTTGCGCGCCCGTGGCCTGGCCTTGCTGAGCCAGGATGCCCGGTTGCAACAGGTCGTGCGACTCGTAGGGGAAGAGTCGTTGCCGGACCGGGAACGCATGACTCTCGAAGGCGCTACGGTGTTGCGCGAGGCCTTTCTCCAACAGAGCGCCTTCGACACCATCGACCGATACAGCACACCACAAAAACAGGTACTCATGCTGCGGGCCATCCTGCGTTACGTCGATCGCGGCTTGTCGCTGGTCGAGCGCAAGATTCCCCTCTATCGCATCAAGGAGTTGCCCGTCCGCACCGACCTGATGCGGATGCGGCTGACGATCCCCGACACCGAGTTGGACCGGCTCGACACGCTGCTCGCCACGGTCGACGAGCAGATGGACGCACTGGCACGGGAGTGAGGCATGAAAGGCGGTCTTCAGGCAGGACTGGAACACCACGGCGTCGCCGGCGCCCAGGGACCGCTGTTGTTCCTGCGTGGCGTACAGGACGTGGGATACGGTGAACTGGCTGAGGTGCGCAGTCCTTCGGGCGCCCTGTTGCACGGGCGTGTGCTGGAAGTGAGCGAGTCGGCCGTCATGGTCGAAGTCTTCGAGGGCACCTCGCAACTCTCGTTACAGGACACTGTCGTGCGTTTTCTCCGGCATCCTTTGTCCGTACCCGTGGGCCGGGAGATGCTCGGGCGTGTTTTCGATGCCTTCGGTGCACCGCTCGATGGCGCACCACGGCCGATCGCCGGCGATACGCGTGACGTGAACGGCGGCGCGATCAACCCGGTACGCCGTGCCTACCCGAGCGAGAGTATTCAGACCGGCATTTCCTGTATCGACGGCATGAACACCCTGGTGCGGGGCCAGAAGCTGCCGATCTTCTCGGGCAGCGGTTTGCCGCACGACCGTCTGGCAGCCCAGATCGTGCGGCAGGCCGGGATCGCCGGTGAGGAAGAGGGTTTTGGCGTCGTGTTCGCCGCCATTGGTGTCACGCACGACGTCGCCGCATTCTTTCAACGCAGCTTTCAGGAGAGCGGAGCCTTCCGCAACAGCGTCCTCTTCCTCAATCTGGCCGACGCACCCAGTGTCGCCCGGCTGGTCACGCCGCGCACGGCGCTCACCATGGCCGAGTATCTGGCCTTCGATCTCGGCATGCACGTGCTCGTCGTCATGACCGACATGACGAACTACTGCGAGGCTTTGCGCGAAGTGGCAACGGCACGTGGGGAAGTGCCGAGCCGCAAGGGATACCCAGGCTACCTCTACAGCGATCTCGCCTCGCTGTTCGAACGAGCCGGCCGCATCCACGGCCGTCCCGGCTCCATCACACAACTCCCCATCCTGACGATGCCGAACGACGACATCACACACCCGATCCCCGACGTCACCGGCTACATCACCGAAGGCCAACTCGTCCTCTCGCGCGAACTCCACAACCGCGGTGTCTATCCGCCCGTCGACGTGATGCCTTCCCTCTCCCGGCTGATGGAAGACGGCATCGGTGAGGGCCGCACACGATCGGATCACTCGAAACTCGCCAGCCAGCTCTACGCCGCCTATGCCAAGGTGAGAGAAGTCGAACGCCTGGCCAGTATCATCGGCAGTGAGGAACTGTCGGAAATCCATCGCCGGTATCTCAAATTCGGCGAGCGTTTCGAACAGGAGTTCCTGTCTCAGGGAGAGTACGACGATCGCAGTTTTGAAACGACGCTGGATATCGGTTGGAGCGTCCTCGGACCGCTCCCCGATCATGAGCTGACACGTGTCACACAGGAACAGATCGAGCAGCACCGTGGTGGCACGAAACGGGAGAGCAGCCATGCGGCGTCGTGACATTCCTTCAACCAAAAGCAATCTCCTGCGCCTGCGAGCCGACCTCGATCTCGTACGCACCGGACATGATCTGCTGGACCAGAAACGGCAGGTTCTTCTGGAAGAGCTGATCGATCTGGCACGGGACGCCGAGCGGCAACGCAGACAGGCAGAACAGGCGTTGAGGAGGGCCTACCACAGCCTGCGGACCGCGCTCATCGCCGGGGGAGAAGATGTGGTGGCGGCCGAAGCGCTGGCAGAGCCGGCACCACCCACACTGCGTGTGCGCGAACGCAGTGTGATGGGAGTCATCATTCCCCTGCTCGAATCCGAGGTTCCTGACGTTCCCCGCGCTATCACGGCGCCGGGGCACTCACCGCCGGCCGTCTCACGGACCCGCCGTGAGATCGCCGCAGCCATGGCGGAGATCGTCCGGCTTGCCGAAATCGAGGTCTCCTGCCGGAGACTGGCACTGGAACTCCAGCGCACTCAGCGGAAAGTCAGCGCTCTCGAAAACATCTTCATGCCCGAGTACCGCGACACGATCGACTTCATCACGAGTTCACTGGAGGAGAAGGAGCGCGAAGGTCTCTTTCAGATGAAGCGCCTGAAGGCGCGCCGCGACGCGCAGGAGGAGAGTGCCGATGGATGAGCGTCTCCACATCCGCTGTGTGATGGTTCCCCTCGACGGATCCGAGTGTTCCCGGTTTGCGGCGGAATATGCGATCCGGATCGCCCTGGAGTACGGAGCGGAGGTCGTCTTCGTGCATGTCGTCGACGAACTGGTCGCCGGCGCTCTGGCGGCGGAAAGGTCGTCCGACGAACAGGCGCTGGTGCGCGAACGCCTCCATGCACAGGGGCGAGCCTACACCCGTGACGCCGGGAAACTGGCGGAAAACAAGGTGCCGTGGCGTGAAGAAATCGGCGAGGGCGACCCGTGCGCCGTCATCTGCGACATCGCCTCGCGGGTGCAGGCCGATCTGATCGTCATGGGCAAGAGCGGCCGCCGTGGTGCGCGCCGTATCCTCATGGGAAGCGTGGCGCGTCGCGTGATCGAAACGACCGATATTCCGGTCCTCGTCATCAGCCTCCCTCCCGACGCGCGGCGCAGATGACTATCTCCTCGCCGTTTCCCGGAAGACCCGGCACGGGCAGATGGGACCCACATCGCCCGGCATTCCACCATGGGATTTGTTCCAGCGCTTGTCAGGGGCATGGAAACTGGGCACGATCCGGACGTGTCCGACCGCTCTGATCTCCTGCGGCTTCTTCCCTCGGTGGACCGCGTCCTGGCCACTCCCACGGCAGAGGAGGCTCTCGAACATGTGTCGCGGCCCTATCTGACGGATGCCATCCGCAAAATGATTGAGGAGGCGCGCCACGCCATCCTGACGACGGGAGCGGAGGCGCCGGACGCCGGGACGATTGCCGCACGCGCCGTGGCGAGTCTCGATACGGACCTGCGCCTGCGTACGGTCGTGAATGCCACCGGGGTCGTCATCCACACGAACCTCGGACGCGCCCTGCTCGCCGATGAGGCAGTCGACGCGGTGGCCAGCGTCGCTGCGCAACCCTGCAATCTCGAATACGATCTGCGGGAAGGGCGGCGCGGCGAGCGTGACGATTGGATTGTCCCGGACCTGCTCGCACTCACCGCTGCCGAGGCGGCCACGGTGGTGAACAACAATGCCGCGGCAATCCTCCTGGCCCTCAACACCATGGCGGCCGGACGCGAAGTGATCGTCTCACGTGGGGAGTTGATCGAGATCGGCGGCTCGTTCCGTATCCCCGATCTCATCGGTAAGAGTCAGGCAATCCTCCGCGAAGTCGGCACGACCAATCGCACCCACGCCCGCGACTACGAAAACGCCATCTCCGAGCGGACGGGTCTGCTGCTCAAGGTCCAGCCGTCGAATTACCGCATCGTCGGATTCACCCATGACGTGCCGCTCGAACGTCTTGTGGAGATCGGGCGCGCACACGGCATCCCGGTGATGGAAGATCTCGGCAGTGGCGCACTCGTCGACCTGTCCGCCTATGGGTTACCCACTGAGCCTGTGGTGCGAGATCGCGTGCGCCTCGGTGCGGATGTCATCAGTTTCAGTGGCGACAAATTGCTCGGCGGACCGCAAGCCGGCATCCTTACAGGCAATCGCACCTGGATCGAACGGATTTCGCAAAATCCGCTGAAACGCGCTCTGCGATGCGACAAGCTCACACTGGCGGCCCTGGCAGCGACGCTGCGCCTGTACCGGACGGCACCTGACCTCACACAGACGCTGCCGGCGCTGCGCGCCCTGACACGACCGCTCGCCGAATTGCAACACATCGGCGAAGAGGCCGCGCTGAAGCTGCGCGCACACCTGGGGTTCGGGTATCGCGTCGATCTGGTGAGCAGCCAGGCTGAAGTGGGCAGCGGCAGCCTGCCCACCGAAACGATCCCCAGCAAAGCTCTGGCCGTCTCCCACACCACGCTCGGGCCGGATGCGATTGCCTCGCGCTTTCGCGCCTCGGAACCACCCATCATCGGACGGATCCAAGAAAACCGCTTCCTGCTCGATCTGCGTTGCATCTACGACATTGCGGATCTGATCCCCTCGCCCTGACCCGACATGCACCACGTCATCGGCACGGCCGGCCACATCGACCACGGTAAAACCGCGCTCATTCGCGCTCTCACCGGCCAGGACACGGACCGCCTGAAGGAGGAGAAAGAACGGGGCATCTCGATCGACCTCGGCTTTGCCTACCTCGATCTGCCCGATCAGACACGCGCCGGTATCATCGATGTTCCCGGGCACGAGCGTTTCATCCGCAACATGCTGGCGGGCGCACACGGGATCGATCTGGTGTTGATGGTGGTGGCGGCCGACGACGGCGTGATGCCGCAAACCCGTGAACACCTCGACATCGTCGACCTCCTGGGTGTGACACATGGAATCGTCGTACTCACCAAAATCGACCGCACCGATGCGGCCCGGATCGCCGAGGTTCGGCGGCAGATCGACACACTCCTCGCCGGAACGGTCCTGGCTGATGCGCCACGCGTAAGTGTGTCCTCCCGTACCGGCGAGGGCATCGACCTCTTGCGCAAACAGATCGCGGTCGAGCTATCGAACTGCCGGCAGCGTGACACGGCCGGCCTCTTCCGGATGCCGGTCGATCGCAGTTTCGTGTTGGCCGGACGCGGTGCGGTGGCCACGGGTACCGTCATTTCAGGAAGTGTAACGACGGGCGATCAGGTGCGGGTCCTGCCCACCGGCACAACGGCACGTGTGCGTGCCTTGCACGTGCATGGCGAGGATCGGTCGAGCGCACAGGCGGGACAGCGCGTGGCCCTCAACCTGGTGGGAGTCGAACAAGACGTCCTGCCACGCGGCAGCGTCATCTGTGACGCAACACTGGAGCGGCTCACGACACAGTTCGATGCGTGGGTCGACGTGCGGTCCTCGTACGGACGCGCCGTCAAAAGTCACGAGACGGTTCGCCTGCACATGGGGAGCGCGGAGAGGTTGGCCAGGATCGTGTGGCTCGGATCGACGGCGTTGGACGCAGGCGCCGGCTGCCTCGCGCAGATCTGCCTGAAACTCCCGGCACACATTCTCCAGGACGACCGATTCGTATTGCGCACCGCGAACGCACAACAAACGCTCGGTGGCGGTATCGTGCTCAATCCCTTTTCATCGAACAAGCTGCGGCGCGATACAGAATACCGCCCGGCACTGGAGAGGGCGCGAACGGAGGGGCCGGCCAGCCGCATTCAGCTTCTGCTGGAATGCGGTCCGGAGCCGATCCGCACAACACAGGATTTCATTCAGGCCACCGGTCTTCCGGCCAGTGAAATCGAGCGTCTCCTGAAGGAGACGACAGCACGGCCGATCGGTGGTGGGGCATCACCAGAAGCCTGGATGAGTGACGCGCGCTGGGATTCCCTTCGCCGCAACATCCTGCAAACACTGGAGCGGTTTCACCAGACCTCGCCGCTGTCGGAAGGGATGGAGATGGAAAGGGTTCGGACACAACTCGCCGCGGCGATTCCTGCGGGTCTGTTCCGGACCTGCATCGAAGCCCTGTGCACCACAGGTGAACTGGCACGCAGCGGCAGCCTGATTCACCTGCCACAGCATCAGGTCCGTCTGAAGAACGAAGAATCGGCCATCGCCGAAAAGGTTGTGCGCAAGCTGACGGATGCCGGGCTGATGCCTCCCAGTCTGCGTGAGCTGGCCACGGAGCTGGCCATGAACACCAAAGAACTCCTGCCCCTGGTGCAACAGCTCAGCCGGAGCGGCCGTATCCACAAGGTGTCCGAGGAACTCTATTTCAGCGACGCCGCGGTGGTGAAATCCCGGGAGACGGTCCGCGAACATCTGCGAGATAAAGGACAGATCACCGTTGCCGAATTGCGGGACCGACTCGGCCTCAGCCGCAAGTACAGCATCGCTCTGCTGGAATACTTCGATCGCATCGGTTTCACGATGCGTGTCGGGGATGCGCGTAAATTGCGGGGCAAGGGCTGAAGTGGATCAATCGCCACTTCGCGGACGCACGCCGTCCTCCCACTCCTGATAGGCGGCGCGATCCCACAGTGTCGTAAAAGCAGTAAGCAACCCGCGATTACCGTCATCGCCGAAGCCCCACACATAGCGCAACGAATACAGGGTCTCCGGATCCTTCCAGCCGAACGTTTCGTGATCTCTCCCGCGGCTGTCGCGCTCGCGCTCGCCGCTCAGTGAAGGCTTGCCGTAGGCAGCGATCACCTGGTCGAGATAGCCCCACGTGTCGGCCGGTGGATCGATCTCGTATGCGAGGGACACGACGCGATGCCGAAAGAGATAGATCTCGACGGAGTGGCCGGAAACGCGTGCGCGGTCCGTAGCACAGATCTCCAGGCCGCCGGCACCGTCCCGGCACGACAACGCGCCGGACGTCTTTTCGATCTCCGCGCGCGACTCGCCCAATCGGATGTCGCCTGCCACGCGAGGCAATCGAGATGTTGCTGTAGCCCCGGCCGCTGGTGCGGAAGAAGATGCCGGCTCGCTACGATTGCAGGCCGCGATGAACAGGATCGATCCGATCGCCGCAATGAGAGCCAGACGTCGCATCGACCGTCCTCTGCCTGCCCCGGACATTCCACGAGATGAACGAACCATCTTCATGGGCGGAGCCGTTCCATCATGCGAGGAAACGGGATCGTCTCGCGAACGTGCGGGAGCTTGCAGATCCAGGCCACGGCACGTTCGATGCCCATACCGAAGCCGGCGTGCGGCACCGAACCGAAGCGCCGCAGATCCAGGTACCAGTCGAAGGCCGACTCCGGGAGTTCGTGTGCGCGGATCTTCGAACGCAGAGTCTCCAGATCATCCTCGCGCTGGCCGCCGCCGATGATCTCGCCATATCCCTCCGGTGCCAGGACATCGACACAGAGAGCCAGGCGCGGATCCTCGGGATCGGCCTTCATATAAAAAGCCTTGCAGCCGGCGGGATAACGATGCACGAGAACGGGCCGATCGAATTCATTCGAGATTGCCGTCTCCTCATCGCCACCGAAATCGTCTCCCCACTCCTGCTGGAAACCCTTGCGTGTCAGAAGCTCGACTGCCTCGGAGTACGTGATCCGGGGAAACGGCTTCCGCACCCTTTCGAGAACGGACAGATCCCGCTCCAGAACAGCCAGTTCCGATTGGCACTCGCGCAGGATTCGTTGCACGACGTACTCGAGAAAATCCTCGGCCAGATCCATGTCGCCCTGCAGATCCAGGAATGTCACCTCGGGTTCGATCATCCAGAATTCTGTCAGGTGGCGGCGCGTCTTGGATTTCTCCGCGCGAAACGTCGGCCCGAAACAGTACACCTTTCCGAAAGCAAAGGCTCCCGCTTCGGCATAGAGCTGGCCACTCTGTGTGAGGAACGCCTGTTCTCCGAAGTAATCGGTTTCGAACAACGTGGTCGTTCCCTCGCAGGCAGCGGGGGTGAAGATCGGCGCATCGAAAAGTGTGAAACCTCGGCCATCGAAATAATCGCGGCAGGCGCGGATGACCTGGGCCCGGATTCTCAGGATGGCGTGCTGCCGTGACGAGCGCAGCCAGAGATGGCGATGATCGAGGAGAAAGGCCACTCCGTGTTCTTTCGGTGTGATGGGATACGGCTCGGCTGACTGCAGGACGCGGAGATCCGAGACACTCATCTCGTAGCCCAGTGGAGAGCGGGAATCGGCACGGATGGTCCCCGTCACTTCCAGCGACGATTCCTGCGGCAGATGATCTGCGAGGGAAAACTGCTCTTCGGAGACATCCCCCTTGAACAGGACGCACTGGAGGATTCCTGTGCCGTCCCGCACTTGCAGGAAGTGGAGCCTGCCACTGGAGCGCTTGTTGTAGAGCCATCCCTGGAGGGTGACGCGCTGCTGATCGTGATTCGCGACTTCCGAAATAGAGATCTTCGTCATGCGTGAACGCTTTTACTCCCCACAGGTCTCATTGTCGTTTCTTGCGCCATTGTTCCAGCCGGTCTCGGATCGTCGACTCCTCGCCCTGATCCGACGGGCGGTAATAGCGGCGGCCGCGCAATTTCTCCGGCAGATGTTCCTGATCCGTGATGTGTCCTTCATAATCGTGGGCGTACTTGTAGTCGCGCCCATAGCCCAGATCCTTCATCAGGGAAGTCGGCGCATTGCGCAGATGGAGCGGAACGGGAAGGGCACCGTGCTGTTTCACGTCTGCGGCGGCGGCCAGCATGGCCTTGTAGGAGGCGTTCGATTTCGGTGCGGTGGCGAGGTAGGTCACACCGTGCGCCAGCGGGATGCGGCCTTCGGGCAGTCCGACGAAATGGAAAGCATCTTTCACGGCGACTGCCACCTGCAGGGCGCGCGGATCTGCATTACCGATATCCTCGGCAGCGAAGATCACCATCCGGCGCGCGATGAAGAGCGGATCCTCGCCGGCATCGAGCATGCGCATGAGCCAGTACACCGCCGCATCGGGATCACTGCCGCGCATACTTTTGATGAAAGCGGAGATGACGTTGTAATGTTCCTCGCCGCTCTTGTCGTAGAGGAGTGCCCGATGCTGCGCGGCTTCCTCGGCCAGCGCCAGATCGACATGCGACAGATTCCGTGTGTTGGCGAGATCGGCCGCACCTTCGAGGGCGTTCAGGGCCAGGCGTGCATCGCCGTGGGCGTTCTCCCCGAAAAAGAGGAGAGCTTGCGGATCGATGGTCAGAGAGCGCTTGCCGAGACCACGTTCCGGATCGGTCAGGGCGCGTTCCAGCAACGACTGCAGGGCCTCGACCGGGAGCGGCTCAAAGACGAGGACAGAAGTGCGTGACAGCAGAGGGGCGATCACTTCGAAGGACGGATTTTCGGTGGTGGCACCGATGAGAGTGACGGTGCCATCTTCCACGTAGGGCAGGAAGGCGTCCTGTTGCGCTTTGTTGAAGCGATGGATTTCATCGACGAAGAGAATCGTGTGGCGGCCGTGCAAGCGGAGCTGCTCCTTCGCCTCATCGATGATCTCGCGCAGTTCGCGCACGCCGGAGAGCACGGCAGAGAAATGGACGAAATGAGCATTCGTGTTCTGTGCGACGAGCAGAGCGAGTGTGGTTTTGCCGCAGCCCGGGGGACCCCAGAGGATGAGGGAGCGCAGACGTTGGCCCAGGATCATGTCACGCAGCAGCCGGCCGGGACCGACGAGATGAGTCTGGCCAACGAACTCCTCGAGACTGCGAGGTCGCATCCGTTCTGCCAGCGGAGCATTCCCGCGACGCCTCACATCAGCGGAGGCACTGAACAGATCCGGCCCACTCCGAGCCGCCGGGCGTTTTGCCATGGCAGGAAACTAGCCGAAAAGCCGGCCCAAAAGACATAGCGTCAGATAAGGAAGCACAGGCTGGGCTGGTATGGCCGGTGCAGAGGAAACCCAAAGCGTCGGTCCGTGGTGGAACAAGTCGGGGTGGGAGTGGTCAGAAGGCGGTTGGAGAGATCCCGAGGGATGTTACACACCGCATGGGTCATCGCGAAGGGGGACTGCAACCGGGCGAATGACCAGGCCAGCCCTACCGACATCGAGCGGATTGCGATCGGACAGGTCCCCGGCAGTCAGGCAGGCGACCTTGGCCAGGTTACAAGCCCAATTCATCCAGTAACCGCTCTGCGCGCTCTCGAAACACTTTGCATTCCGGTTTGAGGCGGAGGGCCATGGAAAACGCATTGCGGCGTTCGGTCGCCAGCTCCTCTTTCTCCAGGAAGACCACTGTGGCTGCCAACTCCAGAACGCGCCAATGGGCCTTACTCAAAAGCCCACCGAACTTTTCCATCGTCTCCGGATGAGCATCGAATTCCTCATCGAGCCACGACCGGCCGCCTTCCGTGAGGCAATATGCGTAGCGCTGGTAACCCTGGGCAAAGGCATCTCTGGATTCCTGCAGGAGGCCCGCTGCAACTGCTTCCTGGAGAACATCCGAGAGCTGCCTGCTGTACGGACCGTAGTGATGATAACTGAAGCCGAGAGCAACGAAATCGGGATCCTTCAATGTCTTGAGAAGGTAGGCTGACTTCTGGATGCTGATTCGACTGCTGACATGACCGCCGTTCGCTTCCACCAGGCTCAGGAGGCCCCGAAGTGGACTCCCTGACCGATCAGATTTCATGATTCTCCCTCCTCAATTCATCGACCGTCTCAAGTCATTTCGAATTTCATCTGGAATGATCAAGCGATGGCGATACATGGTGGTTTTCAAGGCACCGACGATGCTTCGCGACTCTTCCTCTATGGGGGTCGGTTTACTGAGTCCACCAACGATCCAAATCGATTCATCGCCGGCTTCACGACGCCAATCGTATCGCTTGTAGCTCGTACGCGACGGCTCATCGACACTCACGTAGTAGCCGACAGTATCCACATCGACGTGGTCCAGTGCCCTCAGGGCAAGCCGCTTCGCCTTTTCCTTGATTTCTTGCAGGTCACGATACTTTGTCGGATCGACCTCGATTGTCTTGAACAAACGACGCGCCATGAGCCGTCGTGACAGATCCGACAGAATGTGGTCTTTGTTCGCTTGCCATGCTTCGATGAGAACCCACAGGTGGTATTCTCCGAGTCGCGCATAATGCTCCAGATCAATATCGAGGCCTTGAGAAAAGAGGGAGTACAGAGGGTGTGTCCGCCCCGACATATCCTTCTTTGGAATTGTGCATCTGCCACGCTTGTGCAGCTCAAAGGCTCGCCTCAGGACGGAACTGAGCAGGCAGTTCCCAGCTCGAACTGTGTGATGGAAATAAACAGCTCGATACATCTGGTCGAGCGACAACAGATATCCTTCGACGGCTTCGATTGCGCGCCGGTCGACCGCAATCCGAATCCCATCCAGATGTTGGAGCATATCGAGCAGCCGGGGTAAATCGAATCCGTAACCCTGTAGTCCGGCGCATTTGGCGTCCCGCAACAGGTAATCGAGGCGATCAGCATCGAGTTGGCTCGAGACGAGCCGGTAGGTCCAGTGATCCTTTTTCCGGCGTTTCTTATCGATGAACACCGCAACCTTTGAGGGAAACTCCTTCCCCACGGCCTGAAGCGTTTGGGCGACGGACGAACCGTCTTCTTCGATGAACCGTTCACTCAGTCGTTCATGGTCGAACGGAATATCACTGTCACGAAGAATCTCCTCGATCGTATGAGAGAATGGGCCGTGGCCGATATCGTGGAGAAGTGCTGCGGCCGACGTCAAAAGCCGGCGCTCGTCATCCACCGATTCCCCCATGTTGCGAACGATCCGGTCGTACATTTCGGCCGCCAAATGGGCGACGCCCATACTGTGCGAAAACCGGGAGTGCTCCGCACCATGGAAGACGAAATTCGCCAAGCCGTTTTGGCGAATGTGCCGGAGGCGCTGGAATTCTGGCGTGTCGATGAGTCGCCTGAGTAGCCAGCCGTTTCGTTTCTGCGCATCGCGAGGGGGCCTCTTCGCTCCCAGATCCGTACTGTCGTATCGGATCTGACCGTGAACCGGATCGCGATAGAATTTCGGACGATATCGCACCCACCTACCCTCCCATCCCGAGCTTGCGCCTGTAATCATGCCTCGTTGCTATCGCTCGGTGCTCAGAAGTGTAATCTCCGGGACTTCCCTCCCATCCGTTTAACATTCTCCCTGAGCGAAGAAAAGGCGAAACTCGAAGATTGGGTAAATCTGGATTGGCGATGGACGCAGTCTGTGGGGGGATGCGTGACACACGGATCCACCAGCGGAGATCGAAGCCCACCTGGTGGACCTTATTGATACCGACCCATTCCTGCACGACGTCGTAGATTTCGAAAAGGCAGCACCTGGCGCCGTGATCACTGCCTTCATTGCAGTCGACAAGGAGCGAGGTCTCCATGTAGCCACCCTGGTTGCAACAGTCCGTGTAGCCGGAGGATCGGTCATGAAACACAGCAGACCCAGCTAACCCGGAAGGCCAGCGCGTCGTGTCGTTCCTAAACGTGCTCGACCAATACCTCGATGCCTCCTCGACACCGTGCGGACGCTGGAGGAAATCAGCCGATTGCGACGCACGAGTCCTCGCGGGGAATCGACCACATCAGCCTTAACGATCTTCAGCGGTTCGTCAGCAACCAGGTCTACAAATGATTTCCGTTGCTTTGAGAAGTTGGTACAAACCATTGGGAATGGCGTGTTCTTTACAGGCCCGGATCTCGGGCAGATCGCAGTGCAGGAGCAGCCTCGTTCATCGGAGTCCTGCAATTGTCCGTGCCAGCCGTTCCCACTCGACGAAATCCGCCGTGGTGCGGTTTGATCTGGTTTGCTGGAGCGAGGCCGTCGGGTGCTTGCATGACATCCTCACCGGAACGCATGATCCGGCGTTCGGACGATACGCCCGGTACTCGATGATTCATCGCGGAAGACTCTTTCGTCCCGGGCTGACCCGCAGGTTTCAGACCTGTCGTTTGGATAAGGCGCTCCTGCCGCGGAGTCGGTGGCTATGTCTCAGAACCGGGGTCTCTACGAGACACTGATCACCGAGGAGCTCGATGCCCGCCTCAGAGGCCTCGACGATCGGCTCGAGGTGCGACGTTCGAAGATCCATGAGGCAGAGGCAGCCGATCGTATCGCTCTCCACCTGTCCCGCATCGTCGAACGGGCCGTCGCGTCCATCGATAGGGAAAAGCGCGTCGAAGTCGGTACAGCCCTGGCCCGGCAACTCGTCGATGTCATCGTGGGCCAGACCGGCGCGCAAGCCCTTGCAACGGAACGCCCTGTCCAGGAGGGACAGGTCCTGCGGAGCATCCTCGGAAAGCTGCCCGACGGTACCGCAGAGGATCTCCGCCAACCGCTCATTCCCCTCCTCGATACAACGCTTCTCACCAACGCTCCGGGCGAGCCTCGCGTCGGAAACCAGCTCTTCGCAGAGATCCACTCCGCCGATCGCATCGATGTCGTCATGGCCTTCATCCGCCGCAGTGGTATCGCTCCTCTCCTCGATGCTCTGCGAGCGCACTGCGAGGCCGGACGGCCTCTGCGCATCCTCACGACGACCTATACGGGTTCGACGGAAGCACGCGCAATCGACGAGCTCCAGGCAATCGGCGCCGACGTCCGGGTGTCGTACGACCAGAGCACGACCCGGCTCCATGCGAAGGCCTGGTACTTCCAACGCGCCTCCGGCTACTCGACCGCGTACATCGGCTCATCCAACCTGCCCCATGCAGCACAGGTGAGCGGTCTCGAGTGGAACATCCGAGTGTCGAGCGCCCGGAACCCGAGTGTAATCGATAAGGTCGCTGCGGTCTTCGAAAGCTACTGGAACAGCGGCGATTTCATTCCGTACGATCGCGACCAGTTCCTCTCCCGTATCGATTCATCGACCACCGCACCGACCCTCATTCTCAGTCCCGTCGAGTTGCGGCCAGAGCCGTTCCAGGAGCGCCTCCTGGAACAGATCGATCTCGCCAGACGGCAAGGCCACCACCGGAACCTGCTCGTGTCGGCCACCGGCACGGGCAAAACCGTCATGGCGGCGCTCGACTACGTGCGACTTCGCGAGACGCTGCCGCGGGCACGACTCCTCTTCGTCGCTCATCGCGAGGAAATCCTCACACAGACCCTGGCAACGTTCCGACAGGCTCTGCGCGATCACGCGTTTGGTGAACTCTGGGTGGGAAGTGCGCGGCCACGGCGTTTCGAGCACGTGTTTGCCTCGATCCAGAATCTACATTCATCCAGGGTCGAGCAGATTGATCCGGCTCACTTCGATGTGCTCGTGGTGGACGAATTCCACCACGCAGCAGCCGCGACGTATCGTCGCCTTCTCGAACACCTTCGGCCCGTCGAACTGCTCGGCCTCACCGCCACTCCCGAGCGCAGCGATGGACTCCCGATCCTCGATTGGTTCGATGGTCGGATCGCGGCGGAGCTGCGGCTCTGGGATGCGATCGACCAGCACCGGCTCGTCCCGTTTGCCTACTACGGCGTGCACGACGGTCTCGATCTCCGCGAGATCCCCTGGAAACGCGGCCGTGGCTACGATATCGATGGACTGTCCAACCTGCTCACCGGAAACGACGCGTGGGCACGTCTCGTCCTGAAAGAGACCGCGCGGCGTGTCGACGACGTTCAGCGAATGCGCGCACTCGGGTTCTGCGTGAGCGTCGATCACGCTCGTTTCATGGCGCGCGTGTTCCGGGCCAACGGCGTGGCAGCGACGGCGATCTGTTCGAAGACCCCAGAAGAAAAGCGGCGCCAGGCCCTGCGGGATCTCGCGGAACGGCGCGTGAACATCGTGTTCTCGGTGGATCTCTTCAACGAAGGGGTCGACGTGCCCGCCGTGGATACGCTGCTCCTGCTTCGACCGACGGACAGTCCGACGTTGTTTATCCAGCAGCTCGGACGGGGACTCCGCCGGCACGCATCCAAGACCGTATGCACAGTCCTCGATTTCGTCGGTCACCACCGTACGGAGTTCCGCTTCGATCGCCGCCTGCGCGCATTGCTGGGAGGGACGCGACACGACGTCGCTGCACAGGTCGAGCAGAGGTTTCCCTTTCTTCCGGCCGGTTGCCACATGGAATTGGATCCGGTGGCCACCAAGATCGTCCTGACCAGCATCCGAGGCGCGGTCCCGTCGCACTGGACTGCGAAGGTGGAGGAACTACGCACACATGCGAAAGGCTCGGCCGGCATCTCGCTTGGCGGTTTCCTCGAAGCGACGGGTCTCGATGTCGAGGACATCTACACCGGAGGAAAATCCTGGTCCGATCTGTGCCAGGACGCAGGACTCCCGGTGCTCCCATCCGGACCAAAGGAGAGTGTACTGCGTCGCGCGGTGGGTCGCCTCCTCCACATCGATGATGAGCAGAGGATCGATGCGTATCAGCGCCTGTTGCGTGCGGAGACGCCGCCGGACCCGGAAAGGCTGGGCGGCGCGGACAGGCGTATGCTTCGGATGCTCGTCGCGTCGATCGCCGACCAGACGGTTACGAAGGCGACGTCTCTGGCGGAAGGAACTGCTGTGCTCTGGGCACACCCGCAGGTGCGTGCGGAAGTCCGGGTACTGTTGGATGTCCTGCGCGATCGGATCACTCACGTTGCCGCTCCACTGGCGAGTCATCCCGGCGTGCCCCTGGTCGTGCATGCTCGCTACACACGGATCGAGATCCTGGCAGCCTTCGGTGTGGGCGACGGAGCAAAGGTCCAGCGCTGGCAGACGGGAGTTTTCTGGGCGAAGGATGCGCGGGCCGACCTCCTGGCCTTCACCCTCGACAAGACGCGCGGTCACTTCTCGCCGACCACGCGCTACCGCGATTACGCGATCAGCCGGGATCTCATTCACTGGGAGAGTCAGTCGGTAACGCGTGCGGACAGCGAAACGGGACTGCGCTATCAGCGGCACGGCGAGATCGGCTCGGCCATCATGCTTTTTACGAGGCTGAGCAGTGACGACCGCGCTTTCTACTTCCTGGGTCCCGCAACATACGTGAGGCACGAATCGGATCTCCCGATGGCCGTCACATGGCGGCTCATCCATCCACTGCCCGGAGATCTCTTCGCATCATTCGCAGCGGCGGTTGCCTGACGTCTGCTGTGGAACAGCGATCCCAACATCGCCGCGCTGCAGCTCGTCGCCACGGGTGCACAAGCGGGGGCAGCCGGTTGCCGGGGCACGATGAAGTCCATCTTCGAGATGCTGCGGATGCCATTTTGGCTACGTCAATTCTGGAGCTGTCTGCTGCCGGCAGAGGTCCGGGATGCTTTCCATCCTCTTCGAGTGTTGTAATAAGTGGGGGCACAGAGACGTAGGTATGAGGCTGTACGTTGGGGTGACAGACAGGAAGTGGTTCGAATTTCTGCGTGATCGCCCCGAACTCGATGAAGTCAACTTCTGGCAGCCGAGCGGGTCGCGTCTCTTTCGCGCTCTACAGCCGGGCGATCCTTTCCTCTTCAAGTTGCACCATCCGGATCACTTCATCGTCGGGGGAGGAATGTTTGCGCACGCTTCGCTTTGCCCGATCGATATGGCCTGGGAGGCATTTGCGGAGAAGAACGGTGTCGGAACCCTGGAGGGCATGCGGCGGCGTCTTGTGTATTATCGCAGGCTCGACTCCACCTCCCGCGAGAACTTCACCATCGGCTGTATCATCCTGGAGAGCCCCTTCTTCTTCCCTCGTGATCTGTGGATTCCGTGCCCCGCTGATTTCGCCAGGAACATCGTTCAGGGGAAAACATACGATGCAAGCGCCGGCACCGGCCAGAGCCTGTGGCGTGAAGTCCAGGCACGCCTTGGTGCGCAGGCTTTGCCGGAGCAAACCGGAGAACCGTTCGCCGTAACGGGTCCCGTATGGGGAGAGCCGGGGCTCGTGAGACAGCGACTCGGTCAGGGAGCATTTCGCGTGCTTGTGGCGGACACCTACGAGCGCCGCTGTGCGGTTACCCGGGAGAAGACACTGCCCGTACTTCAAGCGGCGCACATTCGTCCCGTGGCCGAACACGGAGAACACCGGATCGACAACGGGCTCCTCTTGCGATCCGATGTGCATACGCTCTTCGACAAGGGCTATCTGACCGTCACATCCGATTACCGGCTACGAGTGAGTGCGCGGCTGAAAAAAGACTTCGACAATGGCGATCAGTACTATCAGCGACAGGACAGCTTCATCTGGACGCCAAAGCGAGACGAAAACAAGCCAAACAAGCAATTCCTCGAGTGGCACGCCGACACCGTATTCCTCGGCTGAACGAACACGACGGTTAACCGAGACCATGACGGTGGGGATCAGCGTCGTTTACAGCCCATCCGTAATCCGACAATCAGAAAACACTCGAACATCGCACAGGTGCCCAACGAGACAGGTCCGCTTGCGATCCCCTCGATCAACGCGGCATCGATTCGTTGGCATTGCCGGCGCTGCTGTGCCTCTCGAACAGTCATGTCGCGAGCGCCAGTGCCATCTCGAATGACCGCACTGGCTCGCGGTCTGTTGCAAAGAGCGTGGACACTTTTCTTGCTTCTGATTCGATCGCATCGGAGTTGATAACAGATTCGATGATCACCGCGCAGTTCTGCGGAATCAGCGGCGCAACCAGCTGATAAGCGTAGATCGCCAGAGCGCTCAGAGGACGATGCTGCCCATCGCGACCAACCTCGCTTACATGGAGTTGGCGCAAGCGAGATCCAAATTCCTTTGCCAAGCGCAGGGCCGTGGCCATCGTCGGGTCAATCTGCCGAGCGTGGCCCAGGTCGAGGCAAAACTCCGCCTCGGGCAACGCCGCGAACAACTCACGCACTTCTGCGACGGTACGACCTGTGGTCTTCCGATTGTCCATGTTCTCGAGACAGAGCCGCGAGCCCAAGGACCGCCAAAGACCTGGTGTGCGAATGAGTTCGGGGTGAACGATGATCGGCCACGTCGAGGGAAAGAGTGACAATTGCTCAAAAGCGATTCTCTCCGGCAGTATCGCTAGTTTGCTCGGGGCGTGCACGGAGACGTAAGTGAATTGAGACAAGTCCAACTGCGACGCGGCTTCCATCAGCAAGGGCAGTTCGGTTTCACGCAAGGCTGAGAGTTCGATGGCACAGAGGGCGCGGTGGGCCTTCTGGAGTTGAATTCCAGTGCGAAAATCACCCTTCGCCAAGGCCCCTGTCGAAAATCCGATTGGTCTCATCAGAACACTCCTACCTTCCGAACTAGGCGCGCAAGGACGGGGTCCAGATCGAAGAATAGGGCTTCAATCGCTTCACGGTAGTCATGGCTCATCTTTCGTAATCGATTGTAGACGAGATCGGATGCTGCCGCATCAAAACTGAGCTTTTCGAGTCTCTTGCGTGTTCCGCTCCGGTTGAGCGCAGCAAGGAATTTGTCGTAGGCGGTGAAGATCCTCTGACCGTGTGCAGGATACCGGTGGACAGCTCGCGCCAGTTGATCCAACGGAGATACGTTAGTCTGTTCCCCAATGAAGTCGGCAAGAAGAATGAGGAACTCTTCTTCTCCATCTACTCCTTCCAGCCGATCTGGTTGCTGCAGCTCAGCGGAGAAGCAGATAAGGAGTCCCGCTACAAAGAGGAGCTTTCTTGAGAAACGCAGCTTGATATTTCGGATTCCCCAACCATCCTGTTGACGTTCCCACATCTTGGAGGCGAAATCGGAAGCCATCGTGCGCCAGTACCGTACGATGTCGTTCAGGAGGAAATGTGGAATCCGATTCTGCTCGCCGGATTGGCTCGGCAGCGATCGATCGTAAACGACGTAGCGTGCCAGGATGTTCCGAATAACTCGCACTCGAAGCGGCTCGTTCGTGATGGCTCGCGATTCGAGGAGCAAAAGGATGCGCCGCGTCAGATTGTCGTTGGTGTCCTTGGTTCCCGCGATGTAGTGGACCAGGTCATGGCTGCTGACCAGTCCTCCGAACGTTTGGGTACGCCCAGGTGCTTTCACGAGCGGATCCAAGACTTCTGTGATCTTTTGGGCAACCGTGAAGTGTTCTGGATCCGACGGGCCGTCGATCAAAAGCATCCAATCGAAATCACTGCCACTCGTCATTTCGCCGCGGCCGAATGAGCCCGTCACGACGACAGACACCTCCTGCTGCGACTCGAACTTCGCCAATGCATCCTTAATCTCGTTGATCTTGTCGCTGGTTGCCGCACGACTGGCCCGAATCGCCGGCCAGTTCCCCTCGCACTTCCCTTCGAGTTCCTCCACGAACCGCGACTGCATGCGCGATAGTCTCTCAGAATCTCATCGGAACAGCCAGCTCATCATCTACACCGGTTGCCGGCGAGCGGCGGAGGCGGCTCGCAACGACGCCTTGACTGGGTATGATAAAGGACATTATCACACTCTCTGGATACCCCCATCCCCTCCGATCGACAGCCTGCCAAGGCCAGCCTCAACCAGGTCCCGGCGCTCATTGCCCGAGCTGGCGACCGCGCCGCCTGGCGCTTCGTCGAGTTCTTCACCGCCAACATCCGGAACCGAAACACGCGCCGGGCCCACGGTCGGGCCGTCGGTGACTTCTTTCGCTGGTGCGACGCGCGACGGATCCACGATATCAACCGCATCACCCCGACGATCGTCGCCGCCTTCGTCGAGCAACGCGGACTTACCCACGCGAAGCCCAGCGTCAAACAGGAGCTCGCGGCAGTCCGGATGCTCTTTGATTGGCTTGTGGTCGGCCGAGTCGTGCCGACCAACCCGGCGCATTCCGTCCACGGACAGAAGCACGTCGTAAAGCGCGGCAAGACGCCGATCCTCACGCGCAAGGAGACGAGAGAGCTTCTGGACTCGATCGATACCGATATGATCCAAGATTTGCACGATCGCGCTCTCATCGGTGCGCTCGTTTACTCGTTCACCCGCATCGGCGCGCCGATCACCTTGAAAGTCGACGACTACTTCGCCGAGGGGAAGCGCTGGAAGCTCCGGCTGCACGTGAAGGGCGGCAAGGAACACGTGGTGCCAGTCCACCACACGCTTGAGGAGTACCTTGATGCGTACATCGGTGCCGCCTGCATCCGCGACCAGGCCGCCGGTCCCCATTTCAGAACGCTGGCGACCACTGAGGGTCGGCCACTTCCACTCAAGCCGATGGGTCAGGCCGATGCGTGGCGAATGATCCGCCGGCGCCCCCGCGCCGCCGACATCCCTACGAAGATAGGCTGCCACACTTCCCGGGCGACCGGCTTCACCGCCTACCTCGAGAACGATGGTACCCTGGAGCACGCGCAGCAGATCGCAGCGCACGAGTCACCACGGACGACAAGCTCTACGATCGAACGACCGACCAGGTCAGCCTTGACGAGATCGGGCGGATTGCGATCTGATCCCGTGCGGCCGCTGACCGAATGTGGCAGCCTATTCAGAGTTCAGGCTTCGATCCGATTCGTAGTACGCGAAGCGAGGAGGTACGTGCCCATGACTTCAAATGAAGCTGTCACGGAGTTTTTGAAGCGGATTCCATTCGAATATCCGAAACACATGCTCTGTTACTTTGCGAGTAATGCTGCGAACGCCCGCCAGCGCTGACACGGCGCAAAGGTGAGAACTCACCCTTATGTTTTCCCGTCGTGTAGCAGTTACGGGCCGACGTGTAGCATTTGCATGAGGAAGCTTGAGTTTGCCATGGAAATCAATGATCCCCTAGCCGCGTGATGGGGTTGGGTGGTCCGGTGATGTAGGGGACACCGGTGCCTGGGTGAAGCAGATCCATCCAAATAGATACCAGGGGGCTGATGGGTATGATCGTCGTATCTGACAATGGGTATTTCGGTGTCACACTTTTCTTGCTCCGCATACTCACACGGATACCCCTACTAGGAGCCTGACGGAGAAATACCCGAATCGAAGAAATCGATGAAAAGAAGGTATTTGCTGCGGGTAGGGTCCGCAGGCCCGCCTCACAATTGTCGATCTTGCGGCAAATCTGAAGTTCGCGATTTTCTCACTTCCTTTATTCCGACAGACTCCTAGTACTACTGTGTCACAAAGAGGAGATCGATTTCTCTGCTCCACACCATGGGCAATGAGCCAATGTGGAGAGGACGGACCGGGCCTGTCGGCAGCGC